>Ga0214481_100016_pt1 | contig 66215 bp, 50 predicted proteins | sample M1_20Mar14CPVII9_4_FD_165057 | JGI IMG/M metagenome (GOLD analysis project Ga0214481, IMG submission 165057) | Marine eukaryotic communities from Monterey Bay, California, United States - M1_20Mar14CPVII9sort6BwellG10 | ecosystem: Environmental > Aquatic > Marine > Unclassified | place: USA...
GGTGGACACAATATTTCTAGTAAAGTATACAATCTCGGCCATTAAGTCATCTGTGTTGGTAATGACAAGACTATCGTCTTTCCAGAACTCAGATACAGGACGCTTAAACTCGGAAACAACCACAGATAAAGGTGTTGGCTTGAAAGCATCTGGTCTCCAAAGCATTGCAATAACATCAGGAGCAAATTCATTATAGAAGAAAACCGCATACTCGCTATATCTTGATCGAAGTGCATTAACAAGCGACTTCACTGGCTGCCATTCATGCTGTATTGTATTGATAAATGTATATGAAGAATGAGCAAGAAGTGACCCAGGAAAACAATTTATCAAAAAGGATATATACTCACGAGGGTATCCTTTTCAAGGACCAAGTTCTTAAAGTGCTTCTTTCTCAACTCTTTTGGCCCAGCATACCTCTTCTGGAGACTCTTTTCAAATGGAGTACATAGTCCATCCTTTTCAGAAAAACTACAATCAGCACTGGTTGATGAACAACCAGAGTCTGTAATGAAACTTGTGTCGACCCTGAGGAGTGCACTGTATGAGGTGAGTGACTGTGAACTCTCTTGGAAGGCGGCTACCCAATCATCTCCAGCGTTTCCTCGCCTGATACATGATATTAAATGGTCATATGAGCATTTGGCAAGTGCGGCTGCCCGACAAAGTACAACCTTTTTAGGTAGCGCGGATGTGATGGTCGGAGTCCATATCTTTTCATCTGCATTTGCAGATATTGTCTGTTCGGTGCTGCCATTCTCTCCTACCACTTTCGACCCGGCCATCTCTTCAACACCATCATAATCAGCAGGAGAAATGAGATACATCGCTGGTCCTTTGTTGAGATTGGGACCACGGACGGCAGCAAACTGAGCATTTATCAACATACGATCATGAGAAGTAATATGACTTTGTGGATCTACAATCAGTGGCTCCCTATTGTTGAAATGACGTTCAAGGCGAGAATGTTTATTGAGTTTGGTGCAAAACAGAGCAAGAAATATGACCAAGTTTCACACTACCATATCATAACTTACCTTGCCCAATCATGCGATGAAAGCAAATTTAAGAACCTGAGAAACCCAGCAGCAACCGTCGAAAGTGGAGTATCTACCGATCCAACCTTTGAGTTGGACCTCTCAGTTGTACTTTCTGTGTATATCTTGGCCACAATAAGTTCAATAGCCTCGTGCGGTATCATATCTGATAGCATATGCGAAGCCACCCAACGACGAGCCAAACGAACCACAGACGATGCCGATGGATGACGTGTATGCACCGCATGAATTAAGGAATGATGCATCACACCCCTTACATGCCGATTGATCAAGCTCTGTGCATGATATTGGTGAAAGAAGAAGATCAGTTTACTGTGAGACTTGAAATGATTGAGAATGAAAAAAGAGACACGATTACTTACCAATTGAAGTGCCTTTGCCTCCAAGGTTGGATTACGAAGACTTCTCAACATTCTCAACTCCTGGTCAGCTCGAACAATGATACGGAATGAATATCCACGATAACCCAAGTCTAAGTAATTGGTCGTGACATCCATTGGACCGTCAAAATCACTCTCCCCTCCCTCTCTCATCTTTTCAATACCCTCAGCGAGCTGTACAAGCATAGCACACTTGGCTGCGCCCATTGCATTGAGAGATGTTGGCCATTTTGAGCTACCTTCGAAACGGATTTGAATGAGAATGGGTGAGCCTACATTTGCTCCAGATACTTTACGCTTATCCGACGTGCCACCACCACCAAGCTCACTTCCTCCTAGTAGTGGATGAGGAACGGGAGGGAAGAGTTCCGAGTATCGCAGACAAGACGAGAGTGGCTCAACTTCATCAATCGATAAGGGCAATCCCAAGTTGGATACCTTCCGACCTTTACCAATCGAGTTGTCAATGGTAGTCTTGGTATTCTGACGAAGAAAGTCTGCCAACGATTCAAATGCAGTCATGGCATTCTTATGCAAGCTCAACGAGTCGGACAATGGGGAAGAGTGAGGTGATGTAGACGATGATGAAACACCGTCAATGAAGGAGAGCATATTCCTCAACTCGAATGAAACTGATTGTGTTTCTTCCTTCTTCTTCTTCCTGCTACTACCAGTAAAGTGCAACTTTATGATGTGCTGTACAATCTTTTCGACAATACCGCCCATTGATCGGTCCATGCCTGCAAACTGAGCATTATCATCTCCTTCTCCCCCACCTTGATTCCAAACGACTGCCCGTACAATAGCACCATCTTGAAATCTACGCAATTGGGCAAACTGCTCACCCCATAGTGCAACAAAGGCCTGTGAACTTTGAACATCTTCCGCGGCTGGACCACGATCAACGATTCGTCTTGAAGTATTGGGATCAATTCGTATCCCTACCACTAACGATGGCTCTTCTGTATCACCAATCAAAGAATCACGGACAGGTGGCACCAAACAACTATATTCACCAAACTCTGATGTATATCCAAAATCTCGACACTTGTTACCCCGGATTGGTACTGCATAATATTGATCACTATCGTCAATAACTTGTGTAGCATCACCACCGTTGTCACCACTACTTTTGGATGATTTACGAATATCACCATTACCACAGGTAAATGCACGAATTGCCGTGGCACGATCACCCAATGCACGTCCTAACACTTCCACGACACCTCGACATACTGATTCATTATATCCCAAGTCAGTTGTATCATTTCCCCATACTTCACTCGAGATGTTGTTACTGCTAGAACCTCCTCCCTTTCCTCCTTGCTTCTTCTGCTTCTTCTTGCCATCACCAGTCTTTATAGTAGATGACATCAAAGCATTCAACGGCACTCGAACATAGGCATCATACCTACTCCAAAAACGATTTGTTTCTAAAAACAACTTATTGAACACACCACCACCCATACCCAAACTTTCTTCATGACCATGTATATACCGTAAAGCTGCATATGCCTCACTACGACTTTCACGTATAAATGATGGTGATAATCGTGCCATATAATTAATTGTCATGGTTGGATCTAATAATATTGGACTATCATGATGTGTATTATTTGATATTGATGATGAGGAAACATTTGTGGATGATGAAGTGTAGACTGCTTTATAACATTGGAGTAATGTCTTGGGTATTTGTTCATTTGTTGATCCACGTATATCATCTAAGTACAACTTGGCCTGATTACAATGTAATATAGTTTGTACCTCATTCCTTCCATTGGTGGGTATTACGAATGCAACCTTTTTCTTCATTTTCATTTCCTTTACTGTAGTTGCATCAAGTGTACCACCACCACCACTACCACCGCTACCTAGAGTTGAAGTGATGGAATCTTCACCCAACCAATCATTATCACTATACCATTTCAAAAATGTAATGAAGGCTTGTAAACTACCCATCCTTTTACCAATAATCTTCGTCCGATATAAGTAACATAATAATAAACTTAATGTAGTAGTAGTAAAGGTATCATGTCCACGTAACAAACCACGCTGTTGACTCCATACTTTTAATAAGATTAATGTTTCATGAAATGAAGTCGTAGTTGTAGTACTTGAGGTGGAAGAAGTTAGTGTTGATATAGTAGAAGATATCAAATTAGTTGTTGATACTAAATGTAAGTCTTCAGCTAGTGAATTTGTATAATGGGGTGTTGAATTTGATATGGTGGCAATATCATTATTATTATCGGCATGTTGTTGTTTGGTAGTGAGTTGTTGACGATTGTTCGATCGATTTGGTAATAATCTTGATCGGGGTATCCAACTGTTCCATTCTCTTCTTTCACTTTTTGTCGCTTCTTCGTCATCATCACTACTACTACTGAATTCATCACTCATATCATTATTAGAAGAAGAACTTGATTCGAGCTGCATTTGACCATTCGTAGGCTTGATACCAAAGATTAGTCGGATACGAAAACGCAACTTATTCTTCTTACTCTTCTTCTTCTCTTCTTCATTATCACGCTTCCTCTTCTTCTTACCTCCCTTGCCTTTATCCCCTTTACTTCCTCCCTTGCCACCACCACTACCATTGTCATCATCATCAACGTCAAGAGGTGGAGTTAATAACAAACCAACCTTACGAACATCACCATAAACATTTGTTATATGTACCGAACCAACTTGTTTGCGATGTTTCTTCTGTGATAATTGCTTTGCAATGTGGATTGCTAATATGTTCCTTTTCTGTTTATTATATGAGGAGTTGTGTGCGAGGAAAGTATGCAATACCGTAGGAGTTGAGGAGAGGGGAGAGTGTGTGTGAGAAAAGTAGAGGAATATAAGATTGAACATATGATGTGCCTCTTTAAAAACACACATCAGATGTCATCACACACAGAACAGCAGACAAAGAAACTTACATCAGTATAACGATGGTTCAAATAGTCTTTCCCCCCTACAAACCCCTCATCTCCCCCCCTCCTTGTCCCCATCATCAACATTGACTAAAACAGCTAAATCCAACGTAGGCAAAACATTACCATTACCATGAACACTAGTTAATCCTGCATTATTCAAATGTGCAAAACTACCAATTGGTATAATTGATAAGGATTTACCACCATGAAATGGAAAGGTATAGGAAGTTAATGGATTGGCAGATGCTGGGGAGGAGGGAGAGGGAAGAGAGGAGGAAGTGATTGATTTGTAAAATTTGTCTGATAGCAATGGCACTCTATACTTGTTTCCACCGTCAATATTGCTACTAATACCACTGCTATTGGTATTGCTTGGTAACAAGGCAACATTAGGAGATAACAAAGTCTCATCCAACGAACTAATAATAGATGATACATTTGATATATAACTTCGTACTGTATTTGACCATTTTGCTTCCACTACATTACCTCCTCCTCCACTGCCAATACCATGTTGGTCTAATGTTGGATGGACATGTAATACACTTTCATTTAACAATTCATTAATTTGTAATCGTAGTTTGTTATTTCGTGCTAATGTTTCGGTGTTTGTATTTGTTGTTGATGTATTAGTAGTAGATGATGATTTATTGGTGGTGGTGGAAGTGGTTACAAGTTGAGATGCAGCCATTAGGACTGTATCCTCTTGTTGCTGTTGTATTGCCGGTGGCATACTTCCTTGCTTTATGCTTTGGTTACTATTGAACTGCGTCCCTCTATACTATCGTCGTTGTCATCCCTATCATCGCAATTCGTAAATTTATTGGTTTTGCAATGATCGTTCAAAATAGGTGTCTTTAACCTAAACTATCAACCTAAAGTGTAGAAGGGAGAATCTCAAAACAAAAAGAGAAGAGGCATGATATTGTACGGCCGGCCTATTGTGAATACAAGGGAGTAGTATGCAGGTAGTCAATAGGCATGTGAAATAACCCTTGAATTCAACAAGCAGGCTCAACATGTTTTGTAGAACTCGTGCTGCTACTCTCTACGTTTAGGATTTAGGAATATGGTCAATCTGGTCAATGGGCTGTGGATGGTCCTCTACCAGTACTCATAGCACTTAGCAGAATAATGATAATTAATGTTTGCAATTGTGTTTGTAACTGCCAGTGTATCTTATGTCGAATCTCTTCAAGTATTGCAAAGATTCCCAGCTTTCAATATCTATCAAATCTCTCTTAGTATATGAAAAAGGATCCTCGTTCTACTTCAACACAAACACCGACATACAATCCCAAACCCATTATATATTCTCCTGTCATTCATCACCATTCTAATCCTTGAAAGTTGAAATATCTTCATTCACTGCTATAAAAGAAATGAAACAATATCGCCAATAAAATACCAACTAACGGGACATATAATGTCGCCATTGAGGCATAATTCGTAGGTTTCCAATCTGGAAACAAATCTAAACATAATCCCCATGTTTCATCTCTCGCCTTATCAAGATCTACCGTAGTAGTAGTTGCAACAACCTTGTTTAAATCTTTCCATATATTATTAATCCATCGTTCAATAACTTTTGATTGTTCCATGTTATCCGTACCACTAGCATCAGCCTTACCCAATTCACCAACATGTACTGCACCCACACTCGTTAATGCCTTATGTATAGTCGTTGGATTTTGAAAGTACGTAGTATAATGACTATCACCCAATCCCAATAATGCAAAGTGTACACCATTTAAAAAATTTAATGATTTGTCTTCACATCGTAATAATATTTCATCACATAATTCACGGAATTTACGCGCACCAATTGGTGCTTGTCCGACACCGTAGGAGGAACATACTATTACTACTAACTTTGTCCATTTTGCTTTTTCAACTTCTAGGAAATCGTCAAGATGCATAACTCGTGAGGTGGTGGTGGATGATGATGATAATTTGGTTGGTATGAGAGAGCATATCTCTTGAGCGGCACCCTCGGAGTTACCCGTTTGTGAGCCATAGAGAACGAGTACTTCCTCCTCAGTTGTGTTATTGTTTGTAGATTGATCCATGATACATATAAGTAAGAGGCCAATGTAGAGCAAAGATAAGGTTGATATTTTTATGTGTGATGAAATACACTCTCATAAAGGATACCGGTGTTTCTTTATGTCATTTGACATCAAAGTTACAATAATTACCCTAGTTATATCGTATCGTACAACAAAAGTAGCATGTCCTTGCTACTACATACCATATCATATTAACCAAGTATAGTTGTTGAGCAACATGGTAGCTTGATAGTAGTGCGCCTCTTTTACAGATGACTTAATAATTACTTATTGCATCAATGACAATTATTATGAGTGAAGATACTATTGAAATAGAAGTACAACCAAACATCGAGGATCAATATGATGACGATGATAGTTATAAATCAAGCTACAAAGTGAAAAGAAACTACCTATCAATGATATTAGTTGCATATATACTAACTCTGTTATCACCAAGAAGTATACTTTGGTCATCCTCACAATCAAAAGATATCCACAACTTTACAATGTACCCTGGTTTTAGCATATTAGTACTCGCAAAGCTTACCACATTCACTATTATATTAATCGTTGTATTTCTCAATCTACAAGGGAGTGATCCTGGAATACTAACTCCTGATGTTATGGCTAGATTAGACGAAATAGACGACGTTACCAATAATGCTAGGGATATAATCGATAGTAATAATGAAGATGAAGAGGAAGGAAGATTAGAAGAAAGATTACCACTAACAAAAGAAGAATCACCACCTGAATCACAAACGTTATACTCTCATACACGTCGAAAGTATTGCAATAAATGTCAAGTACATCCACCATTACGTTCTCACCATTGTAAAATATGCAATCGATGTATAGCAACTTTTGATCATCATTGTGTCTTTCTAGATACTTGTATTGGTGAAAGGAATCACTTTCGATTTTGGTTATTTGTATCATTGAACGTGATTTGTTTGCATTTAGCATTAGGAATAGTGGGTAGTAGTAGACATATTAGTATCGATATGTTAAGTGATGATCAAAGTGATATAAGATTGATGAGATTAGTACAGATAGGTCAAGCTATTACAATTCTTGCCAAACTGTACATGTATACAATATATACTGCCGCTACATTACTTTGGTTGATACATACAACAATAGCCATTGTCAACACGACTACATTTGAATTAACAAAAGGAGATCATTTAAGATTATCTGAGTGGGACAAGCGTTATGGACTTCCCGTTTGGAAGAGGCATACTGTCCAATATACAAATGTTTTTTTCAAGAGATGATTGTCGCCTCTGGCTGAAGAGGTATATATTGGAAAGACGACAGCCAAGAGATAATATTGGAAAATCTAATAATGAATGGCTCCCAATCTTGTGGAAGATGCCAGAATGTATCATCAGAGACTCTACTGACATTATTGCACATCCTTGGCAAAACAAGTATTGGAGTTGCTGCTAATACCAGAGATATCATCATCAGAGATGAAGAAGTTCTACTGTTAGAGCAGAGTGCAGCAGATTACCCTCCCATCGGGTGGTATCCTTCAAGGATACCAATTAAAGTTTTTTTTACAGCAAAAAGATATCGTATCGACTCCCTTTGTGTATTAATTATTCAACAATATAACAACATCAATCAACAACATAACAACATCAATCAACAACATAAGTTCTGCAATATAATCGGAGTACTCTTTTCAATCTACATCAAAGGCGCCTTACATTCAGTAATATCGACATACAAAAATAAGAAACATATCATGAAAATGGAACATGTCTTTACAATCTTCACTCTCATGTTGCTACTATTGTCTTCCGCGGCCATACCTGGTGACATAACAGATTGCACAATCGATCATGGGATATGTGTTTGTACTGGTGACTGTCCTACCTTTACTGCTACATGGCCATACAAGACTACAGTTGATGCGATATGTATTGCAGCGGAAAATGAAGATGCTATTGTGAATATTACCGGTCTTCGTGATGGTGGCATGAATGGAGAAATTGATGTTGATGATAAAGAATACACGGCACCATTTGCATATTGCCCTACAGAGAATAGCAATAGTAATGGTGGTAGTGGTGGTGACAAAGATATCAGTAGCAATAATGCAGGTTATATATGGCATCATTTGAGCTTCATCGAGTTAGTGTTGTTAGTTGCTATGACGATTGGATGGCTGGTTTAGTTAGGTTGTGATATATGCACAAAGTTAATTTTCAATTGCAAATTGCCAATGAGCACATTTATGTGGCAAGGAGTAAATCTGCTCGCGTTTATATTAGATATAATTGGTGTAATTAATATGATTGGACTATGTACTGCGTCATAAAGGTGGTCTACATCTCAACTCCAGCAGGCAGATTGACATGTCCCCGTATGCCTAAGAAGTGAATGGCATTTCCAAATCCAGTTCGAAGCACAAACTCTGTTGAATCGGCACCACACAAGGCATACAAAAACTCACAGGCAGATCGTTTTACATTGGACTCAGTCCATGTCATTAGACGTATGAGTCTCCATCGTAATGTACCTTTTGGTGCATCCAATGGTGCCATATTTTTGGCATTTGAACTCCCTTCTGTGTTGCCCTTTGCCATCTCTTCCTCTGCCTTTATTTTATATTCATTTTCAGCAGCAGGTGGGAATACCTCATTCTTGATCATTTCTAATGCCGACTTATTTGACTGAACAAGTTTGAGCAACACTAATAAAATGGGTACAACTTCTGCAGCATCGTCCTTCGAACTTACTGTCCTCTCAATAACTACTAGTGATGTTTGATAGGACATGATATCAACCAATGGTTGAATACCTTCATTATTTATGAGGTAAGTAGTGCACTCTTTCGGTGCATCTAAAAGTAATGCAACCACGGCAAGCTTAATTTGGTATATTCTCTCATCCGCGTTGGAGAACTGGAGCAGTTCACAGAAGATGATTCCAATTTGACTCATTGTATCATGACTCGGTTTTGGGATTGATGGATTGCTACCCAATACATATAATGCCCGTAGAATTTCTAATACAAGATCAGATCGACGATCGGATTGTACTCCTGGAAATGAAGGATCGCTTTCACTTCGATATGCCCAGGCGAGAGTTGCAACCAATACCCCTGAGAGACCGTAAGTCTTTCCTTCCTCATTTTTGTTGTCTACATTATCATTCTCTTCGAGTAGTGCCTTCTGCATTTTTGATATAGATTCAGGACATGCCGCAATCAAATGATGAACATTTCTAACAATCGAGAATAATCTTGGAACCGGTTGATTTCCCTTTAGCAATGCCTTCATTAGATATGCACACCCATCAAGCTCATTGACAAATTGCATCCGTGACGTCGTTGATAATGTATCATTACCATAAGTGGCACGGAATAAACATATTGATGCAAATCTAGGCACATCACATGATGGTGGTAATGATGATGATATATCAACATCCAACAGTTTGGCATAAAGTAATAACATTCCCTTGCGTTTCAATCTTTTCATGATATTATCATCAGATTGTTGTTGTAATACCCGTTGTAATACTTGAGCATTCCATCTCATGAACAAGCCAGCGGCGCGTAACAAACTAGCAAGTTGATATAAATCTGCACTACTACCATCACCATCACCAATGCTGACTGAAGTTGGATTGAGTGAGGTGGATAAATCCAATGTTATTCTATCTGCTAATGTATCTACAGCCTTTTTCAATGTAGACGATGATAGTATCACCTCTGTAGATTTAGAATCACCCACACCAACCAATAATTGACTTTCAAGATTATCACACCATTGTTCTAACTTATTGTTTTGTGTTTGTTGGGACGAATCTTCATTTACTACCGCTTCTGATGACGATTCTTCTACAGCCACAAGGAGCTGCTCAAGTGTAATATCAGCCATTCTATTGATAGTAATGGGTGCTTTATCGGCTCTCAAAGTAAGTGCAAAGCTCTAGCTACTTCGATACCTACACAAAATGAGCGGTAAGTCGCCAAAATTTATTACAAAGAATCAACTTAGACTACTATTGACCAACTCAGTGATGCCGTATGGTAGTAGCTACTATTCGTCATCAAATGGATGGATATCAATAGCAAACCATATTCATATAAGTATACTCCGTCGGCAGCGTAATTGTAGTATCGTCGTCATTATACAACATTAGTATTATCGTCAGCAACAAGATACACATTATAAACTCCATCGTACCTCTTAGACAAAGCATAATGATATCAAAGATGGCTATCTCTATATCTTCTTTCCTACTCGGAGTCCTACTTTGTATGTCAAATTGCAATATTGTCAACTCGTTCGCTGCCTTTTCACCTCCACAATTACAAATACCCGACTTCTTTGGTGTTGCTTCAAAGAAGGGATCGTTGACCTATACACATTTAGAAGGAAATGGTCAGATATGGCAAGTTTCATCATCAAATCAACAAGTATCTGTCGTCATTGACCCTTTGGCATCTCAATTAGATTTTGGTAAGTGTACCGTCTTTGCATCTCGTGTGATCATTTTCATTGTATTGTATAGTATAACTTACCAAGCTATGATGCATATATCCTAGGAATTCCATGGGGCTATCGAGCAAACAAGTTGGCTCTTTCAGAGTCTGCTACAATTGATTTAATATGCGAAGCAAAGCCAACACACTGCCTACTGACAATGGGATTAGATGATCATACACATTTACCAACATTGCAAAAGTTAAGAGAGCGAATGCCAGAGTTACAATACATAGTTGCCCCCTCTTGCGAGAAGAAGTTGCTAGACTTTGGTTTAAATTCGAACCAAATCACAGTCTTGGAACATAACGAATCATGTCAGTTATCATCATCAAATGCAATAGTCAAAGCAACCGAGGGTGCATTAGTCGGCCCCCCGTGGCAAAAGAGAGAGAATGGATACTTATTAGAATTCAGTAACAACAGCGGAGAAGAAGAGAATGGACTCTCAATATACTATGAACCACATGGCGATGTAGTACTCAACAATATCAATGACTTACAAGCAGATGTTATGATATCACCAGTTACCAAGCAATCTTTACCGGCACAAGTACCAACAGAAGGTCAGTTTACTTTAGTATATGGCGGTGATAGAACATTAGAAATAGCTGAAACACTAGGGGTAAAAGCGATAGTACCGTTGGGGAATGGAGCACTAGATATTGAAGGGCCATTGGCTGGATTGGTATCGGCTAGTGGAAATGTTGATGACTTTGAGAAGATAGTTGACGAACGGAATATAGGACGAGATGATACAATGAGAGTTGAGAAGGCCTCTCCCGGTATTCCTTTGAATGTATCATTGTAGGTTTGACATTTTGGATCAGTTGATATGGATGGACAATTGTGAGGAGATGTTCCGAGATAGATATGTTTGGGGAGAATATATCTGGAACTGCGTCTGTCGCTGCAAAGGTTTGAGGTAAACAATGTAGTAGGAATGATAAGATAATAGATCGATATCATGTGTAACTTAACTATCATCTTCATTATTTGCTTACTCGTTTGTTCCATATCTTACTTCACTTTAACAAAGAAAGATCTCTACAACGACAACGCCTTTGAGATAGAAACATGGCAAGAGCAATAAGAACAATACAAACATATTTAGTAGTGAGTAGAAATGTCTGCTGATTCTTTTCTATAACATTAGCCCTAGTATCTATTTTTTATGAGTAATTTTGTACATCAATCCTAAAACAGTTCAACAACTTAGTTGGTAAGATGCTCAATGATTCCCTGGTGATCAACGGCCTCTTGGGCAAGGAAACCGGCTGCGGCAAGCATAGCAAGACGTCCGTTCTGAAGTTCCTTGGTCTGCATGATGTTGAATTCCTCAGGATCAGTGGGCTTTAATCCAAGAGGGTCAAATCCGATGTCACCTGGGTAATAATCATCCTTCAACATACCTGGCTGATCGTACTTTGCATCGGCAGGATCAACCCATCCAGTCTTAGAACGATAGAATTCAGCAGTACCAATGAAGGCAACGATCAATAAATCCCATCCGACGGGTACCTGGGGGAACTGGTCGATGGCTGATCCAGTAATTTGAGAATCGAATAAGAATGTACTTCCCTCAACCTTCTCGCCAACAAGGAAACCAATAACAGCAAGCATGGCAACACGTCCGTGTGTTACCTCGGCTTCACGGTACTTCTTTAATCCAGCCTCATCGGCCTTTTCAGCAAATCCCAAAGGATCCCAGAATCCCATTGGAGGAAGAGCACCGGGCATGTCCTCTAGAAGATGCACGTTATCACAGTTTATGATGATGAAAGAGAAGGATTATAACATATATTAGTGCATTCGATTTGCAAAGACAAACAATATGGGCAATTGGAGTTTAAATGAAGCAGGCAGCCTTCAAGCCTTTATACTGAACACACGAATTCATATCATAGAACAATACTAACGTGGACTTACCTGCGGTGAATGCGTTCATGGCAGTGGATGAACGAGAGATGGAGGCAGGTGCGAAAGCACTGCATGATGCAATAGTAGCGGCAAGGATGGCAGACTTGTACATGATTGTAGTAGTAATTTGTAGTAATAGATGTTACAAAGAGATGTAGATTCGATTTATGAGCACAAAGGAGAAGGAGGAATAAGTGCACCGCAGAGCAATATTTGTGTTGCTGGTGAGTTGTGTAAGTATGTGTTCACAAAAATAAGGCCGGTTCAGACAAATCAACCAGAACCGGCCTTACATAAGTGCTATATAAATATATTCAAAGTTAAGACTTTAAGTGTAATCATATCAATATTACAAACTACCATCAAATAAAGATACCGATTAGAGTACTCCTAATTTTAGGGGCACGCGTCAAACTAGTCATTTAGAAATGAAAATTGCATGACGTAATGCAATTTGACGATGTAATGAGTAATACGAACACGTGAACATGTAAGCTGACTACAATTATTATATGAGTCAATAGTACCACTGCTATAATCCATCCTTGTTCCTCTCATAATCTACAAAACATATACACAACATAACATATCATACAAATAATAATAACAAAAATGAAACTAGCTATCATCGCCTCCGCTATTGCAACAAGTGCTGCATTTGCACCCACAGCAACCTACTCAACCAAATCAGCACTTCACTCAACACCCGAGGAAACAGCTGATATCCCTGCTGATATTGCTCAACCTACACCAGCTCTAGAAGTTGTCGGTAATGGATGGACACCTGACGAATCACTTCCCTGTTATGGATTACCTGGAGTTGTTGCACCCACCGGATATTTTGATCCCCTCGGTTTTGCCCAAACTGGAATTACATTAAATGAAATCAAGCGTAATCGCGAGGCTGAAGTCATGCATGGACGAGTTGCAATGCTTGCAACAGTTGGATACTTTGCAGGAGAGGCAATTCCAGGACCGTTCGGACTAACTGGGCCCGGTAGGTTTTATCATAATATGTATCCTTGTGTTCAGTATGAAGTATTTGTGATTTGGATACTTCATTTGAACTTAGTTTGTCTTTACCCTTGCACATCACATGCACTAACATATGTTACAATCTCCTCTCTTTTGTCATCATAAACTGTGATAACGCGCATCTTTCAGCCAATGATCAGCTAGCACAATTACCATTTGGTGTACTCCCTTTGTTTGGTGCTATGATTGGTGCCGCTGAACTGAACCGTGCCACAAAAGGTTGGGTCGAGCCGGACTTTGGTAAACCTTACAAAACTCTGTGGAAATTGAGAGATAATTATTATCCAGGAGATATCGGCTTCGATCCATTGGGCTTGAAACCTTCAGATCCTAAGGAATTTGCTACTATGCAAACTAAAGAGTTACAAAATGGACGACTTGCTATGATTGGCGTTGCAGGCATGTGCAGTCAAGAGATTTTCAACCATAGAGGTATTGTTGATACAGCCATTTTCTATAACAAGGTGTTCTCTGGACTCGACCCATATGCAAATTGTCCCGAAGGTATTGATATCTGTTAAATGTTGTTTGAGTAGCTAAGATAATACTTAATAATATTCATGTATCATTACTTTCTCTATTGCTTCTTATTATATGATATAAGCAGTTATTTCTAATATATATATTCATCATTTTCAGTTCTACATGTATCCTACTCACATGATATGCACATATTATAAATATCAAGCCTAGGGCAAAGATATCCTCATTGTAACACCCCATTACTTCGAGAAGGAAAACACTTTTGTTGGATTACATACTTTCATATAATCAACTCTAGCCATGACAATCGAATTTGTTAGACTTCCGCAGTTAAACGCTATCTTCTCATTTTCCAATATCGAAGTATCAACAAATAGATCTAAGTCGATGATAGGTCGACCAAACGGCGGAACACTCCCTTGTATTAATCCATCTGTTAATGTTGCCAATTCTTCCTTCGTTGCAAATCTGATATTCTTACCATTCAACTCTTTCTTAATTGACTTGTTATGTAGCTTTCGTGATGCACTTAGTATAAAGATTCCAAATCCAGTATCTTCTTCTTGAGATTCTTTGTATTTCAATACTAATGCTTTACCACCGATGGATAGATCTTCTCCTCGAGCTCGTGCAGAGTCTTCTGAGGTTGGTGTTTCATCGTGTTGCAATGCTCTATATTCTATATTGTTCTTATCAAGAAGATCGATGATGAGTTGTTTGTGATTTGTAGCGACGGTAGCCATTATTCTTATTCCTCGTCGTCCTAACAGTGGCAAGCGCTTTGAGTTACATTTAATAATGGCTAATGTAGATGCAAACATTGAATGTGTGTGATGTCTAGCGGCGTTTATCAATATAGCAAGTCATGGCGCTGGCTTGAGATGTATGGATTGTCTAAATTTTTGCAAAAGTATCTTTGAGACAAGATACTTTTGGGCTCAGCCTCCTCTTCCCACTTACTTTGACATGTCCACACACAAGATCGAGGATGTGATGTTATTCACTTGATGATGCAATACATATACCATTATGAATAATCGAGAGTGTGTGTTTGAATAAGTTTACAGTTTTTACACTATATAATATGTTGATAATAGACCTCATTCTATACTTTTGACTCAAAATTGTATACGAATTGGTCTTATATCAGAACAGCGAAGTATATATACAACAAAATTGCTTTCTCAAGGGTTAAACTTGGCTTTAAGCCTTTAGTTCAGCTTGAAAGTTCTCAAAGTCTTTCTCGCTGCTGACTTCGGCCAACTCAACCTCATCATCGGGCATTTCTGCAGATTCTTCTTCAGATTCGCCGTCCATTGTGCCTTTACGGAGGCTCTTGATGGGCTTTTCTTCGTCCTCGACATTACCCTTTTTGCCAGTGATCATGTTGTACATTCCACTCAAAACTCGGATGATTTCGTCTTGGCTCTCAAACAAGGGTAGGAATGAGATGACGATTGCAGCACCGAAGCCCCAAGCAACTGAAAGAAGGACCCAGAAGGCAAAGTAATCTCGTGTGAAGACCTTGGCTGGTAGAGATAATGCAGGCCAGAGGATGGCAAGGACAAACGTAAGCACATATCCCCTACGAGTGATCCAACGCTTGGTACGACGAAGCTCGGTCTTGTCCTGCTGCTCAGCTCCAAGACCTGATAGATCCTGCTCGACGAGATGGATCATACTATCAAGAGTAGAAAAGTCAAAGTCTTGGGGATCGACAAACTTGGAGTAGACGTAATGGATGATACCAGAGGAGATGATGGCAATCAAGTTACCACTGAGCATAACCTCGTTCGATCCGAGGGTAGCAACACTGATACTTCCGCTTTGGATTTGAGCGCCTGCTAACCATCCGATGACGGCCAGTGCAAAACCAGACCAAGCGGCAATCACGGCACCCTTACCAGACGCCTTGGTCCAAGTCATCATATTCCAAAGGGGGATAACAGCTGATCCGATGACGACACCCATGAAGAGGTATACCCATCCAAGGTTAAGACCCATGGCGTTTAGGGCAATCTATTCGAGAAGAAGTGACATGATGTAAGTGATATGTTAGCAACACATCAAGAGAATAAGGGCATATCAATCGATACAAAAGGAGTATCACTTACCGAGAATAGACCCATGAAGATACCAAAGCACACAATTACAATGCGAGATACAAAAAGGATCTGCTTCCCAGTGGCTTCGGGGTTGAAGTATTCACGGTAGATATCGTATGCAATCAATGATGAGACTGCAATACTCTCAGCTGATCCAGTAGATACAATGGCCATGAAGAGCATGATCAAAATCAAGGCGGAACCAGCCTGTCCCATTAAATGGTCAGCCACAGCAGGAGGCACTAAGCCTGAACCAGCCTCACCTGCATTGATTGGGAGCATGAGTGCGGTTGATGCAAGCCCCAAGGAAGTGGCAAGGGAGAAGGGGATAGCAAACCAGCAGATACCACCGAGTAAATATCCCTTGGCTGCACTGGAAGGGCGTGCGGCAATCGCTGATTGCCAGTAGGATTGATCAACGAAGACAGTTCCAAAATTCCCAATAATGTTGATGATACCAAACATGAGACCACCGCCCGAGAGCATGGTGAGGTAACTACCCTGTTCATTACCAGCTACAGGTCCACAAGCCATTTGTTTCTTGCCGTCAGCGTCTTGGAAGAAGGATGTGGATGGAGTACCATCGGTACTGTAGATGGCTTGACATTGCTCGGTTGTGTAAGACACGGTGTTGTCCAAGAAGTCGTACATCTGATCTGACGAGTATACCTTGAGGTAAACAATCGTAATCATGGTAATAAGGACGGCAAAGATGATCATGGTATGAAGGTACGAAGCCATGAATGTAGCCTTGAGACCTCCGGCTGAAGTGTACAAGATGACACCCCAGGGGATCAAGAAACTTGCCAACTCGTAGTTGACACCTGTCAAGGCCTCGACAGTTGCGGCACCACCCAACAAAAGCATTGAAGTAACGATGATGTTGGCACAGAAGCCAAAGAAGAGAAAGGTAAGATGTGCTGATTTACCCCAACGAGCACGGACAATCTCACACATGGTATGTGCAGAAGGTGCTACATCCTTGAGACTGATTGCTAAAACGCCGAAGAGAAGAATCTGGATTGTAGCTCCAGATGCATACCAGAAAGGACCACTAACACCATATTGCCAAGCAACATTGGAACTCTGTAGGAGAGTTGCAGCCCATGTCCATTGAGATATGATCACTGAAGCGGTTAGTCCAGTCTTCACCATACGTCCAGCGGTGCTGTGGATTGATAATAATGAATGATGATGATCATATGATGTGTGTTGCAAATGAATAATGAGGGAGGGAGAAGAGAACACGAGAAGAGGGTACCACATATAAGATATGAGCTACAATCTGCAAAGATATGAAGAACAGTAATAGTCGGCAAAGGAAAATCATATATACTCACTTGAACTGTTCTGATGTGATAGTTGCATTATCAGAGAACTTCTTATCCAAAAAGACGATGCAAGTAGTAAAGAGGGAAAACAAAGCTCCGAAGCCAATAACAACGAGGTAACCAACAGCCTTAGAGAGCGGAGGAGAACCTCCAAAGTAACTCTCCATGCCTTGGTACTGTGGATCTTCCTCCCATGATGGTGGGCAGACGTCTATTTGTTGCAATATAAAATATAATATACAAACAGTGAAAGTTAATTCGGATAAGATAATATAGTAAAGATATGAAAACATATTATGAAAACACAGACGATATACATACCTACGCCCTCGATTGCAATGTCGTTGACGATGCAAGACATGATGATAATCAATTACTTGACGGAGAAGGTGGGGTGTAGTAGTAGTGGATATTGTTTTGAGAGCAACTCAAAATTATGGAGTGATGATTGTGATGGATCCAAATAACATCCCCTTCTCCTCTTACACAGAGTCCCCATGTTAGACGACGATGACGAGCTTTTCATCATCATAGAATTCCGAGACATAATTAGTAGTGGATAGCTTCTACATAATTCGACGGCAACTGTGGTAGTAGATATGACAGAGGACCTCCTACTAGCAGCATATTCTCTAAACTCTGTAATATTTTGGGCAGTATCCTTCTCGGATTTGGCGATCCAGTCACAACCGGCTTAAGAACAAAATGTAGTAGGGTAACAGCGCCGTCGTAAGAACTACCTCTCTGAAAAGGAGAAGGCGACAATCGTCCACTCCATGGATGCAGAACTACCACTGTGAAAAGAGGAAGTGACATTGCTTTCCCTGAGAATAAACATAGCGTGAAAAAGATTCTTCACTTTACAAAGATTGCATCATCCATCACAATCATCTCATTATTTATCAATATCAAGTCGATCATCATCATCAACAACAACAATAGCAATGCCGAAGACTCTAATCAGTGTAGATCCAAAGAAGGAGCCGTGGAATCAGGATACTCCGCTACACAATCGGTGGCACCCTGATATTGTAAGTTTGCTATAAATTTGTTCACAAGATATGCACAAAGATATTGATTGATTGATATGCTAGCTTTACGACTTCAGAAGTCAATTTCTATGAAATCTATTTCCTATCTACCTCAAGATATGCACAAAATACTTATATATCTAACCCCATCATTACCCATATCAAACATATGTACAGCCAGCGGTTGCAAAAGTATCGGAGGGAGAAAAGTTTCGTGTAGAGTGTGTTGATTGGACGGGTGGTCAAATCAAAGATAACGACTCGAGTGATGATGTTAAGAACGTTGATCTTTCTCAAGTACATTATCTATCGGGTCCAATCGAAGTTAATGGTGCCATGCCGGGGGATCTCCTCAAAGTCGAGTTTCTCAACCTTGGGACGCTGGAGGAAAATGAATGGGGATTTACTGGAACGTTTGCTCAGGTATGTATAGTGCATTGTATGATATGACGTGCATATGATATAGTACTGTATTTGTATTCCTACTCTAACTCGAATGATTATCTTCTTTGCATTTCATAGGAGAATGGAGGGGGTTTCCTAACTGACCACTTTCCTAAAGCAACAAAAGCAATTTGGGACATCCACGGTGTATACTGCACTAGTCGTCACATTCCTGGCGTAAAGTTCGCAGGATTAATTCACCCTGGCCTTATCGGGACCGCACCGAGGTAAGAGAATAGTGGCTGTATCTTACTACTTATATCAATTCTTTAACTAATATCTTATGATATGTCTACATCCATTCATGATATCAGTGCCGAGCTACTGAAAATTTGGAACGATCGTGAGGCTACTCTTGTTAGTGAGGAAGGCACTGCACTTGAGAAGACGTTGTGCGGTGAGTATACTTTTGGTTGAACTATGTTTATGCCTGCAAGACTTGTTTGATACTATCTCACATTTCTACTTATGTTTTCATAATCTTAGGTTGCTTGGCAACTCGTCCACTTGCCTGCCTTCCTGAAGCAAAGGGTGCAATGCTTGGTAAGCTTGGCCATTTCGTGGAGAAGAGTGGTACTGACGAGGCTTGGGATAAGATAGCAAGTGAGGCAGCTAGAACAGTACCTGGTCGCGAGAACGGTGGCAACTGTGACATTAAGAATCTATCAAGAGGTTGGTAAGTACATCTTTTGACGTCAGGTATCTCTTCCAAACCAAATGTTCACACATTGTACTGAACTCTAATCACTTTCTCTTCTTCCTGATAGCACTGTATACTTTCCCGTCTTTGTGGAAGGTGCAAAGCTTTCTATGGGTGACATGCATTTCTCTCAGGGGGACGGAGAGGTCAGCTTCTGCGGCGCCATCGAGATGAGTGGCTTCCTAGATCTTCGATGTTCAGTGATCAAGGGAGGTATGAAGATGTTGCCCGCCGTGGGTCCTAGCAAGCTCAACGTGAACCCTATCTTTGAAATAGGACCCTTGGAGCCTCGGTATTCTGAGTGGCTAGTCTTTGAAGGCATCTCCGTTGATGAACAGGGTAAACAACGTAAGTAGATATAGAAGTATTCTCTGTCGGTATGTGTTTGTCCATCTTACACTCACTCATCTCCCTCTTTATAGATTACCTTGATGCAACCATTGCATACAAGCGGGCCGTCTTAAACTGTATCAAGTATCTGTCACAGTTTGGATACTCCGAGGAGCAAGTGTACCTGTTGTTGAGCTGCTGTCCATGTGAAGGGAGGATCTCTGGAATAGTAGATGTTCCTAACGCGGTCGCTACTCTTGCAGTACCTCTTGCTATCTTTGATCGAGATGTCAGGTGAGTATATAGGCTGCTTTCAGCTCAAGTCGACAGACTTTTTATGCGTTGACTAACCCAATCTTGCTACTTGTGCTTTATCTTCGACACGAAAATAGGCCTCCAAGTGATATTGAACACTTTGCAAAGGGTATCAGAGTTGTCGAGAAGGATGTATGTATCTCCGAGGAAGGCGGTGCTATTCCACATGATCCTCGTTTAGACACTTGTCGACTTGCTGAGTAAAGATTCTGATCTGGGGTTGATGAGTATAGTTTGTATCTGCACATATCTCGAGCCTTTAGTGTCAATTTTGCTTCTATAGACACTGAGTTGGTTCATTGTACATAGATTGTACAGACAATGAGGGAGTTTTGAATTTGATGGTTTCCCTTGTTTATAAGTAGAAGTAACAAATGTATAAAACAGATTTGAGCACTGAATTATGTGTATGTATACCTAAAAGATAAAAGAAGAGTTGCACAATTTACCAACGCCCCATTAACATGCACTCAGAAACTAGCAAGTGAGTTGTCCACCTTGCCAATACCCCATACATAACGCAGCCAGGACTCCAGGCAGGGAGAGTTGCCGACTCAAGACTAAAATCCACAACCTCTTTTTTAGGATACCACCCTCATAAAGACAACTCATACTCTAGTACTAACTAGTAACTCTTTTGTATTCACCACAACGCCAGGTTGGCTTGATTGTCTTTCCCGTCCGTATTGATTCATTATTCTAATATATACAGACTTTGCCTTCTCTATTATTATCACGACGGACTGGTATTTATTGACGGGGCAATTATGTTGAGGTTTCATAGGCCTTCTTCGTCTCGTGGTGGTTCAAGAGGAGTCAATAATCGGAGTGTTATACCAAAGCAAGAAGAAACAACTCTATTTCCACCAACTATTTATACTGATGAAACTTACACGAATGGTATGCTTGTACCTACTCCTACATCTTCCAATGTTGATGCAAATGGTATTGAAGAAGTGGTGGTACAATTACCCAGCAATTACTTTCAAACCCGTAGACGTGTTCATGGTAATACAGCACCAACTCTTCCAAGTCTATCCAAGAATGATTCATCAAGATGGAATGATGCATATGCTGCTCAGGCCTGCTGTAGGAGACGTTCACCAATGAATGCGGTACGATTATTAGGGACTATTACTCTATTATTTGAGGAAAAGGTGAGATTAGACTTATTGTTTGAATTAGAATTTGTTTTGGAGATGTATACATAATGAATGAAAAGGTGCACCGCATACAACAGAATTATTTATTATGGCCTTATCCAATATTGCTTATCATAATATACCTTATTTCTTTACATTTTATTGTGGTTAATATAAATATCAACAGGGTGGAAAGAAAGCATCAAAGGGGTCATCTTCATTATTTGACCAATCGAAGAAGTATAGTGATAAGGCATGTAATCGTATGGCTAGAAGGCAGCCTGCCAAAAAGATGTGCAATCCACCAACACAATTTTCCAAGAAGAAGGCATTGGGTGAGGCAATTTCCGAATTAGGTTACGATGAAGATGTAGATATTGAATCATTATCAAAGGAATTACAAATTGAATTAGAACAAAAGGCTGAAGAAATTTATAATTATTGGAAGGTTGTGAAGAGTACAAAACCATTAGATGAATGTTGGGATGTTAAAGATGGTGGATTTAGACGTGATGCGGTAGGAGGAGAAGCCTCTATTGATGGGGAATTTTATGTACCAATTTTATGTTTATTAAATTGGATGAAAGGTGGGGATCAAATTGTTGATTTGTATGAAGGAAGGGTAAAGTCTTTGTACAATGGACTTTGTCACATACCTACAGATGCGTTGACAGTCCTTAGGTCACTTGTTGATTTATCTTGCCCCAACTCTCTGTACAAGATTCCATTAATTACGCCGTATGCAGTTGCCTCTCGTGTCGTTAAGGGAAGTAAAACGACGTGGAAAGTGCGAATTGGTGTATATATGAACAGACTTTTGCCAGAGGTTCTAACAGCAAAGACGTGAGTGCTCAATGAGTATGCAACTGATGTTTTATTTTATCCTGGAAAACATATGTCTAACACACACCTTTCTCAATCTATCTTCACAGGTTACACTGTGTCATGTCGGCACTTGATGACAACTCCTACATCGCCAGTGAACCTCTACACATGCCTCCAACCAGAAATAACAATGATCCCGTATTCCAAAGTAGCAAATACCCCATTGTCAAGTTACCAACTAGAGATTTCATGGACATTGATGATAAAGATGACTTATTGATGGAGGAAGAGAAGAAGGAAGATGATGACGATGTGCAAGAAGACATTGCGTTGGGGGGAAGTACGAGAGAGTCGAAGACTGTTAGTGCATTCAGTACCAAAGGTTATCTTCGACTATTAGAAAATACTGGGAATGACATCTCACAGTATTCCGAGATAGCCAAATCCCTCTCTCAATATCTCAAGTTGGACCTCATGCTTCATCAACGGCATGCCCTCTGCTGGATGACACAAATGGAGCACTTGGAAGGATTCGGAATCAATAGCATCCTGTGGGAAGAGAGACGATTCTTAGATGGCGGATCGTATTACTACTCTCCTGCCTTGGGCCAAATTAGATTGAATAAACCTCCCGTAACAGTCGGTGGTTGCTTAGCTGATGAAATGGGGTAAGCAGAGTACATTCTGATGATGTTTGCTTGTTTCATCATATGTCTTCCGTATTCTCACATCACTTATACTCCCATCATAACAGCCTTGGGAAGACGATCGAAACGTTGGCCTTGATTGCTTCTAGCCTTGATGAGCTCAAGACTGAAGCCAAGGATGGTGGCCAGGGTTGTACACATGCAACACTCATTATTGTACCACCCGCTCTAGTTGCTCAGTGGGTTAAAGAGATTCAAAAGACTTGTGGTGACAAACTTGTTGTCGATGTGTTAGATGCAAACACAACTGAAAAAGTCATCAGCAGTCAAGTCAATTCTAGTGGTACTGGTTGTGATATTCTCATCACAACCTACAGTGCCCTTGATCGACCAAAGCCAAGTCAATATCTAGCGAGTTGGTCTTGGGGTAGGATAGTTTTAGATGAGCAGCAGGAGATACGATCTTCGACAACAAAGATTGCCAAGAACTGTGAGAGTCTTGTCTGTCATCGTCGGTGGATGTTGAGCGGCACGCCTCTCTTTGAGGGCGTGCAAGATCTTCGAGGAGAGCTCAACTTCTTACGACTATCACCCTATGCAGCAAAGTGGGAAGACGGCTTCTTCGACTTCAGTATTATGAACCACTGGAACGTTCAAAGTAGTCATGGACTCGAAACATTACGTATCTTGGGTTTACTTATCCTCCGCCGGTCAAAGGATATGACTATTTGTCAGACGGGAGCATCAATCATGAATCAGAAACGATTGACTGTAGATTTCGTCTCTGTTGAGCAGACTGACAGCGAGCGCGCCCTATACTGTTGGCTTGAAAGTGTTGTGTCTCAAGAGGTGTCTAGAAAAGACTCTACTGAGAGCAAAGAGAATAAACAATCACTTCAAAGCAAATCTCTTTGCCTCAGGTTATTACGAGAAGTGTGCTTCTCTCCTGTCATGATCAATGGTGGATTAGGAGTACAATCACAAATGAAGGTCTTGAATGGCTTATACCGTAAAATCCTAGCCCGAGAAGAAAAACTACACCAGCTCACAGACGGTCATAGAAACAAACGGACAGAGACAACACGAACGATGTCCCCGCTTGAAGCGCTTAGGTTTTTGTCACAGGCAGACAAAGCTGTTAATGTCCAAGAAGGCTTCGTCAGTGATCAGCGTGTCGGAAGGGGACAAGGCGTCTCCAACAGGACACGAGCAACAGAAGATATAGGACAACTTGTTGCCGATGCTCAGACGCTCGTGAATGAATCAACAAAGAAGAGAGTCTCCTCAAAACAGACAATTGCTAGAAAGAGGTGGCAGCTTGCATTGGAATTAGTCACAACGGGAGTGCTATGTGATGAAGACTCGCTGTCAAGAGTGAAGCCATCGATTCGAAACCTCTGGAAGTGGCGAAGTATATTCATTGGCCTTGAAGCTCAACTTGATAACCCTTGCCTGTTACGTGGGTGGAGGCCACAACCGTCGTTTGCAAAGCAATTGCTCATATCAAATCCAACTTTTCGTTGGGCTTCACCTGGTTGTCTACAGCTTGATAATATTCCAGCTGAAGTATCACTGGAGGAAATTACAACTGGAGTATTTGAGGGATCAAAGAAGGAACCCCGAGTAAGAGCTAAGATTGCAAGTCTCCAAAAAAGTAAAGAAAAAGCAAAGGGATCGAGTAAGAAACAAGATATCCAAACCAAGATTACAGAAGCAGAGGGGCTACTCCAGGAAGCAATTGCATACGATAATAATCAGTTGCAGAGACCTCAAGTTGTCAAGGTATCGAGCACCAGCCTTGAGAATTGGCAGGCATACGTGCTATTGGCAGATGATGGGGAAGAATTCCTCCGCAATGCCAAATCCAAAGTAGGAATCTCTATTCCGAGTGCCACGGCAGTTCCGCATATTGAAGCTGAAAAGAAGAAGGCAAAAGAGCGATTTGATCAGTGTGAGGCTGAGTATAATGTCCATCCTAGTACGAAACATAAGAATGATAAGGCCGAGGCTAAGAAGCTTCTCGAAGTTGCAAATCTTGGGCTTACCATGTCCTTTGATACATCAGCTGTTGCCTCAACAACTTCCAATGTTGTCGTATCTCAAGCTATGGTTGGTGGTCTAAGAGGTATTGCTCCGCCATCAAAAGCTGGCATGATTAATGGATGTAATAACAGTATCGAGCAAGCTACAGAGTCATTAGAGCGTGCCATGAGTAAACTGAGAGAGGGCGAATCGACTCTTTCTCGTTTGCTTCCGATAATGGCGAGAGGGGTAGAAGATGTCGGACAGAAATCTGCTTACGAAGTGCTTGAAGCTCTCAGGAAGCAAAAGTTCTCTGAGACGCAGTGCTCCATATGTCTTGGACCGTTTGGAGACAACGCTGATGAAGATCCGACACAAGTAGCAAAGATAGTTTCGATGATCGTTTGTGGCCACTTCTTTTGTAACGGATGCCTTGATACTCATATTCATTCGGCTATAAGGTGTGTATGGTATATATTATTTGTTGTTATCTGGTAGTAGCCTCATACTCATCTATTCCATTTTTTCCAGTAACATGCGGCGAATAAAATGCCCCAATTGTCGTCAAGGTAAGTCACAAAGCCAAGTTCTTGTAATTGAGTTGATGTGCCATTTCTTAACTAACTCCACCTGCCCCGACCTCCCCTTCTTCCCTAATAAAGGGTTTGGATTGAGTGATGTCATCCACATTGATCATTTGGCCTCTGATGATGAGGAAGAATTGAAACAAAGAACACAGGCAAAGGCCAAGGTTATCGAAGCATCCAAGGTTCTTGCCACCTCGGATGGAATCCTTGATGCAGATATGTGGCAATCACTCTTCTTGTCGATTGATGTACCTACGAATGTTGATAATTCGCCGCATCATTTGCATACAGCGTTACGACGAGATGTATTAGCTCACTTCAGGGCTGCTTGTGGAATGCGAATCGATTCGCCTCGGTCCTCTGCTCCTTCGTCAGATCAACCAATCACTACAGGTCTATCAAGTAAGATTCAAACGCTATTACACGATCTACCATTCGGTGAACATGCGGTCGTATTTTGTGCATCAAAGGAAATGGTGTTGCATCTTGCTGTGGTGATCAAAGCCAAGGGCATCGAGTGCTTTAGTTTATTTACTGGGCAGAAAACTGCGGAGACATCAAAGTGTGTCTCAACATGGGAGACTACTGAAGCTAATACCTCGATGGTTGGCCCGGTGTTAGTCATTCAAGCTGGGGCTGCCGCCAGCGGGCTGACGCTAACTAAAGCATCAAAGGTCTTCTTGATGGAGCCTTTCCAACGCCAGGAGGAAGAACAGCAGGCTTTTGCTCGTTGTCATCGTTATGGGCAGGAGAAGGATGTTAGTGTCAAAATCTACTACTCTCCAGTAACAGTAGAATCAAGGCTTCTAGCTTGGAGGCGACGATCGGCTGAAAAGCTAGTAGCCGAATCAGGAACAAGTAGTTCCAACTATATCTTCTCACAGCTCGATAAAGATGATGAAGATAGTGAAACATCTGATACGGAGGACTTGACTGAGAGTAGCTCAGAAGAAGAAGAGGAGGAAAGGGAGGAGGAGGAAGATCAGGATGAAGAGAGTAAGAATGGTAGTGAAGAGGAACCTACGGAGGAAGATACTCTTCGAACCCAATTTTTGTTGGGTCTGGTTGTGTAGGCATTGCTGAACTTGTAACGGGTAGAACTCATCTTTGTTACAAGTTACAATTACTATTAAACCCCCACACGAAACATTTATTACAAAAAGTACTATAACCCCCAGCCACCCCAACGACTAGATCTAAATCACTTCTTACCAAAACCAAACCGCATGAACTCGTCGGCCTGCATCATAACATAATTATCGGGATCATCCTTAGCTCTTGTGTAAGTCAAACTTTCCTTTCCACTTCCAAAAACTACAAGTGTCTTGCCTTCCTCATTGAATGACTCCTTCAACTCTTTAAGTTCTACTTGAGCTAATGCTTTGCTGAATAAGGACCTAGAAAAAGTTCCAGTGAAGTCAACACCTTTATAAACCGCAAGCTCTGACGGAAGAGTCTTAGGGGAGGTATCTTTAAGAGTAGGCTTACTCTTTGTTGTTTTTGTTTCTACCACTGGGAAGACCCAAACGTCCTCGGTATGGGCAATTGCAGTCCGCTTTATCATTTCTTTTTGGAAACAATAGGTACCTCCGAGACTTAAGGAGATACGCCCTTCCTCCAAAGCGGTAACAGTCCCGATAGCGACTACGAGGAAACTGAAAGCAATAGGAGAGTCGCTAGAGCCTCCGTCCCTGTAATCACGTCCTTCAGTAGATAAGAATCCTTCGTTCTGGATAGTCTCGATGGATTCTTTTTCAATATCACGTGCACATTGCTGTTGTGCTATATCATGCTGTGCAATAACAATGATAGGGATCTTGCCCTTCTCTTTGGCATCTTGGATGAGTGCTTTGATGTACTTCTCAAGCTCGTGTTGATTCTTGGGATCAAGCCATTCAGGACGAAGATAAGTGATGATGACGTCCTCATCGTCAAGAACACATCCATTATTCTTGAGAAGAAGGGCAAATGAGCTCATAATATACTTTCTAACCGGCTCATTTCGCCCTCCATAACTTCCTCTTTATCATCCAAGTATGAGGGGAAGGTAGATGTATCTCCCGTGATAGTAGTGGAAGTACTGTATGCCATGATGACATCTAATGAGCTAGTATCTTCATTAGTGGTGGTAGTAGATGAATGCAGATGTAAGAGATTTGTTGTAGTACCTCTTGCACGTCGATAATGTGCTAGCAATGGTAGTAGTATTCGTTATAGCGGTAGAGTAATGATATATAATCGAGGTATCTTCGACTCGTACATTAGCCAAGTATCCTACTCTCTTGCTATGCTATGCTATGCTATGCAGTGTTGTCTATGCTATGCAGTTTATTTATCGAACAGGCTATTCGACAACTGACTCAACTCAGAGAGAGGCTATTATCTCTCTGTGCTGTTTGACTCTGTGCTAGCACGAGCAGAGTCATCCCGGACTGACTTGAGACATAACCTCTATGCAGTTTACCCCCGCGGAGTCGACTCATACCAAACTGCATAGAGACACAACACAAAACAAACACACTACAACAACCATACAACACAACTTCTCTCACTTATACAAATATCCATAGAAAATCGTAAGTATACTTGAGTATTATAGTAATATATGCAATGTATCTCTTACACTCCGCGCGGGTATCTTATCTATTCTGTCTTCTACGCTTCTATTTACTATCGTATATATTAGTACACCATGCCTTTCGATCGGGCTGAGTATAGTCGGAAAAGGAGAGCAAATCGTACTCCGGCACAAGCTGAAGCTGATAGGAAGAAATCTCGTGAGCGTGGTGCAAAATGGAGAGCAAATCGTACTGATGCCGAAAAGGAGAAAAATAAACTTACTAGAGATTCAGCTTGTAAGACTTGCAATACGGGAAAGACTCGTACAATTGCTGAATGTTCATCTGTCCTTGATACATCATGTTTCAGATGTATCAAGGCATATCTACAAGATGTTGCTAAAAATCCAAACAAATCGTACCTTACAGTGAAAGTCTTGAAAGAAGATGCGTTGTTGAAAGTAAGCAACCCTCTCTATGTCGAGGATAGCTCGGATGAATGGGAAGATCAACCATTCTTTTATGTTGATATCAGATCAGATAGAGCACCACCCAACTTACCCATCGTCTGCATCATGGCAGAAAGGGGTGCCTTTGACAAAAAGTAGACATACTATTTGTGAACATCATTATTGAGTATGGAATGAGATGTATTATGATTATGGCAACGTGTTATGTCTCTATCTCATCTTGATTTTAAACCGGATTTTCTAAAATCCACCCATCAATCAAAGAGTGTGTTGTACCCAAGGTATATATAGTGCGTACAAGTGAAGATAGAACATACATGAAATCAACATGAGATAGAGATTAGGTATCTCAAAAAAGCACACAAGATATGCACATTCTAATGAAGGTGTGTTTGTACCTAAGGTTTGGGTATGATGTCAGTTGGTCGATGAAGACGGAAATGCCTTGGTTTAGATTGTTATAGATACAAGGCATGTCTGCTTGTGACGCATTTAGACTGCTGCCTGTTTGTCATGAGTAGTAACATATATATCTACTATAACCATGAGTGTTTGGGGGGTTATGAATTGGCATAGATAACCTTCCTTCTAGTTTATTGTAAACCGACTAGCTTATGGCTAAAGCAATTATGGAACTTCTTCATCAATATCTCTTCATGTTCACAGGAAGCAGATGGTCTAACTGAATTGATCTTCTTCTCGCTGCCGGGTAAATGCTTTACTCCAAGTTCACTCAACCATTTCAAAGTATCATCCAAATACAAATAATTATAGAGTAGCAAATGATGATGATCTGATAAGTCTTTGCCTTTTCTTTCATATACCCATCGATAGGACTCTAGAAATGTGGCTAATATAGACTTGGTATACTTTTTAAAGTCTAATTCGTAATGATGAGGTTGACACTTGTTCAATAAATCATCTACTTGATCACATTCACGAACGTCCGGTAAATCTCGTTCATCTCTAAAAGCTAATTGATGTAATGCCGAAACAGCCCATTCATCGTAATTCCTAAAAGGCTACCAAATGGTGTGCCATTGTAATTTTGTAATGAATTGTGGATAGGGTTTTGTGTGTGATTTGAATATAAATATTAAACAAATAACGGCATAATTATATACAAAACTAGAGTTCAACTTACCAGGAGATGTAAGAAGGTCCGTTCATTGTAAAATCGTGTAAAGTTTTTAGTAATTGCAACAGGCCCTTTGACACAGAAGTGATATGTATTTGGACATTGTGAGAATAGCTGTGTTAACCTCTTAGGCGTTCTGTAGCCGTCTGTGATGCGCGTTTCACAGTTTATGAAGACGAAGAGAGAGGATAGAAACTTATGTTAGTACATATGATATGCAAAGACAATTAAGTACAGGCAAACCAAGTTCAGATGAAGTGACCAATCACCGAGACTTGATATTGAACACAAGAATGCACATGATTAACAATACTAACTCGGACTTTCCTGGCCAAGTGCTTTGTCCTCTGGGCTTTATACCACAGGTTTCAAGTTGTGTTTTCATACATGCATCTCTAAGTGTAGACGAGGCAGTCTTTGGTGACGTGTGAAATATAACTGTAACATTGTAGCCTTTAAGTTTTTCTCTTAGTATATCTATTGCAGTGAAATTTGATAGTTTGTCTGTAAAGTGATATGGTATAGACTGAGCTTGTTGTAATATGTCATCATATGTTGTGTTTCTATCCCAAATTGAGGCTAGATATTGATAATCTAAAGCAGATATTGATCCAGATTCGTCACTAATAAGATATATTGGAATACTTATATTGCCACTGTTTGATATATTGGAACTTCTCCTTGGATCTGTTGAGATATTATGTCGATTAATTTGCATCAAATTTTGTTTTTCATTTGAGCTCTGTGTGATATCAGAAGTATTTGTTGAATCTACATCATCTACTGCAACGACATTATTATCCACTTGTAAATGTAAATCATTTAAACTAATCGAATTCACCAAGGCATTATTATCCTTATTCTTTATTGTAGTATTTGACATATGATTAATAATAACTGTGTTGCTACCAGCTTTGTCATGTGCAATATGTAGAAGAAAGAGAATTGATCCAATAAATAGTATAAATCGGAAGTCAGCTGCACTGCCGAATGATTTCATATTGAGTGATGATGAACTACCACTATCTACCGATACTTCTTATGATTACGATATGTTGTCGTTGTTTGACCGCGACTGTTGATAAAACAACTAAAATACCACAACTCAATAAGTTATTATAAACCAACGCTGCTAATAAATCAGATCGGCTCTTGAGAGAGCGTTTACAGAGAACGGGTAGTCAATCTATATATCATATGCATGGCGGCGGCGTAGACTCTATGCATGTATGCCATAATTCGTTAGCCGACTAGTAATATAGCGGGCATGTGGGTAGGCTCACCTTTAACATTGTCTGCCCCCACTCCAATTGGACTCTTTGCTACGGACTAAACGGGGAAGGGATACCGTTTGCCGAAGGCAAAGACTCCACAGAAAAATCACATCGAATTTCCAAATATCTAAAAGTTCCACGTAGTAATATTTTGCCTAAATTTTGTTAGTGCACAACTACGGCAATAGGCCCTATTATAGCGACGTCTCCACCGGCGGCTATAGTAGGATTGGTGACTATTGCTGATGGACAACTCTTTAGGAGGTATTATTGAGCAGTATGGTTGAAGGTTTGGTGGATGTAGGTATAGTAGAGCCTGAGATATTGTATTGCAAATAGTGTCTCCATTATATGCTCATCATGTTGAAGTAATAAAGCATGGCAGCTAAACTAGATGTTATACTGTATTAACATTGCAATCCAATTAAGGGGACCTCGATTATTATGTTAATAATCAATAGACAATGGCGGCCATGGTGTAACTATCGTCTAAGCGCCGGCAGCCTTGCTGACATATCACTACTAATTATTGCTAATCATGTCTAATTAGGGCTGGTTGTGAGGCATGTTTTATGTGTCTTATACTATATTAGAATTGCTCATATGTATAGAATATCTCAATCACTATATATACAACACATAGATAAAGGCAGCCATGGTCAAACTTCTATCTGGTGGTCAACAGTACCATCAACAAATCACTACTATTCACATACATCAACAGAATATTGTTGATGAGAAGGCTGTTTCTTATGGCCAAACACACACTGAACCAGCCCCACCAACGCCGAAAATGTGTTACATATGTATAGGACAGCTTAAGTTTAGAAGGATTATCCGGTAGAATGAGATCCGGCGTTGCCCTACGCACCGACGTGAACGACGATGTTTGTACGTGAAATGTTGTCCGTTTACTAAGTAAGGCTATTCCCGCGAGGCCAAAATTTGATTATAGATAATTAGAGAAATTAGCCATACGTGAAAAGTAGTATTTTTTAAAGGTATTTAATTTTATGCTTTGCAATAAAATAATAAAAAATTCACATAGCACTAGTTTTGTGATTTTTCCGTGGAGTCTTTGCAAGGCAAAGCGTACGTCTCCCTTTTTTCGTACTGCTTTGTACCTGGTGAAGAGTCCAATTGGAGTGGTCTGCCCCCTAAATTATGTCAAATAACTACTTTGCATCTACCCTTGATATCATGCTAATATGACGGCTATACATCCACTCGTTCGTGATTTGTACAAGCGGTGAGTTAGGGTATGTCGTGGTGTAGAGACGGTGGTCTATTTTGCATCATATACCCATATCGCAACAAAATATAAACATCAATGTCCTATTCTGCCCCTGCTCACTCTTCTCTTTTGATACAACATACATGAACTTACTAAAACCAAAAACAATATGATACTACACATACAGTGCATTAATTGTAGGTAAGGATTATCCTCATCCAGAAGGACTTGATTATGTAAGGAGGAAATGGAAGGAGGCAATACGCAGTAAAGATAATTGTCAATTACTCGATGAGAAGAGAACAACATCAACAACAGAATTATCATTAGAAGATATTACGAAAGAGAATGAACGTATAATACGAAAGGCGGTTGGTAAAGGTCGATATGTAATAAGAGAAATGGAAGGGACGATACAACTCAAAAAGTATAGAACAATGAGAAGACGGTATGGAGAGGGAGTTGTAGTTGGTGAGACTAATCGGATGGATCATCTGTGAATGATATGTTGAAATGAAATATGAAACGAATGCATACAATAAAGAGTGCACTATACAAAGAGAATCACAAAAAGTACAACTCTCAATGCACTTATCAAAACATATAGTATTGATACTAAAAGATTGGATGGTGTGTCGGAAAAAAAAGAGAGAGAGAAAACGATATATGCCGGCAGCCAAGGAGGTTTGCTAATCACATTTACAAATGATTACTAACTTGAATATTGCAAATTGTTGGAGAGTTCATAGCTAGAGAGGGTTGTCTTTTACTCTAGTAGAGTGTGCACAAGAGATCAAAATCCAAAGAACAACACATATTGAGTACTTGCCACAAACTATTAATTAGCATATAAAAACAAAATCTCAAAATGCATGTTATGCATCGATACTTTGCAATACTTCTGCGCTGTGTATGCTCTTCTATTCAAAGTAGAAACAATCTCTAGTCAGGCTCAGCATCCTCTCGATTTTGAAGTTTCTAGAATAAAATAAAAAACTTCTTCGGACATAAGTAATAAGTGGATTTGCAGAGCTATTGTTGCCGCCGCCATTTGGCCATTTGCCGTCCGAAATAGTTTGATATATAGAGATAATAGAATATAAAATGGATGCATCCTCAGTCCGAAGTGGCGGCAGTGAAGGTGTAGTAGCGGCCCGCAAAGTCATTGCAACTAATTATAAACAAAATTATGATCATAGTGCACCTACATCAAGTCAACAAGCCCCCAGCTCACCTTCACATAAATCATTGGCATCACAACAAAAACTAACTTCATTCTACAATAATGATATCAACAATGATAATGTATCCCGTTTAACAACAAAGACAAAGGAAGTTAAATCGCTCTATGGTGTTTCTGGTGAAGTTAAGCAGAGTAATAAAGTTAAGATTAGTAGAGGTAGAAAACCTAGGATTGGACAGAAGAAGCAGCAATCTCATACTACTAATGCAAGCAATAATAATGCAACAGATAAGACGTCTAATGTTGCATCTCAACCATCTACTAATCAACAACAACAACTGATATCTTCATCAATAGAACAAGTGTCAGCAAATAACATGACATACTACACTACAAAACCATCATCAACACTCTTCTCCAAACTAACAACTGCTCTATCAATCACCCAACAATTACGTGAGATACGACATACACCCTGTATAATGACACCACTATCCCTCCTCATCCTACTAACAATACTACTATCATCATTAATCACTTTATTGTTTACATTTCCACAATTAATACTAGGGATAATATTAGGACCAACTATACTTAATAAAAGTAATTGGTTAGTTGAATTTTTATATAAATTGGATATATGCCGATGGGGACATGTACAGTTGATGAATATTGCTACTAAAAAGGGTAAGAAGTCTTCAACTACTGCTGTAAATAGAAGTGGTGGTAGTGATACAAAGAAGCTAACTGGGCATTCATCAACGATTAATCAACGTATAACAGTTGTTCCCAATAGAGTATATATCCATCCAATACCGAACTTTATGGATAATATTGTCTATTTGATTGTTTGTTTACCTCCTTCATCCGATACAAGTACTAGCAACAGAAGAATTTCAGTACAAAATAGTAACAACAAGAAGTCATTGCCAATAATTGGCATACTAATCGATTGTGGAGAATCATCAATCATATTAGAACACATGGAATATATCTATACTAAATATTATGCAAAGGAATATCCAACGAAACATAAATTGGGCATGCGTTTACATAGTATATTATGTACACATCGGCATCATGATCATACTGCCGGTATTGGTAGTTTGTTAAGTGAGTTGAAGAATACTATTCGTGCAGAAGAAGAAAGAAATGGTAAATGGAAGGATACCGCTTATGCATGGCCTTTATTAGAAGTAACTTCTGGTTGCGCTAGTAACAAAACATTAGATGTATATCAACAAGTATCCAATAATATAACAATCGTCGGTGGAGCGGTGGAACATGTTCCTCATTGTAATCTCTTTGTTAAGAATAATTGCTTCGTTCCCTTGCCTTGTATATCGATAATACAAGAAGATGGAAACACAACACCACAAGAAATGAAGAATGATATGAATGACGTAGTTAGTATTGAAGTTATAGGTGTACCAAGTCATACACGAGGTTCTGTTGTTTATGCATTAAGGAATCGAATAGCACCTGATATCATCATCCCATTAACAGCTATGGATACTACTACTACTGATACACCATCAACATCATCATCTCCATTGCAATCACATCTCTTCACAGGTGATACAATCTTCATCGGTGGGGGAGGGATGCCATTCGAGGCAGATTTGGAATTGGTTAATGATAACTTTATTAAGAATCCAAAGTCATTAAAGAAGAAGAATGGGTCAAGTGAGTTTCGTCCTGGTGCGGGTGTTTTGTCGATGGAACGATGCTTTGTTGAGGTATTAACTCGTGCTACTAGTAGTGACACTTGGTTGTCATCAAAATCATCTACAACAACAGCATTGGGAGTAGTACCACCACAGGCTCCATTATCTACTCAATTAATGGATACATCAACTTCAAATCAGTTACCATCACAAACACTCTTATATCCTGGTCACGAGTATACCACCGACTTACTAATGAGACAATTCGATCAAAAGACAATATCATCCGAGATACATTGGAATCGAACATCACCATCAACATTCTTCACAATTGCGTCACAATACTTGATTAGTGCACATAAACGGGGACTGCCACCCGAACAAAAGTTATTGACGGTACCCACACCATTGGAACGAGAAATTATTGTCAATCCCAACTATCGAATGTTGAAACGTCGGGGTGAACTTGTTATTAGTGCAATACGATTATGGTATGAATTTGGTTGTAAGAATTTGATACCACCCGATGTTGACGATGATGACAATGTTGATAATATTGAGTCAATGAAAAAGTATCAAACTCAATCAGTGTTTACTACTGTATACTCATCCGACTTACAAAGTATCATTAATGATTTACGACAAGGCAATGTTACTCCACACTCGGCAGCTGACAAAATTGAATCATTACCTAATCGACTTGATGAGAAGCTAATCGGACGACGAGCTATTCCTTCAACACTGCCAAGTCATAAGAATGTATACTTGAGTGTGGTAGCGTTGACAATGTTAGGGTCTTCGCCAAGTGCTGTGACAATCTCAGATGCAAATGTAATGAATATGACTAAGCCAGTGGAATGTACGGATAGGATATTGATTAGCAAAGGTCGGGTGAGAGATGTTGTGCACTCGTTATCTGTCTGGTTTTTATTGTCTACTCATCTTTGTCCTCTCTCACATATCTTACATCATCATCATCTCTCTCAAGCTCATTGCCGCCTTGAAAGGACTCGGTTTACTAGTAAATGATACTGAATCACCACGGATCGAAGCCATTATTAAACTTTTATGGCAAGATGCAAGATTAGATAAGGAAATCAAGACTGACATTGAACAACATAATGGTCAAGATGTTGAATGTTCAATCAAGCTCGATGATGAAATAGAATTGGGCCTGTTGAAACTAGCTTTGTTCGGTGTATCTTTAAACCAACGTGCAAAGTTTTGTATGCCTTGTAATAGTACAAGCAAGCCAAGTTATGATAACATGTCTTGGGTTGTCAAGAGCAAGCTACGACGGACGAATGGAGAACTTGTCCGACACGATGCAATGACCTGCTTGGCTTGTAGAGATGTGTCAATGACCTGTCCTTACTCAAAGAGAGACTCCACTCTGTCCTAATGATGATAACTGAGTATATGGAATCACAGAGTAGATGTTAATCTCATCAGTAATAGCAGATTTATCAATGGCATCGTTCCAACGATATAGATTTGGCGTCCATCACTGCTTATTCTGTGTTGATACTTCTTGATAGCTGAATGCGTCTTGATTGTTATTATATAATGTAAGAATAGAATTTCTATTGCACATGTGAAAGAGTTACAGCCGTCATCTCAGCCGTCATCTCAGCTAATCAATAATCACAATATAGCCAGCCGTCATCTCAGCCGTCATCTCAACAATCATATAATCACAATATGACCAGCCGACATCTTCAACGGCCATTCAATGAACTTCTACCAAAATGTATTGCACTTCATGTCACTAACAGTCACCATGGCCTATTATTAATCTTTTCAGAAGCTCATTCTCCAAGCTTGTTCGTTTGAAAGGATCTCATATCTCCCCATATGTTTTCATTCCTCTTACGTGTACCATAACTACCTCTTCATATAGAAAGCACACTCCCATCAGCCGTACTTATTTTAATGACATCAGATATGTTTGTCTTTCCCTCGAGCAAGCAGCTTCCAGGAGTATAAAATATTATCCTAAAACGTGTGATATACAATATGACAAATATAACCAAGTTGATCTTCATGCCTCATTATCATATTGGCGTTGACGTGAGTGATCATATTGTTGTTTATTATGTTGTTGATCATTATCAGCACGATGATAATAATCATCTACATAATCTTCGTCATTACTACTATCCATTCTAGTACTTCTATTTCTATAATAATAACCTCCTCTCCTTCGTCGTCTACGACAACAACTTATCCCTCCTCCACCACCGCCACAACAGCATGAAAGTAAGAGTAATGCAATAATCCAATTTGTCCATGTCCATGCGGCTATTGGTGTTGTAAATAATTGACGAATGGATTCCCATATCCAGTTGAAGGTTTCTGCTGGTGACATTACCATATTATTATTACTACTTACTTTTTTATTATTATAGTATGTATCTAATGATTAATGTGTATAGAATGATCGATTAGGACTCTTATCAGTATATAGAATCAACTATCAACCAATTGCAATCGATACTAAGAAGAAAATAACTAAACTATTTGACTCTCAACGACAGTGATAATAACTAAACTATTTGACTCTCAACGACAGTCAACAGATATCAACTAATTGCAATACGATACTCTGAACTCAGAATAACTTTAACTATAAACTTGACTGAATTAAATAACTTCCAACTTCATAACAAGAAATATAGAGTGGATGTATGAACACTAGAGGTATGGTGCAGTAAAGCTGTATTGTATGTCATTGAGGCGTTGAAAGTTACGATAGGTCTACCTACTCGCCAATGCCAAACTGATGAGAGGTATCCTAAATAGCGCCAGTTATGTGAGTATCTAGAATTACCACCAAGCCCAAGCAACAAGAGATATGTGAGCAAGAGAATAATATATTAAGAACAATCAATATACTTAAAATATGAGCGGCAATAAAGTTACTGCTCTTATCTCATTTACTTTGTCACTCTCGTAGGTATCATACAAAAGAGTAATATAAATTATTAAAAAGTCTCTCCGACCGGAATCGAACCAGTGACCGATGGATTTCTAGTACAACTACAGTCCACCGCTCTACCAACTGAGCTACAGAGAGAAAATTTTTCGTACAATTTGGGTGCAAATAATAGTATATAAACGTTACAAATCTCTGGTCCTACTAGGATACCGCAAGGGGGAATATATCCCTTCGACCTTTTTATATGAGCAGATTACATATATAATACCCCGAAAGTCTGAGATATGCCTCTCATATACCTTTTCCACACCTGGTTAAGACGGGAACGTATTATTGTGGATATTGATATCATATTGATAAAGGATACCCCAGGTTTTCTAGATATCTTTTGATGGAGCAAAACAGGTCTTTAAACGTTACTACATTTTCTTAGGCAAACTATGTGCACATACACTAAACAAGCTGACGCCACTTACACAGTATGATATCGTATCATAGCCAAGCAAATTTCTTTGTGTTCTCAAGGAAGCTACTCATATCAAAGTTACCCTTTCTCTTCTTGTTTTTAACAATTTTGAATCCTTCAAGTGATAACCCGTCATCATTCGACTGCTTTGTCCTACTTGATATAGGAGGAGATGTCCCAAGAATAGCATTCGCCTTGGAAGCAACTGTAGAGTTCTGAACAGTGGGATCATTCTTCGAACCCAACACCTCGTCGTCGCCGCGCAATCTCTTTCTTGGAGGTAAACTTTCTTCACTACCTTCTCCAGCCGCCATCCGAGATTGTGATTGTTCATCTTCCGAGTCGTCATCTGAATCCTCATACTTTGTTCTCTTGGCGGGTGGTTGTGCTTTAGACCTAGAGCTGTTGGATTTCATCTTACCAACTCTTTCCAATGAATCATCAAACTTACGACCAAAGTGATTACTCTGTAATGAAGACCTTGACTTTTTGGATTTGATCTTTGGCTTGGCAGTTCGTCGAATTTGCATCCATCCATCCGAGGAGGCGTCACTACTGTAGTCATCAACCTTTGGCTTGGGCTTCAAGGGAGATTTACGTCTTGTCGATTGCTTCTTGGTATTGATTGGCACTTGACTCATTTCAATTCTACCATCAGCGTTGTCGTCTTCGTCTTCTTCCGACTCGCTATACCTTGGATATTGCCTTGATGATTTGTAATGATTAGATTGAAGTGAGAATCTATTTGCTTGTCTTTTACCATGACCATGTATCTTCTTCTTTCTTGTGGGCAAAGGGATCTGAGACTGGCGTCGATCATCCTCCTCTTTGGCAGCAACCTGTCCCTCATTAGATACTCTCTTCTTTGTTGGTAATGGGATTTGAGACTGTCGTCTATCATTACCAGAAACATTCAAAGTTTCAGGAGGTTGTTTACGAAGAGAACGAGGGACAGTCTCCTCTTCTTGCATATTCTTACGCCATCGCTTTGATTTCTTCGATGGTAAAGGTGATTCCTTCTTCTTCTTCTTCTTCATTGGGAGTGGTATTTGTGACTCCTGATATAATATACCATCATCCTCCTCGTCGTCATTTAATTCACTTGGCGGCACTGACTTCTTTGATGCTCTTCTGCTTGGGAGAGGTATCTGAGATTGTGGAAATTCATCTTTATCTTCTTCGTCAAGACTATGTTGACGTCTTGGTGACTTCTCTGATGCAACTTTCCTAGTCAGAGGGAGAGGAACTTGAGACTCGACAATCTGCTGCTCGTCGTTCTGGTTCATCTTCTTAAAACGTGCCTTTGGAGATCCACGACGTTTCAGTGCCATGGGAATTTGAGAAAAGCCTCCTCCTCCTTCTTCTACATAATCGGGAGGCTGCGTGAACAACTGATTATCATCATCTTCTGAATCATCATCGTCGTCATCATCAACGAGCATATCATCAATACCAACAAACGACACAGTATTATTGTTTCCTCGAGATGGACTAGTAGTTGTGTCATCTCCTTCATTATCATCCTTGAGCATTCCGATACTAGCTTTCTTATCTGCAGTCTTAATATTCGTACCGTCCATTGCAGTGGCAGCAGCATTATCATCATCATCATCATCATCATCATCATCCAGCTCAGTCAAGTCAAGAACTTCTTCAATATCATCAAAGTTGTCAAATAATTCGATAACGTTGCCTATACTTCTAGATGCAGGTTTACTACTACTTTCTTGATCTTCCTTCTCTCGCGGTAATACCGCAGCCGATGCATCTGTTTCTTTCGTATTATCATCATCATTATCCTTCTCAATTACCTTGTCGTTCTCTCCTTCTTCTTCTGGTACACTCTGTACTACATCTTCCAATCCACCATTCACCTCTTGCTCTTGCTCCTGCTGACCAATACTATTCATATTCATATTTATCCTCTTTTGCATTTCATTTTCATCTACAGGTTCCTCCTTAATTAAACAATTATTACCAACTTCTTTTCCTCCTTCTTGTTGTTCTTCTACTACTAATCGTGACACCCATGGCCATTCCGGTGGTATGACTACACTTACTCCAATTCTTTTATATGGTGAATCCTTCTTACCAACTTGTTGTTGTTGTTTCTTATTATTACGACGTCGACCATATTGTTTCTTCTGTTTCTTTGTATGGGGAGATGGTGTTGGACTGTTTGATGCCAATGATGATGTTGTTGGTGATGATGGACTGTTTGGTGCTGTTAAACCACCAAGCTGCTGTTGCTGTTGTTGCTGCTCCTGCTGCACAGGATGATGTAGCTGTAATTGATTCAATTCATGTTGTTCATCATGAAACTTCTTCTCAGCCAAATCTTGATAATGAAGATGTACCGCCTCCAATCGTGTTATTAATACATTGTGGGAATGTTCTTCTCTCTTTTCCCTCTCCTCATTCTCATTTCCTCCTTCTTCTTGTCTATCCATACCAACATTATCATCACTACTACCAGTACCACTACCAATACGACCATTCTGCATCTCATGAGCAATCAAACACCGTCTCAATAATACACTACAATGCACGTCAATTGGGTTATTAATCAATCCCTGATTCTCGGCTCCAATAATAATTATTGATGATTGGATATATAAACATGTATATAACTTTGGATTTTGTATTTGATTTTGTATTTGAGTGGTGTATGGTTGTGGTATTGTACGAGGGTTGGTTTGAAGGTTTTTGATTATTTGTAAATGTGTCGTATTGTTGTTGCTGTTGCTGTTATTATTGTTGTTGTTAGTGGTAGCAATAGTTGAGGAAGAGGAAGTGGTACAGCATTGATAAATCGTAGAAACAGTATAATGTGTGATACTAATCAATGACTTATTTGGTGGTATATTACTGTTGTTGTTATTAGTATACTCAGCACAAACTTCCGGTGATAAGAATGCTATAGTGGAATATTCACCATCATGTATAATTAGATATGGTGGACAATTACTCTCTTCTTTATTGTTACTACTTGCCTTCTTCTTATTATTATTGTGATTATTATTATTGTTGTTGGTATTATTTGAGGTAGTATCAGTTACTTGATTGTGCGTGTTGTAATAATTGAAATTACCACCACGGGAAATAACCTGGGCAATTTTAGATTGTCGTGATGGTGCCTCGATAACATCTTTTGTTATTCCATTTAATTCATCCTCCCTTCCACCACCTACTAAACCACCACCAACTGCTTTCTGTTTTTCAGGAGTTCCCACTAACCCCTCAGGTATAGTATTCTCAGTCTGTAAATATTGACTACTCTCTCCCCTCTCTGACTCATTGTAATATTGCGAATTGAATATATCACTCTCTTCTCCATTATCATTATTATTATTATTTTTGTTGTTGGGAGTATCACGGTTATTACCAAATCCCTCTTCAGTATCTGGATTGAACGATATTGCAAATGTGAATGTATTTTCTATCCATGGATTGGACTTTTGTAGGAATGATGCCATGATTTGTGTTTGTAAGTAGTTGGATATAAGGGTTTCTTATAATGAGTATTTGGTATATCTATTGTGTGTGGTGTTTTGTAGTTGAAGGTATATTTTGAGAAGGGTGCACCTTATGATATTGAAAAATAAAAAGAAAGAAATGATATTAAAAACCTAATTATTGTATTACCTTATACGAGGCTAGGAGCGAGGATTTGACCGTCGACGGAGGTACAATATAAATAATCAAGCTTGGTACGATTTACAGCTTGCGCTAATATAAAGTGGTTTAGTATGGTCAAGGGATAGTCAGCCGGCACTAATTGATGTTGATCAACTTAGATTTTATGAGAGTGTATCAGGGAGTCTTTATTAATTGGGATATGTCTCTCTTGGTTTTCTCAAATAAATTTATCACGGAGTTGAGAGATTGCTTCTATCTTGTTTGATCGTAATATGAAAGAGGGTTTATTTGCAATACGACACATAATTAAATCAATATATTTGAGGTTACTGCTTGAAGTTTGAGGTGCGTACGATATCATCCATATTTATTTTGTGCACTTATCATAACATTATATATGTGCACCAAAATTGTTGACACGATCGATTGCAGGGATAACATTGATGATGTTGGTGTATTATGTGCGGTGCATGTAGATTGATGATATTGATAACGTATGCTGTTAGTTTTTATATCATGTTTTTTTTGGTTTATCTTTGTTGGCTTGCAACCTTGAGTGAGCTGTACTGTATAATAGTATGGTTATTGCAATGGAATTTTGTGTATTGGCAATCCCTAATACCAACACCCCATGCTCGAGATGGGAGGTAAAAAGCTGAAGATGTCACTTGTTTTCGGTGGTAGATCCTTTTTGTTTAGGGACGGTGTTAATGTTTTGCTACAGGTCTTTACACATAAAGTGCTGCTCTGGTTTATGAATCTTTTTGCACAGTGTTGTCTTGGGATATATTATATTTGCATGTGTCTTGACAATATGTTTTGTTGTTTATCCTTTTCATATATATATCATATCAGAAAAGATCTTACATATCATTCTATTTGTTTTCATGTTGTCATATTGCAGAAAAGCGACCAATCTGAGACTCTAGAGCTACAGACCAGCCAAAGAGCAAGACATACAACAACAGCATAACAAAGACAACAAATAGTATGACAGAAGACGACAATAACAACAAACATACTTCATCCAAAATAATATCCATCCAAAGTACATCCGATGGTGATATACAAACTGTCACTGAGGAAACAACAACAACTACTACTACAGTAGAACAAAGTAATAATCTACAAATATCACCAATTAGGGATGAATCAGTTCGTGCATTTAAGAATCATTTACGTGATAGTTGGGATGAGGTAGCAGATGTACCTAGTAGAACTACTGTTGGTGATGATAGTAATAACGGGAAGGAGGGTACTACTTCCGGGGTAGAAGAAGAAGAAGGAACAAAGAAGCAAAAGAAGAAGACACGGCATAAACAGAATTTATCTGTACAATTTTTAGATTTTAATATATCCGAGGATAGTAATGTTACCAACTTTACATTGAGTGGTATTAATAATAATGATGGCAGTGAAAGGAAGAGTAGTAAGAAGGAGACAATTGCAGGATCATTTCGCTTTGGAGAGACATCACAGGTTTCATCAACTTCTTCAACAACAAAGATTGAACATAATAAGGATACAACAACAGCATCGACGACAACAAATGATATGACAAACTTTACGAATAACTTACAAAATAGTTGGAATGAAACAACTGAAACTAAAGATATCAAGGATGGTAGTAATAATAAAGCATCATTTGTTAGTGTGAAACAAGTATCGAATCATAAACCAAATAATCAATCGGTACAATTTTTAGATTCGACAATAATGGAATATTCAAATGATGTTGCTAAACAGAGTAATAATGATAATACCGAAGAAACGATTGTTTTAACAAAGGTTAAGGACGATGTATCTTCTCAGATGTCAACCCGTGAGAGTGTTCAACAACAGAAACAACTACAGCCACCCTCGGAACGAGAACGACTTGGTAGCGATTCTCCAATATCTCCCTATTCATCGGAAAAGAATGATATCGTTGTTCCAATCCCACTCCGATCAAATGCACCTAATAGTAGTAGTGCTGGTAGCGGCATGGGAGGTGGAGGAGGTGTTAATAGGAAACATCGACGTGTCTTCTCTGGTAGGTCTAACCCCGCAATGTCCCATCGTCGTGTTAATACCCGTGGTGATAAGCATGCACCCGCAAGAGAGTTTAAGTTTGATGGTGGATTAGTTGGGAGTGATGAAGGAGAGCAGCAGCAACAACAGCAGAAGAAGAAGGCATTTAATGCACCTAATTCTGAACAACTTCTCTCGCCTGCATCACAGGCCATGCCACCTCCAATACCTCCTCAGCAGATTGCAATGGGACAACAGCCTCAGGGTGGTCCTCAACACTATCCACCGCCGCCGCCGCCAATGGCACCACCTCATCCATCTTATTATCATGGAACTCCTCCTCCATCGTATGATCCGTACAATGTATACGGTCAGCACCCACCTGGAGTATCATATTACAATGCCTCGCCACAATCAGATGCAGGGGTTAATTATAATACCAATCGAGCGTCTCCAGTAGTTTCTAGTTCTGGACAACAAGCACAACTAGCACAGGGATATCCATCACAACAACATCAGCAACAGCAACAGCAACAGGCATTTTATAATTCAAATACTCCATTATCAACACAGTCTGCTCCAGATGGCTGTTACACATTTACAGAAAAGGATGTATCAATGAGTAGTAGTAACAGTCAACCTCCTAATTTAGAACAGCCATTGCTGGACAATAATAATAATACAACATCACACCAAAAGGCAGAGTTGAAAATTCACACAGATGAAAAACTATTTGGGAATAGGAGCACTAATAATGATCAGGGCAGCAAGCAGCAGCATAGGAAAGATCCATCGCTCAACCCTCTCCCATTCAATGATAATGGACATCACAGGAAACAATCTTCTCTCGGTAGTTTCCTTGCTACAGCGGAGCTTTTTGACGATGGAAATTATAATAATAATGGTGATAGTGGTATGTATTATGAGAAAGAGGGGTATGCTTCGGCACCTGAGGAGGGTGATTCGAATAAACGGACACACAATAAGACACTATCAAGTGCAAGTTTCATGCGAAGTTTGAGTAGTGATGACTTCCTTAGGCAGATGAATGATGAAGAGGCAAAAGAGTCTTCGGCAGCAGTCAAGATACCACAGCAGCAACAACGACCTCAGCAGCAAGTACCACCACAGCATCCTCATCCATCATACCCACCTCCAATGCATTCGTCAAGCCCGGTCATGATGTCATATCCTCCTCAAGCATTCCATCATCCTCCAACTCCACCAGGTTCGATGCCACGATACCCAACACCACCAAGCTCACTTACAGGGTATCCAACACCTCCCGGTTCTATTACAGGGTATCCAACGCCCCCAGGTTCTCATGCAGGAACTCCTCCGAATTATTATGCCTATGGCCCTCCGCCACCTTATGGTACGCCACCACAGTCAATGATGTGGCAACAACATCAATATCCACCACCACAGGATCAACGAGCTTCTCCTAATTTACCAATGCATTATTCCCCAGATCCACAAGCAAGTATGCAGTTCCATCAACAGCCGCCACAACCATATCAACAAGTTCCACCACCGCCTCACATGCCTTCAAGAGGTCCTGCTGACATTCAAAGTGGTCCTCCGCTAATACAACAGTCAATGATATGTCAACCCGCTCCAAAGGGGAAACAAGATCAACAGAAACGATCTCGCCGTAAGTGTACAGTCCCCGACTGTCCTAATAGAGTAGTTCAAGGTGGTCTATGCATAACACACGGAGCGAAACGAAAGATTTGTTCACATCCAGGTTGTGCAAAGAATGTCAAGAAGCTTGGCTTATGCAGTGCTCACGGACCTGCTCGTAAGAAGTGTGAATTTGAAGGATGTGTCAAGGTAGCCGTACAAGGTGGAAGATGTATTGCTCATGGAGCAAAGAAGAAGCTTTGTAGTTTCGAGGAATGTAAGAAACAGGCTATATTGGGTGGTATGTGTAAGAAACATTATGATGCGGTAAATGGTGTTGTGAAACAAAAGAAGAAGGCTACTCCTAAGCAGAAGCAGCAGCCACCCTCACAAGGTGGTGGTGGACATCAAAGAGGACTCTCGATATTCCAAGATAACAATGTGGTGGATAGAATTATCAACAATACAACACCTCCGGCGGATAATGACGGTCTACACGGCCTTAATATATAGGTCCGCTAATTTATTTGAGTCAACTCTTCCGACCTTTACTCTTTCTAAGCCTCTTTTTCTTCGTGATAATAATTTGTGTCTTCTTCTTGTTGATACCATTATTCTCACTGTTTGCCGCAAGAGCCTCTATTACATGAATCCCTTTCTCATGCAACTCTTCTTTTTGCTTAGGACACATTGGTTTTGTTACTGTGATAGGATCGGGAAATTGTGCTGACTCTATTACAATCTTCAACAGCTTTCTTCTTGTGTGTTCACAAGCTAAAGTGGAAGCATTCTTTGCTGCAACTGCTTTTGACACTTTAGTACCTCCTTGTCTTACTTTGTCCAAGTTGTCCTTTCTCAGTATGTGAATTGTTGGCCAGGGAGTCTTGAAACTTAAGTTGGTGCCTACCATATGAAACGGAAAGAACTGAACTAAGCCTGAGTAGGTATCATCAAAATACAGATATAGTTTCCGATCAAAAGCTTCGAACTTAGCAAAGTTATTTCGGAATTCTTGGACAAGGGGGAAGATGATGAATGTATTTGGTCGTTTCTGGGAGTCTGATACCTTTAGGAGCTTCTCTATCTCATTCTGGATGAAAGTCTCGACTTCATTCATATCATCCACGCAATCATGTGGCCAGATTGCAATCCTATAATCACTCTTTTTAGCAAAAGGACATAAGTCATGGTCTATTACATAAGATTGTATCCATTTATTCATTGTATTGTGAACATAGTTCATGTCGACTTCATGGTTTCGTGGTGGTGTCTCTGATGACATGTAACGAAGTTGGAAAAGAGAATTTTGACTGTGCAGATATGTTGTATTGGCAGCCCTACTAAACGCCTTCCTATGCCGAGTCATCGACAATAGACGGAACATGATATTGGCTGGCATACTTAATATCTATCTACATTCTTCTTAGGTTGTTTGTTTCTTTGTGCAATTTGAATGAAATTTTCAGGGAAGGATACTAACTTGAACTTATGGTAGTAACAACTGAGCAGTACGTAAGGTACCTTAGCACTAACGTTTGAATGTGTACCTAGTATTTATTCACTAGTCACATCATTTCTCTCTAGGAAGCACAATTATGAATCTATCCCTTTCTTTGAATACATTCCTATCTTGGTCTTTTGAATTCGAAGTAATCCATCGTCTCGCGACTCTACTGTTGTCAAACTTCAAGTCAAGGCAGCATCAGCATCTCTCTCTATCTTTGGCTGTATATAAGAGATGAAGAAGAGAAAGACGATCAGGGTATATTAAAGTTGTAGTTTTGCACATTCATAGTCAAGATATCTTGAATGATCATGATGCAGTGTTTTCGTCGTCATATCGTCATGTTCTCTCCTCCCAAAGGACAATCCATCAAATAAGAAGATATACCCATCAGTTTCAAAATACAATAACAATTAGGTTTGTTCTCATAACAACTACGTAGCGTTCTGAAGGTGTCCTAAGATATTGATCCTCATTTGGGTTTTTGATACTTCTTCTCCCCCACAACATTACACAAACTATATTACGCCTCTCCAGAGTAAAGGTTAACATCCATCGAGAGATATTCTAAGTCTCCCGAAAAATTCAGAGTCATTATATCAGTATTTTCTTTACGATCATTGGCGTTTTACGTGTTGTGATGTATGTATATCCTCGCCTCTTCCGAAACTATCAACATACCAAACACAGTATACACTTACTTATACACTTACATTGCATTACCAAATGATCATTGTATTTCAATCGCCACTCTCCTTACCATTACCATAGTGCGTGAGATAATATTTCGTCTTGGGTATATGATTTGTTGGTTTTGCATTGGTGATGGTATATCAAATCAAATCCATTACTTTCACATAATTGTCTCATCGCGGTTTGGGTTGAAAGTATAGAGGGTTTTTCTTCATGCATCGAATTAACAGATCAGTATGTCTTGGACATAGTAGCATCTTTTCCTATTTAATACATTATGATAGTAACAAGCGTTAGTATAATTTAGTGATTGACGATTGCACATGATTATGATACATCATTTTGCAATCAATCTCAGAAAAATCTAAAACTTACTTTAGGTGATGATCGGACATTCTCTTTCTTCTCGATAGCACATACCTCCATATCAAGATATTGCTTAGAGCATGGTCCTTCTCGGAGCTTATCTTCTTTGTCAACCATCATAGTATTAGTATAATATTATATCCTAGCGAGTAGCGACCAGTCGCACCAACCAGCGTCGTTTCGCGATAGAACGTACATAATTTTACTTGCCTTACTGAAGGGCTGCCCGGCCCTTGATCTCCATCTCAACAAATAAACACAATCTCTTCTCGTCTACTAGTAAACTGTAAGTTGACCGCTAGTACAACGGCGACGGCGTCCCCTACGGAGGGTTGATGCTAACCGGTCACAAATTATCATCGTTGTATAACCCTGGAGTAGTTTGTTGCAAAAGTTGGTAGTGGGCATCACATAATTTGTGAGGTGAACCTTGCAACTTCATCCTTCAAATGATGATATGTTGGGTATCATATCATCGTGAACATTTGCCTCTTCCTACGCTGCTGAAGCTCTCCAGGGTTAATCATATTGTATACCTGTATCTTTCCTTACTCACCCACCTATCATACATTTTTCTTTTACCTTATTCCACAGTCTATATAATTTTATATTTCAAATATGGTTAATATCCCCAAGGAACGTAAGACATACTGTGCCGGTAAGAAATGCCGTAAGCACCAAAATCACAAGGTAACACAATACAAGGCCGGTAAGGCATCTAACTTTGCCCAAGGTAAGCGTCGTTACGATACCAAGCAGATGGGATTCGGTGGACAAACCAAGCCCGTATTCCACAAGAAGGCCAAGACTACACGTAAGATTGTATTGCGTTTGGAATGTAAGAAATGTAAAACGAAGAAACAGTTAACATTGAAGAGGACGAAGCACTTTGAATTGGGTGCCAAGAAGCAAGAGGCTGGTCATCAATATTAGACACAGTACTTATAACTTCTTTTCTATTAATGATTACATTTCACACATTACATAGTCTATCTTTTCTCCTGATTTCGTTGTAGCTACTCTTTATGGCTATTGCAGCTCCTGTACACGTTTGTTATATGCGCAAAGCTGAGCAGCAGCACAGATGTATCGTCACGAGATATGTTTATAGTAGAGGAGAGGTAGTGTGAGAGTCGCGAAGCACCTCTTGTCTCTAGTAGTTTAAGAAGGAGAGGAGATCACATTTGGAATCTCCTTTTGTCTGTTCATCCCCTCATGGTATCAGGCATTGCAGCCGCTGAAATGTGCCGCCAAACAACAAGCATGCTGTGAAGGTATTAGTGAGCAAATAAGTGATGCACAAGATATGCACACTTCAGTTATGTACAACGATAAAGTAACAAGAGTATACTTTTTATTTTCTTTTTTTATAAGGGTTACAATATTCTTCTTCTCGGCTTGGGATAATAGGCCAAGTAGTCGAACATTATTCTTCTTCTCATGGCTATTTATATTTTATATTTTTAGTAGATGGTTTCCTCTTCTTACTCTTGGGGGGATAGTACTTGTATAGACACAAACACTTCTTGAGGGAAAAGGAGTAAAATTCGCGTTGTTTTCTCGTGGAGAGAATTACTCAGCCTTGGAGAGGACAACACCCTCAAACTTATCTTGGAACCATTGAATAGCATCTTCCTTCTTGATCTTGTGTGGGAAACCAACGCGTCCCTGTCTAACCTTCCTCCGTGCAACACGAGCACCAGGTCGGGTAAGACAGATGAAGAAATCCATACCATAAATACCAGTGGTAGGATCATACTTGATACCCAAATCGATATGTTCATTAATACCAAAACCAAAGTTACCAGTCTCACTAAAGTTTTGTTGTAACAATTCATATTCTTTCACCTTCAGTCCACGTTCTAGAATTTCAAGTGCCTTCTCACCGCGGACGGTAACATGGACTGAAATCTTCTCGTTACGTCTGATACCGAATGAACGGAGGGTGTATCGTGCCTTGGAGTAGACGGGTTGTTGACCCGTAAGTTGTTCAAGGACACGGGCTGCTCGGGTGAGACGATCACCAGACTCTCCTACACAACAATTAAGGATGAGCTTGTCAACCTTAATGTCCTTCATTGGGTTCTTCTTGCCTTCGGATGCCATGGTTTCTTATTAGTGAATAATATATATGAATATAATTATATAAGCAATTGATTGATTGTTTATTGTTTATGCAATAGGTTGACAATGGTATGTGATAGGAGCGCAAAAATTACCTGTTACTAGTTTGATGCCCCTGGGCTTCAATTGTTTGAAATGACTAAGTAAAAATATATTTGACGGGCAGGACGGGAGAGGGTTAATTTATTGTACTGATATGAAAAAATACGGCCGATACGGTGCAATGTAATGTACAAAGGATACCCAAGATACTAGAGCGAAGGTTCACGCAATCTCACAGCCATTCAAATTCTCAAGCACAACAATAAGAAGAACAAAAGTGCGTGTTGCAATGACGATAAGGTGCATGTACCTCCAACCATTGATCTCATAATAAATTGCAATAGACCAAAACAACATACTACATTTATTATCATATCATCATCATGTCACTCGAAGAATCCTTAGCATCCCTCTCCTTAGGAGATGAATCCTCCCTAGTATCAAAGGTTAAATCCGAGGGCATTAAAAAGTCTGGATTAGCAAACTCCATCCATGCACTTGCCGCCAAGGCTGAATCTAAAGATGAGACCGAGGCAATTGCCGGTCTAACACTTGTCAAAGCTCTATCAGAGGAGGCACCCGATGCTCAAGCCGTAACAAAGACATGTTTAGCCGCATGTATCGAACAGGGTGGACATAAATCGAAGAATGTACAAAAGGTAGCCACCGAGGCTGCACTGGCAATATGTTCAAACATTAACCCATTTGCTATGAAATCATTATTACCTATTATTTTTAGTAAATTGCCTGTCGAGAAGAAGTGGCCTATACGTGAAATGGCATTAAAGTGTTTGGCATCATTCGGGGAGAGTGCACCGAAGCAGCTTGGTAATGCTTTGCCAGAGGTTGTGCCCGAAATTACCGCTTGTATGTGGGATACTAAGAAGCAGATTAAGGTTGCTTCTACTGCTGCTATGAGAGAGGCACTTAAGGTTATTGGTAACAAGGTACGTCTTTGTGTGTGTTTAGTTTTTTATGTGTGTGTTTGTAGTAGGTGTGCACATGATATGCACTCTAATTTTGCATCTCACCACAAACACACTCTCTACTTTACACAAACCTATACTACAGGATATTGAACACATGACCGAAAAGATCTTAACCGCCATCACTAAACCCAAGGAAGTTCCCGAAATCATGCACGAAATGGCAGGAGTTACCTTCGTCCAATCTGTTGAATCTGCCGCACTTGCCATGGTCGTTCCACTACTACTACGTGGATTACGCGAGAAGAGTATCGCCACCAAACGTCAAAGTGCCGTGATTATTAACAACATGTCCAAACTTGTTGATAATCCAGTTGAGGCCGCGCCATTCTTACCATTGCTTTTGCCTGCATTGGAAACGAATGCCACGAGTATCTCAGACCCCGAGGCACGTGGTGTTACCGAAAAGGCTGTGGAGCAATTACTACGATTGAAGGGATTAGCCGATAAGGCTGTTAGTATCGTGGGTGATGTTAGTAAGTTAAATGCCGAATTTAAGAAGGCATTCGGTATCGAGGGTGGTGATGATGCTGGATTAGAAATGATCGTTGCACATGCCTCGACTATTGCCACATGCATGATGGACCTTAAGTATATGGAGGATGTTCAGTGGAAGAAGAATTTATCAAGTACCTTCAGTTCGTACTATGATGACTCTGCAAGCGAGACTAATATTGAAAAGGTCCGTGTCGAGGCTGAGAAGATGATTGAGGTTGTCGAGGAAGACGATGAGGAGGATGATGCCGAGGAACTTTGTAACTGTCAATTCACCTTGGCATACGGTACCAAGATTTTACTCCACAATACCAAGATGAAGCTCCTTCGTGGTAAGAAGTATGGTTTGTTGGGAGGGAATGATTCCGGCAAGACTACGCTCATGAGAAGTATCGCCAATAATCAGGTTGAGGGATTCCCTGATAGTTCCGACGTACGTACTGTCTTCGTTGAGGCTGACATTCAAGGTGAACAGAGTCATCTTTCGTGTATTGAGTATATCGTTATTGATCCGAAGATTCAAGCTTTGGGATGTACTAAGGAGCAAGTACGTGATATGTTGGCCACTGTTGGATTCGTCCCTGATGGTAAGGCCAAGCCTGATCATGCCGTGTCAACCCTCTCTGGTGGATGGCGTATGAAGTTGGCGCTTGCTCGTGCCATGCTTCAGAAGGCTGATATTTTGTTGATGGATGAGCCGTGAGTATTAGTATCTGCGTTGGTCGTTTAGTGTCAGCCTGTTTATTGCAACCCTCTCACACATACATCCTCTTTTTCCATATTGGCAGTACAAACCATTTGGATGTTATCAATGTTGCATGGGTGAAGAAGTACCTTAACTCCCTTACTGATGTGACTGCCATCATTGTATCACACGACTCTGGTCTTCTCAATGATTGTTGTACCAACATTCTTCAGATTGAGAACTTGAAGTTGAACTCATACAAGGGTAACTTGGATGAATTCGTCAAGGTCAAGCCAAGTGCACGTGCATACTTCTCCATTTCTGAGTCCAAGATGAAGTTCAAGTTCCCCCAACCCGGTCCTATTGAGGGAGTCAAGTCGAAGGGTAAAGCTTTGATGAAGATGTCCAAGTGTACGTTCACATACCCCGTGAATGAAACACCTACTCTCTTTGACATTTCCGTGCAAGTATCATTGAGTTCTCGTGTTGCCTGTGTCGGAGAGAACGGTGCAGGAAAGTCCACCATGATCAAGCTTCTTGTTGGTGAGATCGAGCCCCAGACTGGAGATGTTTGGAAGCATCCTAATGCCCGTATTGCCTACGTCGCTCAACATGCCTTCCACCACATTGAGTCTCACTTAACCAAGACACCCAATGAATACATCCGTTGGCGTTATGCCAACAATGGTGAAGATAAGGAGAGTCTTGTCAAGGTTACCATGCAGTTCTCTGATGAGGAGATCAAGCTTCAGAAGACACCCTATGAAATTCAATTCACTGATGAGGAGTCTGGCAAGATCTCCAAGGTTAAGAAGGTTGTTGCTGAGCTTGTTGGTGGTCGTAAGACGAACAAGCAAAAGGATTACGAGTATGAGGTGAGGTATGCTGGTTCTTCCGTTGACTCTGGCGAATATCTTCCTGGTAAGACTTTGAAGAAGATGGGATGGGATAAGGGAATGAAGGCTGTTGATATGAAGATTGCCCAGCGTGCTGGTCTATACGTCCGTCCTTTGTCCACCAAGAATGTTGAACAGCATCTTGAGGATTGTGGTCTTGATAAGGAGTTCGGTACACATTACCGTTTGTCCGCCCTTTCCGGAGGACAGAAGGTTAAGGTTGTATTAGCCGCTGCTATGTGGAATCAACCGCACATTCTTATTCTTGATGAGCCTACCAACTACCTTGACCGTGATTCTCTTGGTGCCTTGGCTGGTGCAATTGAAACCTTCGATGGAGGAGTTGTTATCATTTCACACAACAACGAATTCTGCTCAAAGCTATGTCCCGAGACATGGGTTATGGATGCCGGTCACCTCGAGACTAAGGGTGATGCCGAATGGATGCTTAAGCAGGATACCAAGATTGATGATCAGCAACAGTTGACTGAGGTTACGGATGCCGCTGGTAATGTTACAAAGCTTAAGGGACAGAAGAAGAAGTTGTCCAAGAAGGAAGAGAAGCAACTGGTGAAGAAGATTAAGTCCAAGTTGAAGAACGGAGATCCTCTTGATTCAGACGAAGAAGAGTTTGCCATTGATAAGGATTTGATCTAATGTGCCTCGTCTAGTGGGTTTGAGTATATAAATTTTGAGGGGAATGCTATTAATGTAAGAGGGTTAGATTACAATAGCAAATAAGTGTATTAGAGTGAAAGTGATTGAATGATAAATCTTATCTTTGTGTTTCCTAGCCATCTCCTCTGTTCAACACGTACAACTCTATGAGGAGAATCATTCCTTACCCCAAAAGGAAGTTTCTATGAAGCATGAAAACTGATTTACTATGAGATGATGTTGAGATCTTTAGTAGATGGTGTTGCTTTTATTATGTTGATGGATTTGATGTAATGGATTAATGACATGCTATAGCGGCTATATTATATACCTTAGTAGAGAGACATTAATAATGCAAAGGCGCCACCGCTAACAACTTTCAAGATACTCACAAGAGATGAAAGTCGACTTCAATCCATCACAAATAGGTATTGTTGAGAAAGCAGCCTCCAGTAACAACAACTGTTGTCGATATGGTAGTCTATTGATTGGATCATAAATATCTTGTCTAAACAAAAAGATTAACTAAAAGTGATGATGAACTTCAATATATACTTATCGAGAGTCATAAGTTGTTCATTATTCACATGTGATACCCTCACATTCACATAAGTTGTTCATCATTCACATGACATCTCATTGACAATCTTTACACTTATTGGGTAGTGTTAGCATTAAATATGTTGATGATGTAGTATTAGTGTTATGGTGTATGAGTACGTTACATGATGAAGCAATAGAGGACCGATATAATTCAACAATCCCCATTGTCGATTACTTATCCATATCTGATGATGCAAGATATCCACCAAGTTGCTCAAAGCATGGTCCACAGACACAATGGCCACATTGGAGTGCTACAATTGGATTAAACTCATCTAAACAAACAGGACATGTCGCTGTCGCAAAACATCTAATAGCTCCATAGTCTCGTAGGTGTGTAATGGGATTACTTGGAACTTGATGGTTAGTATCCTCAGTGGTATTTACTTGATGAGTTGTTCGTTCAATGAGGAATCTCAGAAATGGAGATCTAGCTTCTGGCATCTCTTCACTAATGTCTCTACCATCATTATCATTACTGGATTGTACAATGTTACCAGATGATGTAGAATTTGATAAGGAAGATGCATCAATAAACAAGTCATCGTCTCGTGATATTTCAAATCCCCTATTAAGCAATGACTGATCAGTTGAACGAGAATCTTCATCATCAATTCCTTCATCTTCTTCTTCATATACTGAAACTTCATTGATACTATGTGTCTCTAATTTGACTTCGTTTGTGAGCTCATTGTGCTCTACTTCTTCGCCATTGACGACATCGATGTCTTCTAACGGGGGCATTGAATCACTATCTTCATCATCAGTAGCACGGAAGAATGCCGAACAGCTTTCGTTGTCTTGATCATTTTGCTCCTCTGAAACTTGTGTAGTTGTTGGAATTGCAATACTTCCCTCTACTGGCAAATGGACAACCATGCAAGTTGGACATACTAATTGATCCTGTCTTCTAACGTCAACTGGAGGGTGTAATTGTGGATCTAGCAGCAACGAAGCCCTATCATCATCAAGAAATAGAGATGACAAAAGCAACTGCTCGAGTAGTTGGGGATCTGCTCTGTTGTCGTCTCTGCCAACACCGCTCGTCCGTCCTGCTGTGCTTGCCATTGACTGAATGATAAATTGCGTCAGGGGGTTAAAAAGTAGAGCTGCATGCGCATCTTGTATATGACCGCGATTCAATACGAATGGTAATAACGGGTTGAATGTGACTTCACGATTAGTACTAGTCAAGTTGATGGACGAAGGAACAGCATTTCTCCTAACATTGCCACTCCGAACAGGTGGCTGTATTTCTTCCAACATTGGAATTGACGAAGATTCTGAAGATGACAAAGATGCTTCGTCTCTGCTACTTCGTTCAGTTAGAGACGGCATTTCGCTTGAAGCACTATCTGATTCGTGATCACTGCCTCTTTGTTGGGCGTCGCCAATGCTTGATGCCTGCTTCTTATACAGATACTGGCTCCTGCTAATAGATATGGTATGTACCTCAGTACCTCGACACACTCACATTATTTTTTCATCACAAAAGAAATCTTGAAGAAAGTCGATATTCATATACGCAAGTACTTGATTCCAAAGCAGTGAGATTGCATTGGCAAGTACTAGTAAGATTGCATTTGCTGTGTACACAAGTTTATTCACCCACAGCTTTGTCATTGAAGGTAGGTGCAATTGATAGTACTTGATTTTTATTGGCTTACGAGCAAATCTACAATAATTCTGGCTCCACAAACAGTAATGCCTTTGTCACGAAATGCATTTACCAATCCTAATTGAAAGCGTCCTGGCTCTATAAACATCATGCCGTTGTCACGACTTGCATTCACAAACCCACAAGCCGCATTGGCGGTAGGGAAGAAGAATCTCTACAGCATTGACGAAGATGACGAATCGAGTTTAAATAGCAGCAGTGAAGACGATCTAACAACAAAAAGTAGACCGTTTCCGTCGTACAGTAAGAAGACAAGTTCATCTACCACTAATAAACAACCATGTGAACAACCTACATCTAGCTCCTTCATTTCTAAGCAACTCGGCAAACTGAGCAAAAGTGTGCTGGAAATACAAGAAAAGTTGGAAGACGACACATTAACTGCTAACGAAACTAGCAAGACTATTCTTCAACGACTGTCCGCAAGTGAATCAAACTTGTCAACAATTTTGACTGGCATGCAACAGATGCAATTGCAAATGACAGGTTTTGATGAGGAGCATGCTAATCATAAGGAGGCTTTAATGAGTCTAAAGCTTGCAGCAGATAATGAACGGAAAGTGTTACAGACTCAGATGAACAATGTTAAGTCAAGCGCAGCTGAACAACAAAGTGCCTACGAGAAGGAGATCAGTCTCCTCAACCAAGAGATAGACGAATTTGAGGATGAGAAGAAACAGATGTTCATGGAGAAAGAGAAACTGAACAAGAAACAGATAGAGCTAGAAAGGGCCGAAGCACTCTTTGAACAACGAAAGATTGCCGCCCAAGATGACATCGATAATGCTGAGAAGACAATGTCAAGTCTTCGAGACGCTGAAAATAGACTAAGTGAGGAGATTGAAAGACTTCATGAACTTAGTAAACATGTAAGACAGAAGGATATTGAAGCTCAAGATAAGTTGAGCCGCGCTGAGCAACTTGAAAGTGTACTTCATGAGAAGGAAACTTCTCTTAGACAAGAAGCTGAAAATATCAAGAAACAACGACAAGAGATAGCGGAACAATGCATGGATCTCACAAGGGAGCGAGTTTCATTACTAAAGGAGAGATCAAGAGATAAAAGAAGTGTTGAAGGAGGTTCTTCGAGATCATATCATGACCTTGGCCTGATGCAACCCGATGTCAGAAGAACGTTACTTGCTATTCAGAATGATCTCAAACTCTAGATGTGAATAGAAACACAACACCTTATCCTTTATTCGCTATAAGGTATGATATGACAACCAAGTAATCCCCTTCCAGACCAAGTTCGTGGTTTTAACTCCACAATTTCTGTCTTGATAACCTCTGCTATACCACCTAACTCGGTAGACTTTCGTCGGACAGCTACAGTAATACTTTTATTATCATTAGCCGCACTTGGTACTAATTCAGCAATAGCTTTAAAATCACAACTATTAATATTACCGAAACGTATAATGATATCACCCTCTTTCAATCCGGCTTCTGAGGATGGTGAGTTTGATGATACCTCATCAATGATTGCAAATGGTGTTGTAAATTGCTGTCCTTCCTGAAACGAAACAGATGTTTGCTGTAGTTGATTGGTATTGCTGCTAGTACTAGACAATCCTTCACTTCCACTACTCTCGGTATTATTATTTGTTCTCAAATTTGTTGCTAATGCAGCATTAGATGTTGCATACAAGTCATCAAATGATCGCATCTCGCCATCTTCTACACCTGCAACCGACCCATCCCATGATTTCACCACCCATTTGCCTGTCTTTGGGTCAAACTTTGGCTTTGGCTTTGGTGCTAATCGAGCCTTCTTTTCTTCATCATCTTCTTTAGTTGTTGTTGAACTAATACCACCATTGCTACTACTACCACCACTTTCTTCATCACCACAATCTTTTGCAAGTGCAGCAACCTCTTTTAAACCAATATCAATCTTTTTTACCAATGCCCTATGATCGTTTTGTATTTCCTTGAACCGTTTACGTAATGTTCGAGCACGGTAGACATCAATGTCAGCTCGGGGATATCCCTCTGCATCTACTAATGGTGAATCTATCCCTATTGGTGGTCCCTATTTGTTTGTTTTTTTGTTTGTTTGTTGTATTATAATGTACGTATTATATTAGGTACAATGTATGAGAGAGATATCAAATAGAGGCACAAGTTTAGTGTTGAATCTATGTGCATATCCAAATACATAATATTATGATAAACATATCAATTAGAGGCAATAAGCACTGAAGAAAATCTTATGTGTATATATATATATATATATATATATATAATATATATATATAATATACATACACAATAAGTGTACACCGATAACAAAAAAATAACATAATATTTACTCACCCCATTTGGAGCTTCCGCGGTAAGCTCTGAAATGATTGCTTCTGCCTCATCCGTTAGTGCTTTCTTCTGTTTATCGAGAGCTAGTAGCTCTTGTCTCTTTGTTTCCACATCCATATTAGTAGGCGATGTATTTATCTAGTACCTAGTAGAGGCCGGGCATTGAGATTTGCTGAGATTTGCGATGTAAGAAGTGAGAAAGTATATATGGCGATCTAACCTTCGTGAGAAACTTCACTCCAACAACAAAACAATAAAATTGACCTAATAGGGGTTACCGATCTGAGAAACGAGAGAACGATACAAGTAAAGTAGTGGCACGAGGCCGTAGACGTACATAATAATAGAGCAGAGGATAAAGTCGGTGCAGCAAAAAAAATATTGACAGCATTGCAATAAAACAACTACAAAGAATGACACTATCAATCAATATCAGCGGTGCCAATAATGCCAAGGACTGTGAGAATCTATCACCTGGTAGTAAGCGTAAATCGGATTTGATATCACCCTCGTGTAACAACAAGCAGTATCATCGTGGACCGCTTTCAGATATTAACACAACAGAAGTACCAACCAAAGTAAACTCTACGCCATCCAAAGCATCTAAATCGTACGCAACCAATAGACAGCAGCAACCAAAATGGGTCAAGAATAATGTAAACACAGAAGAAATTGTTGCCACCGATGATAAGCAAGCATCGGTGGGTCAACTATCCAGCTGGTTGTCAGAATCAGCAAAGAAGAATAAAGCAAGAAAGCCACCTATTCATCATACCAACATTTCAGCACCTATTAGGTTTACAACAAAACCACGTATTAAGCAAGAGGATGTCCAAGCTACCGATGATAAGCAAACCTCCGTTAAAACACTAAGTTCGTGGATGAATGATGATCCTTTTCAACAAAAGAAAGTACGTGTGATTCGAAGCGGTTCAAAGGTAATTGCCAAAAGTCGAATGTTTGAAAAGGATCAGAATATTACTGCTAGTAAAGAGTGCAACATTCAAGCAGGAAGTGTTGAACAGCGTCAGGCATGGTTGAATAATGCATTTCAGCATGACAAGGAGGAGAATAATAAGATCGGATCACTCTCTGATAAGAAGATTCGTCCATATCAGCAGCAACAGAGCAAACCAAAGAAAGAAAGTCCAAAGAAGGAACTCAAGAGTGTAAAAGAAAAGAAAGAATGGTTAAGCAAGGCCTTTGGTAATAGTAAGACGGTTGATAATGAGACATTTGATGTCAAGCATGATGAGGATGAAATACCCGACATTCTACACACCAAATCTTTCGAGGTATTCACACCTACCAAAGCGTCGTCGACTATCTCCGATAAAGACGGACACCGTGCAATTCATAATACGAAAAGTTATGATGATGGAATGAGTAATAGTAAGCCTACAGCAAATACATTCGTGAGGCAACAAAGTATAGTTCGTCTATATGACAAAGATGAGAAGGATGGCGATGATGACAGTCCAGAGAAGACGTTGAAGAGTGTCCATGATAAACAGGCATGGTTATCTGGTGCATTCAAGAAGCCAGCTGTCAAGCAATCATCGGTAAAAGAAGACGAGGGTGAGAAACCAGATGTCGATAAAATGACTGTGGCTGAGAGGAAACAATGGCTCCAAGGAGCATTCAAGTAAATGAAGGATTGGAAAATGTATTGTTTTTGTTTGATTAGTAGTAGAAAGTTGTTTGAGTGTTAGAAAACTTGTATGATCAATAAAAATATTATCATTAGACTATATCTCCTGTGTCTAAATCATATCTACTCGAGACTGCAACACCAATACCTGTTCCAGATTGCGAGTAATAGTATCCCCCTTCATTCACAAACATTAACAATACCTCGTCTCCAAAACTGCCATCGTCGTATGGCGTAATACTCCCATCAAGATTGACAAAGAGAGGATCACCCTTTCTAATCGGTGAATAATCTCGGTCTTGCAAGTCTTTGTGAATCATGACTGCAGGGAAGTTAGGGTTATCGTCCAAGACTGGCCACTGTATCTTGCCATGAAGTGCTTTCCCGTTAGTTGCTTTAGCTGATTGATAGCATGGCACGCCATTGGGGTATTCTTTTCTTAGTGTCTCGATCAATTTCACATCATTATTTTCCTCTATATTCCTTTTATCGAAGAAATCTAGCAATGTATGCATCGCTGCTTCTGTCTTCTCAACTACATCATGTCTAATAACACCTTGTGGTGTCGGGCCAACTTCTATTGTTATATCATGCTTACCTATAGAAGGTAAGTGTGTCCTATGTTGTATCTCTGTCTTGGGTAAAAGCAAGATGTGTACATCATTATATCCATAGTCAGTTTTGCATTTGTACAAAGCATATGCAGCAGCTTTACCCATTAATACATCACCCTCAGTGAAAATAATCGTGATTCCCATATTTGCTGTAGTTGTATGTAGATCAATGATAACATCCGAGTTGGAAACATCACCGGTATAAATTTCGTGTGCTCTTAATGTTTCATATGGTAAAGTGTTCTCATCATTATTATTTCCTTCAGAACAAGTCTCTGCCGATCTTTGTAACTTTGTTATACTAAACTCTCTATTCAAATCAGTATCAATAAACCTTCGATTTGCAATGTATGCTTTTGGATTTGCCAATAGAGTTTTAATGCTCAAGCTAGGATATTGTGACGCAAACAGTTCACGTTGCTTTTCGATAGCCTTTATAATCCATATACCTGTGTATTCATTACCATGTGTTCCACCCGATATCGTAACCGATTTGATACTGGCATCAGAAGGAGAAGAAGACGATACACTTATTGGTAGTAGTGATAATGTTGCAAGAAGAATGGTTGCAAAGAAAAACATCATCTTGTAGCATCAATTATTCGTCTTTAGGTATACGTAGGGTGTTATTGAGGTATTATCAAGTGTTCCAAGGTGCATACTGATGTGCACAAAAAAATGTTATTGGTTGAAACTGATCTCTCGTTCTCAATAATGACTATGATAACCACCACCAAACCACTGCCGATCAAAAGGGCGTTATATAGAGATGTAGTAATAGTACTGATAGTATTCGAAATGCTTTTATTGCAAAAGAATAGGTAGCAATAGGTATCAATTAACAATTATTAGGTGCACATCTTATTACGCTTATCTTATGAGAGTGTATGCTTACATGTGGAATGTGAGAGTTACCTGCCCTTCTATTCTTCTGCTCATACTAATGTACCTTCATACTCTCACTTCCAAGGCTTTATTGTTGGAATAGACATCATATTATGCTACCACCCTCATCTATGCCGTTATCAATAGTAGTAGTATTGCTACTCCTTGCAATATCAGTACCATTTTCAAACTCGTCTTCCACAGCGACAACTTCAATCTCCTCATCTTCAAAGTTTCAATATGACCCTACTACACAATATCCAACTCCATCAATTATACGTGATGGTTTCCTACCCTTCATAACAAAGAAGTGGAATGCAGCACAATCAATAGCATTATTAGAACAGGCTGTGGAAGATCATAATGCTGAATATATCGCAGAGTCATCGAATCCAATTGATGCAATTTGTTATCGAAGATGTATTGTTTTGCCATTAGATGAGAGGTTTGATCCACCGATGGGGGTATTTAGTCATGGACATGTTGATACGGGGGATAAGATGAGTTTGAATAGGAACTTTTGGGATGCTATTACTAGGACTAAGGCTGAGGTAAGTTGGTTGTAGAGAAGAGTGATGTGTACCTTTTATTGTATTGTTTGTTTTCTGTTCATTCACGGCTATTTTATGTTTGCTTGTATCTAACTGTATTATTCTTAGGTACCGTGGCTATTTGAGGTATCGCGCGTAGATGGTGTAACGTCTCCTCGAGTCACTGTTCCAATTAGTGAACATCATCATCCATCATCTTCCAAATTATCAAAATGTGTAGGCGGTGCTCTAGACTTTCGTTCACCCAACAATTATGCATTCTTACCAGTGTGGATGTTCAAGGCATTGGGATTAAGACCCCGTGATGTAGTAGATATCAAATTAGTTACAAATACGCCACCAGGAAGTGCTGTACGATTGAGACCTCATACGTCGGCTTTTGTTAATATTGGTAATCATCAGGCAGTATTAGAAACTGAGTTGAAACATTACAGTGCATTAACATTGGGAAGTACTATACCCTTTGATTATCGAGGAGAGAGGTATTACTTTGATGTGGTTGATTTGAGAAGTGCACCGAGAGGAGAACGAGTTGCAACAGCTAAAGTACAAGATTGTGACATCGCTGCAGAATTTGTGAGAGCAAAAGATCAGTTGAAACCAAAGAAGAAGAAGAATAAAAACAATTGAGTAATAAGGCAGCATCTATTAGTTACCGAGGGTGAGACAATATCGAGGTTTAATCAACATAAAAGTAGAATCATACTTTCCTAATTGAGATACGGTTGATTCTGCTAACTTTAGTTAATCAACATAAAGTATAACCCGTATCTTCCTTCAGTCAATATGGATGGACATAAACTCTTACCTCCCAAGAAGCTCAATGTCTAATGAACTTCATTGCTATTTAACGGGTAGTGGTATCTTTTATGGTATCTTTTTTTATGAGAATGCGTGCCAGTAGCATGATATCTACACTGTACCTATCGTAGAGAGTTGCAGTTACAGTTGCCAACTTTTAAAGTCTCGTCCTAACCTACAACTATAATCATCAACACAATGATCTCCTCCATCTCTCGTCACCTTGCCAGAACGTCATCAGTATCTGCGGCTTCTAAACTTATCCGACCAGCTGTAACACAACAAACCAACTTCTCACAACGTGCTTTCAGCAGTGATTCCGAGGAAAAGAGTTTCGGTCTCAGCCGTAAGGATATTAGTAGTATTGTCGCCGCTGAGTATGGAATGTCTGGAGCTGAGGCTAAACGTATTGTGGATACAGTGTTTGATACAATGGTTGAGGTGCGTATATATTATTTGCTATATTATGTATCATGTGTCACTGCACCATCTTTGAATTTAATAGTTGTTGGGTAGGTATATTCCAAAATATATAACCTCACTAAATAGCACTCACTTGATATCATTCATTTTAATCTTCTTTTCATACATTTACGTACAATTATATTATATCATTGATATCAATACATCAATAAACATATAGTCATTATCAAAAAAAGAATCAGTAGCAATTTCCAAGTTTGGTAAATTCAAGACTGTGGATGTACCCGCACGTGAGTATAACAATCCTAGCAATCCTGGAGGTGCTAAGGTTTCAAAAGGGGCTAGTGTTAGGGTGAAGTTCCAACCATATACACATTTGAAGGATTGTGTTGCAGAGGGTAAATTTGAGAAATAAGATTTTTCATTTAGTATTTAATGATTGGGGGTTAGTATCTGTCATGTAGTAGTATCATCAAACAATGTAAAGAGAAAGAAGAAGAAAACAAAGAAGATTGCCATTTAATTAATAATAGTTCGGGGTTTAATTGTATGCAGAGAGGGATGGTTGAACGTATGAGAGTACTCAGTGAAGTAACCTTGCTCTCAAAAGAAGCAAAAGTCATGTGTTCTTAATTCATGATGAAATAGGGCAGGTATGAAAAGGTTTGTTTCGGTGTTTCTTAAAGTCTAGAGAATATAAGTGCCTAGTAGTAGATAAGAGATGGACCTTTCTCTAGTCTAGTTGTACAACACAATCTATAATTATTATTTCCTATCTTTCATGCTTCGTTTCGATGATAATATTATCATGTCCTACACTACCAAAACACACACCACAGTATACGAGAAAACAGCTCTCTCTTATCAGATACCTGTATTCCATCTCTATCTCTCTCCCTTCATCCCAACAATCTAATCTTCTGTCCCAGCCGGGAGGTACATTATCTTCCGCCCCTCTCTTAATTTATTATTGTATACAACATTTACTCATCATCATCATTACTAGACATTAACACAGTTGCCTTTGTCTCCCTACCTTCACCATCCAATCCGGGTGTGCAGTTCCAATTACCACGAGCATCCTGTTCGCATTGAACAATTGCGCATTCTGTATCATCACATTCATTAATGGTAGCACGGCTTGCTTCCTTCAACTGAGGATCATTCTTAAGTTGTGCTTCTACATCTGGATTACCACCCTGTTATTTTTATTGTGTGTGTGTATTTATTATTTAATTGATATATTTGTAGCGTGGAGAAGATGAATAAAGAGAGAGAATAAGGTGAGTGAGTTTAGAGATTAGCAAAAAAGATAATATTATCTATGTGCGGTGTATATCCTCCCCGAACCCAACTGACGACTGTTGCAATTAATATCCCATCGCTTTGACGTGTGGTACGATCGGAGTGATCCAGAACAATAAGATGTTGACCCTCTACCCTCCCAGTAATAGTAAATGTTCTTCCTTTCTCATTGAAAAGGTATCTTTCTAGACTTGCAATGTTTCTTCTGCATATCAATTGCAAATTTCCTACGCCTCACAACTATAACTAGCAACTACCTCCTAATACCAGCAACTACATAACTCACCATTAGTTGCATTGATGTACGTCCCAATGGTTGAACTGTGAAAGCAGTAGTTGAGCCAATGGCGGCAGCAAGGATGATGAAGGTTCGTGCAATCATATTGTTATATATTATTTTCTATAATTGAATCTATTGAATGAGAGAATAGTATTGACAAGAAGGACTTATTGTTCGCTCGGTTGACTCTGTGTTGCTGAGAATAGATTGAGTGCAAGATGGTGGGGGGAAGATGACGTGTGCAAAATACCAGGATACCAGAGAAATATTTCCTGCAAGTAGGTATTAGCGGTATATCTACCTGTACTCAGTGGATGAGTGAATCCATCTATCTCTCATCACAAAGATGATATTGAAGTTATTATACATCACAAGGCCACTATAAGGCAGAAACATAGTACTAATAAACATAGATTAGAGCTTTATCTATCTAACAACATCATTGCAAATCTTACTTGCGACTCAACTCAACTACCTTTTCTCACATCAGAGTCCCTTATGTAACTTTTAAAAGTCAGTACAGTAGTCGAGCCCCGATGTTACATACCAAATACTAACGAAACCACTCTGTAACCGGTGTGATGTTCTTTCCCCAACACATACTTCTAACCTAACTTTCTTC
>Ga0214481_100017_pt1 | contig 61449 bp, 39 predicted proteins | sample M1_20Mar14CPVII9_4_FD_165057 | JGI IMG/M metagenome (GOLD analysis project Ga0214481, IMG submission 165057) | Marine eukaryotic communities from Monterey Bay, California, United States - M1_20Mar14CPVII9sort6BwellG10 | ecosystem: Environmental > Aquatic > Marine > Unclassified | place: USA...
GCGAGCAGGATCCGGGATGTCTAACTGTTATTGGCAGTCAAATTGGCTATTGAGCTGCAAGTTTACGGATCTCATCGTCGCGGCAATCTTGCGATTTGAAACGACACAGAAACTTCCAATGGAGCGGTGAAATTAGGGATTGGGTAGTGATCAACTGTTGATAGAAGATCAGAGGGAAACCTGCCAGTATCTAATCTGTGATTTCCCGCTGTATTTATTTTTAGTTGGATTGCACTTCCTTCATTATTCGGTTGTCTCTGCGCTGGGAAGGAAGCCAGCCTGCGTAAATTCGAATACTTGATCGACATGTCGAACTGAGTTTCGTTCAATGCTCTTTAAAGTAATCTGATTTTCCGTACGTTTGTCAAACCTGTCAAAATAGAATGTTGCCATTTGATGACATTCGGGGCACTCAAGATAGTGTAAGAGAGGTCTGAGTAAATGGAGGCTTCCAAGCCGGTCTCTTAAATATAGAGACTTTTTTTCGAGGTCTTGTCGATTGCAGAAATCCTCGTCACGTTTTGCGAGCGGGTTATCTCCGATTAAATTAAGATATTGATAGCGATTAATGTCTCTAATTGAGTCGAGCTGCGTATCAGTAATCGAAATTAATCGATAGTCGGTCAGAAATTCAGTAGCCAGATATATGCTCTCTAGCGCGGTCTGAGCTTCGTTGATAATTTTTTTTGTTGAGTGCGGTGATAATCTGCAGTGATCATCGTCGTTCCGTATCCCCATGAGGTGTCGTATCGATTGTTCCCAGTTGCTTTCTTCACCCATCCGAGTCAGCTCTTCAAGTGGGGTGCCGGGAGCGAGTGTCTTATAATCTTTTCTGTCGCATGCCTCTTTGACGATTGAAAACCAGTCGCCAAAATTTGTGCCACTGTTATGGTTCTGTAATCGCTTGGCAACTGAACTTAGATGGCGGATCGGTCGTTCAGTTAATGTTCCCAGAAGGATCGCTAGTTGGGCCATGAAGCAAGTGTGTCCTTCGGCCGCTTTTTTAATCGCGCGAAGTCGATGAAGTTCATCAGTTCCGCTTACCTGAACCTCGCGCCAAAGGTGAGCGATGGGAAGGGGGAACAAGGTTCTAATTCGATAATCGAGATCCTCTACCTGTTGACCTGCACTGTATCTTTGTCTTGCGAGTTGCCCTGATGAGAGAATGATTTTTGAAGATTTGGCCGCACTTGATTCCATCACAATCGAATCAACCGCATCATCAATTTCATTTATCCAGTTTGTGAAGCCGCTCCGGGCCTGCTCCAGCCGGCGAAGAGCCGCGGTAATTTCATGGTTGGCGACAGGGACAGGAAATTCTTCAAGCACCCGTCTGTGCCGCTGCTTAAACCGCTCGTGCTCGTTTACCCCCTTGTATGTCAGTAGCCTCCAAGCGGTTTTTGAACGTAAAAATTGTAGAAGTAAAAATCTCTGTTCGTCATCTAATGATGAATCTGGACGAATTATGGCGATGAAGGAATGGGGTCCGCAGGTGTATATATTAGGGAATTCGAAGAACACGCCTGCTTTCAGGCGTTCTACTGAACCATTGAGAAGCGAGATGCATATGTCGCCTGGAATCAAGAACTCACCCGCGTTGTGGGTAAGCAACGGTGCAGGCTCATGAAGATCGATTTGGCCATCAGGAGTAATGTTTCGATGAGTTATAACACGGGGGTTATCGGGTGGAGGAAGATCGAGAGGACGCGGACCTAAAGAACGCGAACCTAGTCGGTGGGTTGGTATAATAACTTGAGCAATCGTGCTGAGTGGTCTCTTGTCACCAAGAGTTTTGATGCTGTCTCTCAGAAGTTGGGTTTGTTCGGAATATAGATCAAAAGTAGTAGGATAGCGGCCTTTGATTTCCCCAGAGTAGACAAAGCCAAATTTTGTCTTCCCTTCAGGCTGTGTTAAGAGTTTTCGGACATCTGTTAAGATCTCCTCTTTGCTATGAGATAATGTAGTTTTGTCTATCTTAAAAAAGCGTATCTTCCCGGGCTTCTTTTGAAAAACAACAGTGCAAAATTGTGGCCTGCTGGTTAAATCACTTAAGAGAGGATGATCGTGTAAATCTCGTGAAATATCATCTCGTACCATTTGATCGAAAACGTCATGGTGGTGCTCAATAATAAGAGCGCTGTAGTGAGGAAAAAATTTTTCTCTCCAAGCGGGCTTCTCTTTGATGAAATCAACGCTGGTGAGGCAGGCAAAGATCTTCAACTTGTTACTCTTGATTTCACTTAGAAAAGGCGCTGTTTTCGAGAGTTGTTCGGGCGTAAGCCTTGGTGCGCTAAAGCAGATGGCGAGAATTTGAGCCGTTTGAAAATTCCTGAATTGCAGTTCAAATTCTGGGGAAATACCAAGATGGTCGCGGATTGGAGGGAATGCGAACAAGCATCTTGCCTTTGAATTGGCGATTTCATGAATGGACTTGTGAAAGAAATCTTCATTGTAAAAAAGGTCCGGGCTGCATTCAAAGTTAGGAATACTGTTCGAATTTAGTTCAAAGGTATTGGTCTTGTCATACACAAGATTGGATTTTTTTTGCTCCATAAACCCGTGGCGTTGAGAACTAGGGCTCAATACCAATGCGCTGGGGGAATCTGTGCCGGTAAGAGTTGCGAAGACGGTATTAATCAATTCGCCATAATAATTCATAATTGTGATTCTGCATTCGGAAAGGGCATGCTCGTCGCTGCACAGTTTTTAATAGAAACGAGTCTCTATCATTGTTTAGATAAAAAGACTGATTTCTTTGAATGTCGGTATCCTTTACTATTGCCACGGAGTCACTTGAGATTTCAATTAACTCCTCGCATGAGATGCATGGCTAAGCTTTATTAAGCAATTTATATTACAGAGCCATCCACCAATTCACGTTAATTACTTTAGATTGTTTTTTGCCAAATGCCAAGTTAGTTAGTGATTTGTATGCTGTTTACTCGCGTGGTGAAATGGGCAGTGCGTAAACGAGTTTTGTAAGCTTGCAGGCCAGTCATTGTCTGGCTGTGAGAAATTATTTTTTTCTTCGGACAACGGGTTTTCTCTGCCGTTAACTATCTCCCGTGCAGCTTTTGCAGTTTGTTTTAGATAGCCAGCGATTGGGCAGTGTATGAATCCAGATGATTATCAAGTTCAAAGTGGTCGTCGATATGACTCGCTTCAGCAGGAAAGACTGGAGTCGGAAATGTGGGACCACGACGAAAATGACCGCGATCAAGACTACTACGAGTCTCTGTTGTCGAGCCCGTTCGAAGAGCAGGGATTCGAATCTGGATCTACAGAAAAGCCGTGTCTCGAATTTTCTCACGGCGGTTCCGTTGAGCGTCGTATTAATCAGCCTCGGACAGTGGAGAAAACAGGTTCACGCACAGCAAGCGAGCCAACATTGGAATCAATCGACAAGAACAAAGATTTTTCAACTTTGTTGCGAAGGTTCTTAGAACGAAATGTTGATCGTGTCGTCGCGAGGGATTCAAGAACTCGTATTCTGGACAGGCCCTTCGGATTTGACAAGCAATACATTCGCCAAGAGGTTCTCGAGAAAGGTCGCACTGATTTCGAGCGATGTACTATCGGTGGATTGACTGTTGAGGATAAAGTCAATTTATATGCTCATATGAATATGAAGCTCCATCTTTATCATTTGCAGCGTTCGTTTCGGCTTTTTCGGAATTGGCTTGATCCAGTTTTCAGTGAATCATCTTCGGCGCAGGTAATTGATATTGGATGTGGCCCCGGAACTGCGTGCTTTGCCCTCGCCGATTTGTTCAGCAATTCTAAATTCAATTATGCTGGAATCGATATTGCCTCACCAATGCGAGCCAAGGCAGTGCGGCTTTTAAAGGCGGCCCGTGAATCGGGTTTTTCCAACTTTAATGTGGAAGGGGTTTTTCGCAGTTGGGAAGATATCCAGGTTCGGCCAAAAGAGAAAATATTCATTAACTGCAGTTATTTCTTTTCAAGTAAATCACTTGACGATCGAAGCATTGCGTCACTTGTGAGATGCGTCAATCAGTTCGTTGAAAATAATTCAGTTAAAAGTGTTCAGCTGCTTTATCTAAATCCAGCGCGTCAACTTTCCGGGAAAAATTACACAAAATTCAAGCGACAAATTGAAATTAAAGATTCTTGTTTTGAAGAATTTTCGACTGTCGGTAGTCAGGCTACCTTAAAGTGCCTCGCAGAATGCTTGAGTTTAAAGTGAAAAAGTTTAGTCGCTAATTATCACGCTTCTAAAAGTCAGTGAAACTCTGCGTTGCCTGGCTAATTTCTGACCATTCTGTTTGTCCGATTTTCGTTTGGGAATGCTGTGCTTCCATGAATAACGGCTTTCCTGTTGAAGGACTACAAGACTGCGCCTTGCCAGAAAGACCGATTGCTTTTGCTCTGGGCTATCACTTGTGAAATCCATGGTGGCTGTTGAGCCGAGGGAAAGAGATGCGATGGTGTCTTCAAAGCAGGGCTCGCAATCGATATGCGGGCTGATCCCTTGGCCAGGAGTATATTCGTTGATAATTACCTGATCTGGTATTTTACAAAAGTAACCATCTTCTTTTAGTCGTTCCCCGACCGAAAAACACCAGTCTGGGATCGGGCCAATTTGCATGTTTGAATCAATTCGCCTTGCCCGATAGTCGTATTTAAATCCGTAATGCTGAACACGGCGACTGAGGTCTTCTAGCCACGGTTCCGCATCGATAGACTCTAAAAGCAGGTTTTCGTCTGCAATCGAAATGTAGTTCTCGACGAGTGACAGCCCGGGTACTCGCACAATTGTTTTGTCTCGATCAGGTTCTTCTCTATTTCCAAAGAGTGAAAGTTGCTCTGTCATTACTGGGCTCTTGGTAGAATTACTTTAATTAGCTTCTCGACGAAAACTGCGATTATAGGCTTTGTCGGTTATGAAGTATCGCGGGTATTTTTATTTAATGATTAGCTAATTAATGAAAAGTAGTTTAATTATCGTCGCAACAAGACCGTTTATCGGATGTTTGAAGCAACAGAGCGTGACCATGGTGGAGAAGGGGGATGCGATTTTTACACGAATTGAGACAGCGAAGCTTCACGTTTCTTGTCTCTGCTGGAGGGCTGTCTAGGATTTTAAAGCAGCGAGAATAAGTAATTGGTCTGGGCCGATTGATTGAAATCACGGCAATTAATTTGAGGCAGCGAGAGGCACTGTTTTAATCGTGAAACTGATGAATATTGAATTAAACAGCAATTAAGCAATTGCAGTAGACACGGTTAATCAGAAAATGCGATTAATTAATTTTGTTTTGAATCGCTTCAAAGCCGCCAGTCAGGTTTAAAAAAGTGAGACAGCTTAAATCTAGGAAGAACTATTTATTTCTGCTGATTGAAAATAGAGTGGAGCTGTTGGTCTGACCGGATTGGTATCCGGTCATGAGTGAGGTTTCAGCAAGGCTACTCCTCGAGAAACAACCGGCTAAGCGCTTTTTCCGTGTCCTGAAATCGTTCCGTGATATTTTCGGCCGCACGAGAATGGTAAGAAAGGAAGGAAATTCCGTCTGATGCTTTTCGGTTGTAGAAGTAACATGCATTCTGCTCTTTTGCACGGGGCTCCATGACTTTTACAAGCGGCAGAAGCTCTAGTGTCTGTTGTCCGTCGATCGACTTGAAGTGCAAGCTTCCTTTCTGCATTGGGCCAAGCACATCGACCGATGACCACGGAAAAGGTTGTCGGGTTCCTTGCAGAACCTGAACTTCCGTCTTGAAGACACCTGCATCGTATTCGTTAGGGCCTGGCAACAATAATTGGTAGTCTTCCCACAAAAACCCGAATTCCCTGCGAACATCCAGGATCAGCTGCTGCAAAGCATCATTGGTGTCGTTGGCTTCCGTCTCACTGATTGCACCACCATGCGCCATGCGATTGCGAAGAGTGTTGGCCTTTTGCAGTACAAGTAGCAAAGGCTTGCCGCATAATGCCGAAAGCAGCCTCCGGTCGTTTGTTCGATACAACTCGAGACAAAGCTCTTTCGATTCTTCGTCATTCAACATGGTCCGCAACCGCTTCATCAAGCGCTGGTTGATTACATTCCATGTCCCAAACGTTGCCCGTTCAAGTGAAAGATGCGCTTCTTTTAGCTTTAGGTCTATATCAGCAGACGTTTCTTTCCAAAGAGAAATGTCTGAGGAAAATGCACTCATATGCAGCACAGCTAGAAACTCTGAAAACGCTTCAAAGAAATGTAGTTTGCGACGGAACTGATCTTCTGGGCTGCCTGATTCCGCGTGGCAAATCCACAGAATCGAGGCCAAGGGGAACGGCAGAGAGTCAATCCAGTGTTCAATGCTTTTTTCAGATTCTGCGGAGGAAATTTGTTGATCTATCGCTTCTACGTTTTTCGGTTTTTTCCACAATCCTGCGCTTAATTCGTTAAGCCTCGCCTGCTCGTTTTCAATCTGATTATGGCAGTCAACTACCTGAGCCTGGATATTTTTGGGAGGCAGATAGAGTGCCGATGCCTGCAGGTTGCGGCGAGAAATGCCAGCTATTCCACCGCCGGATTTGAGGGAATCCCGCCAGACAATACCGTGGGGCGAATTAAACCATTGAACGAGGTAATCAGCATCTGCGACATCCGTATTCACCTCAAGTTGAAAATAATTGTTCATTCGCTCGGGCAATTCGTCTTGCATGCGGATCACCGGACGAGATCCAAATCGAGGTAGAAAAATAAAGTCATTGGACTCATCCAAAAACGAGGGCGTTAGATTGGTGTCGCGTCTGATCGATGAGACTCCGACGAAAACACACTCAAAAGGAACTGCCTCTAATCCTGCGTGTTTTGCTAGGCGTGCCGCCGATAAAGCGTGCTCAATCGGAGAGAATCCTCGGAAATCCTGTTTCGGGGCAAGGTACCCAAGCTGGTGGGCTGAAGAGGTTTTTCGTTTTTGATAATTGGCCAGCAATTGCTGCGTTCCCTCTTCGTCGTCAGGCAATCGCCCAGTAAAAATCATTTCACCAGGAATCATGTCTCGGTGATTTTCTCTGATGACGATCACATGAGTGGGACGATGTGTGGAGTGCAGTGCGCTTCTTGGAAGCTCGATTGCCGCATCGATATGCCAACCTGCGTATTCCAACGCATCATGGAAACCACCAGCTCGATCGCTGTCCATAAATAACGAGGAAGAGACAACAAAAACACCAACGCCATCTCGCTCCAGATGTTGGCAAGACTTAATAATTAGCTGCTCGCCCAAATCCCGAAATCTGAAAACCTGTTCGCCAAGTTCGATTTCATGATTAGGAGCCCTAACGCCGAATGGAACGCATGCCGCTATCGCGCCGAATTTGTTGAGATCGTCGATTAATGTAAGGGGTTTTCCAATTTGGAGATTGGTAGACTTATCTCCCAGCCATCTCAGAACATCGGCTGTTTCCGAGCGAGGAGAAAACGCATCAATAGTCTCCGGATTCACTCGATTGGCAATGCATACCGGCAGAATACCGCCAGTTGTGTATGGGAGGAGCACGGAGGAGGGATTGGTTGCCGAAACAAGCTCAGATATAAAGCTGGCCAGGTGGACGGGGATGGCATCCATGCCATTGCCACGTCGGGAAAAACGGCGGGAGAGGTGCTCCACGTCATCCAGCGAGATCGACATGCCGCGATCCACACAGGATTTCAAGACAATGTAATCTGTAACAATCCCACCATCATCACGAAGTTCACGAGTTATCTGCCAAAGAGCCTGCTCTCGAGTTAATTGATCATCGGTGATTTGGGCTAGTGAAGTCTTGATTTTCATCCCCTTGAAGTATTGCGGTAAGTCTCGGTTTTCCCTGGACTAACTGAGCAAATGGTAAATTGTCCGGATTTACTCATGAATGGGTACCTTATTCTTCCGTGAAATTGCTTTTCCAGTCGATTACGATCGATGCAGAACTCTTGTGCGAATCCTGTCGGATACGATTCAATCCTAGCTCATTGGCCTGACGAGTAACCAATTTTCTGAGATGCCGGGAGGTGCCGCTTGGCAGATGCAATCGAATCCGGCGAGATGGGCACTTCGAAAGACTGAATTGAGTTTTTTGAGCAGTGAACCGAGGGGCACAGGGGCTCGGAAGGTAGGGATATCCCAATGGGAAAACCTAAGGTGCCCCAACATTGGGAGCAGCAGTTTGTGCTGGATCAAATCGTTCGCGGTCACAAATAAGTATCCGTTGTTCATTGAGCAATTTTTCCATGTCGCCCGCGACCAGTTGATTCATCGCTTCTTTTGATAACGCGATATCGGGAAACTTGATCGTCAGCCGATTCATTATGCCGCTCCGCCGCGGTAGTCGCTCTTAGGGTTAAGGCCTTATCGAAAGCTCATTCCAGACTAACCAATTGATTCCCGGACTGTCCTCTCTTTTTTCTTTTCTAGCCTCAGATTCTATCACCTTATGCAATTCATGCGAGTTGATGTGTTTGCTGAAATAAGTTTTGGAAGTGGATTTTAGTAGCGATGGATTTAGGCCGGATTCAGACTCTTCGACAGATGTATTGTCGTCTATGATCTGCTTTCTTAGCGGTTTGGGTTGCGAATTAATCATCCGGTTCGTGACTTGTGAGGCAGTTTTTTCCATGCGATAATGTTGTTCAGTGGTAAAAATTTTTGTCCGAAACTCATTGTTAAATTTGCCTTATGCTTGGAAACCTCTATCAAGTCCCCGACAAGTGGTGGGGCTTTGAATCTCACGGTCGCGAAAATCACCCCGGAGCATGTGTGAATATGGTTTCGGCACATAAAGTAAACATGCTGAAGGGAACTGATCCGAGATCCAGAGACTACAAACTGGTTCACGTTGAGGTTGACCCGGATGGTTCGAACAGACTGTTGAAACGGACGGCATTTGCCATCAAACCTCATCCTAAATCGTTGCGAAAAATTCAGCTTCTGCACGACGAGCGGTACATCGGCGAACTGTCAGACGCACACATCCAACAGATGCAGGGAGCATTGGAAAAGTATTTTGTGGATGGAGGAGCATAGAATGGCCAAGATGGACCTCTCCTTTACCAGCCACCTGGAAAACTTTGAACAGGATTCGAAATCTTACGAAAACATCGAGGCAATTGTTGATAATCAGCTTAAGGTGCTGGTTAAATCCGTGCTCAAACGAAAAAACCTGTACTCTCAGCCGCCAAGTTTGATTGGCTATGCGGGAGAAAACTGGAGAGATTCTGAAGTTCTGGAGTCGCTTCTTTGGGACTGCTACGGACACGTCTTTGGGCGCAAATTAAAAAGTCTGCTCGAAAACCTGTTAGTTAAGGGAAATGTTGACGGTCTCATCCGTCTTCACGTTCGAAATTATATTCGTGATCAACAACGCATCACAAACCCGATTGGATGTGCCGTTTACGACAATCTGGTCGAGGCGATCAAGGTTTTGGTGTCAGCTAAATCTGTTTCAGTCGAGCCCGTTGGACGGCCGTCAGGGCTGTCCATGGTTCGGGTGGCTGTCGGTTCCTGTGCGGAACCCGATCAAATTGAGGATTTAATTTTAAATCAGAGCGCCTGGAAAAAGGCATTTCGAACATCTGTAGGGTCGTCGGTTGAGACTCAGCGGGCATTAATCGAATTGGTTCCCCTGTTGCCAGTACACGGAATAGCAGCATTTAAGGTAGGAGAGCTTTCGAACGTTGCGACTCGTATTTTAAGGGGGGAATTGGAAGATTTTCAAAGAGATGACATCCTTGAGAAGAAATCTGCCGAAAAAATAACGCACTCAAACCGGACAATAGAATTGGCCGTTAGTTATTCAACGGGTGATGAGCAAGTTGATCTGCTGGCCAAGTTAAAATCGAGTCGATCCCGAATTGAGTCGGCATTTAAAAACCGGAAAGTTCGAGCCCGCATGGAAAAATTGGTTGATTACATCATTGATACGTTAGAACGAGGTGACGAGATCAATTGGAGTGACGCGGCTGAATTTTTGGGGATACCTAGAACTCGCGTTTACGAGGATCGTGAGCGGCTCAAACAGATCCTAGTAAACAATGAAGAAAATTAGTGCAATGGATAAGAACAGAGAATCATGGCTGCAAGAATTGACAGAATCAGCCAGAAGCCAAATTAAGGCTCGCGAGGAATTCGACTTAACAGAAGGCGTACAACCCGGAGACCGCTTTCTGTTGCGTGGCGTTCCCGATGTGCCGGTTTCCTGGGTTGCGATTCTTCCAAACAAAGATGATCCCTCGCTTTGGTACTTTGTTGCAGCCGATTATTTTACGTATGTCGGAGTTTGTGACGTGGTGGCCGAACCGATTGGCGACGCCGCGCCGCTCGTATTGCGTTGTGCCCACGGGCTGTGGATTTGTGAGGCTGATTTGCCGAAAGAACTCTTTGTCGGTCGGGTCGATCCGGCACTCGTCGATTACGCAAGCGAAAAGTTGCAACTCATGGTTACTGGTGAGTTGGTTGGGACACCAACCGCAGAGTTAATTGATGTAGACTTAGATTACATTGAGTGGGCTGAACAAATTGACGAAGCGGTTTCATTTTTGGAAAACCGAATTCAGCGGGAAGTCTTGATTTATCCCCTGGTAGATTTGGCAAGGGACCAGCAATCTCAGTATGCAGCTGGTCAGTCATTTGCGATGGCAGCTGCTTCCGGCGATTCGATTTCGGCGGATGATGATAGCCCTCTGCCGCGTCGGTCGATTGTTGACGATATGTTTCCCGGCAGGCTGGAAATCACTGATGATGAGGACGGTTTACGAGCCGTTTATCATCCAGCAGAAGACGAAAGACCTGAGGATTTGATACTGGTGGACGGGGAACAGTTCGTCTGTAATTGGGGGGCTCCAATTGGCAAGCGTTTTCTGCTGGATATGGCTATTCCCAAAACGGGCGAACAAATTTCACTTACGTTTTCCTCTGGAAAAACTGTTCGGATTGATATAAATCATGAGGCGTGATCCCAAACGGAAGAACTCGAATCCCGTCTGGTACCTGAATCTGCTTATTAAAGAAGGTTTTGAACGTCATGGATACTTGAGCCCGGGTCGATTCATTCGAGATTGTCGTAAGCGAATTGACTCGATGATGGAAGATTCCATTACCCTGCCTCGAAATCTGGGAATTAACGGTGCGATAGACATATCAGGTATCAATCTGGGAAAGAAAAAAGCCGGTTCAATTGGTTTGCTTGTAGATAGCAAAGGTATCGGTTTTGTAACTGAATTAAGAGTGAGGCGGCATGTTCAATGGGACGTAGCTGCCAATTTACCATTTCACGAAGAGCATATTGTCGATGCGCTTATGCAGCTTCTACGGGAATGTAACGCGGATTCGGTTCTTCCGCAGCTGCAGCCATATTTCATCTCGGACAGTCTGGGAGAGCGAGCCGACGGTGGTTCAATGGATATTTCATGCTTGATGGCAATCGTGGAATCCGAGGCCGGAAACCGGCAAGACAATTTATTAGATTTTGTTTGCTCCGTTGTGCAGCCAGGCTCTAATGGAAAACTGGTCCCCGTGGGCGGAACCAAAGCTAAGCTGTCGGCTTTCAAACGCGAATACAATCGAGGCTCGCTTCTCATCCACCATCCAGAGACCAATTTGGATGAGGTAGGGGCTGCCGATTGCTTTTCAACATATTGGGAAGTTGACTCGTATGGGGCACTTGCAGAGAAGTTGGAAGTAGCAGGCCTTATAAAGCCACTGTTGAAAAGGCAATCACTAACAATGGAGTCTGTAGAAGCGGTGCGGCGGCAGATCAGATTCTATGAAAATGAAGGTGAGGATCGGTTGAAAGAAGCCGAAGAGCTTGCCCGCACGGCAATTTGCTGCATTAATGACGGTACACCGTCGCTTGCGCGAATTGCGCTGACAAAGCTGGAAGAAGATATGCAGCGTCACCAAGGTGATTTTGAAAATGCCATTGGCAATGCTGAACGATATCTGTTTGATGACAGATTCGAGAAGACGGCGTCTTACGAAGATTTGGTTAGCCGTGATTACCGTCTGTCTGCTTCTTATTACGATGCCCACCGTTTTGACGAAATTAAAGAGCGGCTTGGCCAGTGGGTCGAAAAGACGGAGCAGGATCCCAGAATCGTTTTGGTCGAAACTCGACCGAAGCTTTTGAATACTTATGGGCGTGTCCTAAGTGCGCTTGATGAAGACGGGTGGGAAAACTCCTTCTGGGAATCACTTCGCATCCAGTCTGAAATCTTGAGTTTGAATGTCGATCGCACGAGAAACTATTTGATCAAGGCCTATCTGCAAAAACATGAGATTGATCAGGCTCAGGAGCAGATCCAGATCGCTGAATCTCGACGCGACTCTATGGACCGGAATTCCAGAGATCACCTTGATTTTTATCAAGCTGATTTGCACCGGCAGATGGAAAAACACTGGGAACCCGAATGGCTGGACTTTAGTGTTCCCATTGTCGCACATGCTCGGGCATTCTGTCTCCAGGCGTTTGCAAGACAACATGATTGCTGTCAAGAGGCGGCCGGCTTGCTGAATGTCGCTGCCGACTCACTTGCGGAAAAGAACTGTGACACGTCCAATATCAAAGTGTTTCTTGGAAGGGCATGCCGGCTTGGGGCGGCAGTCCACGGCGGCGATCCCGAGGATATTGCCTTCGCGCTCGGGCAAGTCAAAAATTACTTGGCAAAAGAAGCAGCGTCTGCGATGCGGAAGTATTACGAAATTGAACTAGCAAAGCTTGAAACAAAACCAAGTCTCGAAAATCTAAATGGTTTTTTCGATCGAATACCACATTTTTAATTGAGTGATCACATGAAAGATCAAGGTAAAATCCGATTGGATTCGGTAAACGTTGTGGGGCTTTTTAGCAATTATGACCACAGCATCGACCTCCAAAAAGACGGGTTGACCATAATTCACGGCCCAAACGGCGTAGGTAAGACGACGGTGCTTCGTTTGATAAAGGCTTCGTTAGATGCGGACTTGTCTGTGTTGCTGAAAACGAATTTTAAGTCGATCACTTTGCGGTTTTCGAATTGCACGGCACTGGTTGTCAGAAGAGAAACTTTGGTTGCCGAAAACCTTAAAGAAAGCGAACAACTACGGCCTTTTAATATAGGTCAATACAATCAAGAGGAATTGAAATCGAAAGAGTTTGCCACGGTGACATTCGAGCTTGATATTGAAAACGTGTTTAATGCCGAAAACGAGCAGCACAAATTTTCATTTACAAGCGATTCAGACGAATCGCTTGATTATCTTGCCCTCAAGGAATGGGCGAATGAGACACCTTGGTTGTCAAGGATTGGCCCTCGTGAGTGGCGTCATCGTGAAACGATGGAAATTCTTGATGCGAGGGATTTGCAAAGTCTTTATTTGACAGAAACTGCTAGCGAGAAACACCGTGATGATTTAAGCCAACTTAAATCACATGTACCTGATTTGGCTGTCTATTTTATAGAGAGTCAACGGCTGATCATAACGGATTTCGAAAAGCGCAAACGACATCGTGGTTTTGAGCATTCGCATTTTGCAATTGAAGCAAATGCACAGGAAATGTGTGAGCAGATCCGTGGAACTCATCGGGCGTCGTTTCATGTTTCTCAAAAGCTTGAGCGGTCATTTGCTAAACGTGTGTTGGGGAAGGACAAGCCAATACCGCTAACCGAAGAGCAACTCCGGAACGCATTTCAGACACAGGTGCAGTTCTGGCAGGATTTGTTTGATGCGGGAATCATTGACCCGGAAACCATTAGCCAAAACAACCAAGATAGCCTCCCAGAAGCACTCGACGATACGCAGCTGAAAATGATGATGACTCTTGTTGATGATACTGAATTAAAGCAGCAACCGTATTCGAAACTGCTCAAGAGCGCTCAACTGTTCTTGAGAATCGTGAACTCACGATTTTCCGACAAATCGATTCGCTGCGATGCGCAACATGGTTTTTGTATCGAAACTAAAGACGGCGCGAAAATTCCACTCCGTCTTTTGTCTTCAGGTGAACAGCATGTTGTCGTCCTGACTTATCAATTGATTTTTGGAATTGAGAAACAATCGCTGATATTGATCGACGAACCCGAGATTTCATTGCACGTGGACTGGCAACGAAAATTCCTAGACGAGATTGATGAAATCAGAAAAGTACTTCAGCATGAGTTTATCATTGCAACCCATTCACCTCAAATTGTTGGCGAGCATACAGATCAGATGATCAACCTGAGAAATACCCCCAGTGAAAAGCAGAACGCGTAAGTGAATCAGGAACCGTCAGAAATCTTTGCAGAGATCAAACTCCAGCGCGGCGCAACGCCGACGCGCGCGATGCTGATTGTTGAAGGCGTGAAGGACAAAAAGTGGTTCAAGGGGCATTTCCCGGCGGAGGGCGATTGGCAGGTCTATACCGCAAATGGAAAAAAGCTGGTTCGGAAAGTGATAGAGAAGGCAGAGGAAGAAAATGTGGTCGGTGTGCTAGGTGTAGTTGATAGAGACTTTGATCATCATCTTGAATTGGACTATAGTGGGCCGCGCATCCTTTATACGGATTTGGCTGATTTCGAAACAACCGCTGTCGCGAAAGAAAATTGTTTTAATAAATTTGTGCAAGAGCACTTTGACAACGCGAGAGCGATTATGCAATTAATCGGCTCGACTGACGCGCGGGATATCGCGAAGTTTTTCATGACACTTTCGGGGCGTATTGGGTGTCTGCGTCTTCTAGATCGCAAGCACAATTGGCAGTTGAAATTTTTTGGACTCCGGTTTCAGGACTTTGTTGAGTCGAAGAACTTGCAGGTCAATATCAGCAAGTTAATTGAGTCTTTGTTTGAAAATAGCAAGGAACCTCAAATCACGATTGACGAAGTAAAGCAAATTTATCTCGATAAAACTGAAATTCTGTCAAATGATGATTTTGAGGCTTTCTGCACTGGACACCACATATGTGAATTAATCTCCATTGCGCTAACGGAAGGCGGTTGTTCAAACTACCCAGAGCATATAAATCCGGAAGTTATTGAGAAGGATCTTCGCTTGTGTTTGCGATTAGAACACACCGACCTCTATACCGAGATTGAAGGTTGGCAAAACGCCAATTCTCCCTTTGCCTTCTTAGATATTTGAGCTATTTGGTGTTACCCGCGGATTCTTAGCGGTCGACAATTTCAAGGATTTTGGTGGTGCAGTACCGTTTACTTTGCCCCATTAAACCTGGGTACTTTTACTTGCTTTTGTTTTGGTTGTTCAAAACTGGACAAGACAGGTTTTTTAGTATGGGTAATTCGAGTTCTTTCAAAACCGGACAGTTTGGGGAATCGCCAGTTATCTCCTCGTGCTCAGATTTGATTTTGACTATCTCAAAAAAAATCTTTGCTAAGCGGACAATGGCAATTGTCAGCAGTTACTTATCACCGTGGCAAGTAACAATGAATCTTAGTTCCTTAAATATAGCAGGTGGCATCGGAAACGCTTTTTCAACATCCCCCAAACAATCGGTAAATTCACGCACTTTCAAACCTCGTCGTTCCAGCGTGCTTCATTCCAATATTGAAAAAACTTATCTCGGCCATGTCGAGGAAGTTTTTGTTCAGGAGGTTGTCCACCTTGGTGGAGCAATGGAGAGCCAGCGGCGGTTTGGCCAGCGGCCAGGCACTTCCAGTTCTGAGTACCACGGTACCTGTTCGTATGATAACAGCCATGCTTGGTAACTGTGATTGACTGATCGGTCGTATGTTAAATCCATACCGCCCCAAGTTTGGGGCGGTGATTTTTACAACACAAAATTTATTGATTTAAGGGTAACAGCTATCGCAAAATTAAACTCTTCGACGAGCAAGAGATCCTCTTTGATCTCGCCGGATGATTTCTCCGTCGATCAGCCTATGATGGTTCTTCGAGCCCGTGGGCATAAAGTTAGCATTGGTTCAGGAGGGCCGGAAATTGAGCTGGATGATCGATTAGACGGCGTCATTCTCGAAATACAGGCAATTAACCTGCCGTTTATTTTTGTGGTCGCTTCTTGTCCAGTTCGAGGCCGGCAACATCTATTAGTTGACGCTCGTAAATACGACTTTATTCGCATTGATCAATCTTTCGCTGATCACGTTATCAATGCTATTGGAAAAGCTGCGGAAGGATGCGGATCAGATGCTGACGAGGAGACGCATTTTAAATAGTTTTCTGACAAACCAGTGAAGCGTTAGTTACTTGATTTCGTAGAATTTTTTTCATCAACCCGTAGGAGGTGCCCGTGGGCAAACCAAAATCAGAGTTTTCAATTAAATGTCCAAGTTGCGATTTGCCAATTGAGGTAAATGACGTTCTTCATGATCAAATTCGAAATCAGGTTGAATCTGATTTTGATGCGAGGATCAAAGCAGAACAACGTGATGTTGCCAACCTTCGTAGGAAAATCGATGCTGAGAAAATCGAGTTGACGAAGTCGCAGGAATCATTGGATCAGTTGGTATGTGACGAGGTTGAAAAACGCCAAGCAGAAATTGAATCCGCTGCGGCAGAGAAGGCCAAACAAGAGTACGAGCTTGCCTTGAAGGATCGTCAGTCGCAAATTGACGAAATGACTGAAAAAGTCAAAGAGTTTCAAGCTGGCCAGCTTGAATTGTTGCAAGAAAAACGCAAGCTTGAAAACGAAAAAGCGGAGCTTAAACTCAAGGTGGCTCGCGAGCTGGACGCTGAGCGAAGCAGTTTGATCTCAAAGACAAAAGAACAGCTTAAACAAGAGTTCGATCTAAAGCTTGTGGAGAAAGACCAAAAGATTGATGGGATGAATAAAACAATCGATGAGTTAAAACGCAAGTCAGAACAAGGTTCCCAACAAGCTCAGGGCGAAGCGAAAGAGCTTGTTCTTGAGAATTTACTTGAGTCAACATTTAGAAACGACAGGGTTGAGCCAGTTAAGAAAGGTGTCCGGGGGGCAGATTCACTTCAGGTTGTGATTGACTCAAGCGGAGTGGAATGCGGTTCGATTCTGTGGGAATCAAAGCGAACCAAGGCCTGGCAGAATGGGTGGTTGGAAAAACTTCGCGACGACCAGCGTCAGTCAAAGTCGAGCTGTGCTGTAATAGTCTCAGACGTGCTGCCGCGAGGTATTACGACTTTTGGTTTCCTTGATGGTGTTTGGGTTTGCAGCCTGTCCTGTGTGGTCGGCCTCGCGACAGCTCTTCGGCAGGGGGTAATCGAGCTGGCTAAGGCAGATATTGCTGCCGAAGGGCAGTCCGAAAAAATGGAATTGGTTTATCAATACTTGGCGGGCCAGGGGTTTCAGCAACGCGTGGGTGCTATTGTAGAGGCTTTCGAGTCCATGCAATCGGATCTGGAAAAAGAAAAGCGTGCGATGAATTCAATTTGGAATAAGCGTTCCAAACAATTGGAGCGAGCGATTAGCAGTACATCGGGACTGTACGGTGATCTACAGGGAATTATTGGGTCAACGTTACCCGTGTTGCCGGAATTAAGTCTCAAGAAGATTGGTGATCAACCTGATGATGGTTCTGAGCAAAATCGGATGTTGGCGTAGTTGGTTTTTCTGTAATGCTGAATGGGTCAGCTTAGTTGGCCCATTTTTTCGATTTGCTACGATCGTGAATCGAAGTGATTCAAAAGAGCTATAACTAATCAGATTTGTTTGCTAGGTCTGTTGAAATTTATAGCGATGCCAGTTCACTGACCTGGCATCGCTGTGTTTTCGCAGGGGTTGTTTGAAGTAAAAAGTAATGTGCAGGGATTTCAAAATTGAAAAAAGAAAATAGCCAAATGTGGTTTTCCGCGACTGATCTCGTAAATCACCTCGGTTGCGAGTTTACCACTCACTTTGAACAGCAATATATTGACGGCGAAATTCCTCTTGAATGTCGCGCAGACTCCATGCTGGATCTGCTGATTGAGTTGGGGAATTTACATGAGACTGCGTATCTTGATCATTTGCGGGAGCAAGGTCTTTCTGTCGTGGAATTGACAGAATTTGGGGGCGACGGAGATAGAGAAAAAGCAGTCGAGGCTATGCAGCAAGGGGTTGATGTAATTGCTCAGGTTTCTTTGGTGTCTGCGCTTTGGCGCGGGAGGGCAGATTTTTTAATAAAAGTTGACCGGCCGAGCAAATTTGGAAATTGGTCTTATGAGGTGGCCGATACAAAGTTATCTCAATCGACAAAAGCAAGTGCTGTACTGCAGCTTTGTCTCTATTCAGAATTGCTGGCGAAAGTGCAGGGTGTACAACCTGATAAAATGCATGTCGTGAAACCAGGGAGGTCAGCCCAGTCGCAAGAGTTTGAGGTTGACGCTTTACGCGTCAATGACTACTTGGCCTATTTCCGAATGGCGAAATCAAGATTTGAGTCTAATTATAAAAAGGGTTTCGATCCCGAGCGTAATTTAGAGCCATGTGCACATTGCCAAGTTTGCAATTGGTGGCCCAGATGTAATCAAACCTGGCGGGAGGCCGACCATCTTTCCTTCGTTGCAGGGATTACAAAATCTCAGAGGATGGAGCTAGAAGAGCAGCAGATTATCACCCTCGAAGGATTTGCTAATTCTCCCTCAGCTTTGCCGGCTCTTCCAAAGCGTGGCTCAATCAAGTCGTTTCAAAAGACTCATCTTCAAGCCAAAATCCAGCTCAAGGGTCGAGGGTCAGGCAAGCCGGAATTCGAATTTAATGAAGTCGAAAAAGACCGAGGGTTTCAGCGGCTGCCTGAGCCCAATGAAGGTGATGTTTTTTTTGACATCGAAGGTAATCCTCGCGGTGGTGACGCCGGGCTTGAGTATTTATTCGGATTTGTAACGGTTGATGATTCGAGGCCAGAATTTCATAAGTTATGGGCCTTGAGTAAATATGAGGAAAAGAAGCTTTTTGAAAAGTTTATCGATATCGTCATGGAGCGTTGGCGCGCGTTCCCGGATATGCATATCTTCCACTTTGCCCCTTACGAACCTTCTGCACTTAAACGTTTGGCTACCCGTCATGCAACCCGTGAAAACGAGTTAGACCAATTGCTTAGAGGAAAGCGATTTGTCGATCTCTACGCAGTAGCAAAGCAAGGGATTCGAGCCAGTGTTGAAAGTTACTCCATCAAGCAACTTGAGCAGTTTTATGGTTTTGAGCGTCTCGAAGTTCTAGAAGATGCGAGCAAAGCCCTGAGGGAAATGGAACGCTTGATTGCACTGAATATGACTGATCTGCTGACCGAACATCATCGTTCGGTTGTGGAGACATATAATAGAGACGACTGTCTCTCAACTTTGGCTTTGAGGAATTGGCTGGAGGAACTACGAAGTGACTTGGCGGCTACCGGTTTGGAGCTTGATCGGCTTGATTCAGGTGACGGCGCACCCAGCGAAGAAATGGTGAAAGTAAGTGAAGAGATTCAAGCTATTTTTGACTCGCTAACAGAAGATGTTGTTGACGGAGAACCCGAGGGAGAAAATCAAAATTCGCGGTGGCTTCTGGCCCATATGTTGGAGTATTTTCGCAGAGAGGATAAATGCACTTGGTGGGAGTATTTCCGAACGCACGACCTTGATCATGAAGAATTACTTCGGGACCGTAAGGGAGTTTCGGGTTTGAGATTTGAAGCGGTTATTCCGGGGCCTCCGCGCGCCAGAACTCCTATTCACAGGTATTCCTTTGCAGCTCAAGAAGTAGCGATAAAAAAAGAGGATGATTTGGTAGAAGTTGGCGGTGACAAAATTGGCACGCTGGTGGATTTGGATCTAACGACTTGCACGATTGATATAAAAAAAAGAGGTGATTCGGCGGATGTTCATCCGTCTTCAATTTTCGCGTTTTCCAGAGTAGGGCCTGAGCCAATGCCTGAGTCAATTCTTGAATTTGGAAAGGCAGTTGTTCAGTCGATCGGCGGTGAAGACAAGCTAAAGTCAGCTCGTTTTGATTTACTGTTGAGGCGGCCACCGAGACTTAAATCTTTATCGTTACCTATGCAGGGTGAAAAATGTTCTATCGCTATCGCATTGGCGAATGACCTTGACAACAGCACATTAGCGATTCAAGGTCCTCCGGGTGCCGGTAAGACTTTTATTGGTAGTAACATGATTACCGATTTGGCTAGGCGTGGAAAAAAGATAGGTGTTACAGCAGGTAGCCATAAAGTAATTCTAAATTTATTGGAGAGTGTTCATCGTGAGTCTCAGGGTGGAGCTAAGGTTTTGCTGGCGCACAAACCGAAGTCTGGCAAGCAGAGTGATGAGTACCCTTCGTTTGTTACGAGAGCCGAAGATAAAAAAGCTTCTCTTGAGTTGCTCGAAAAGGGGTATGTTGTCGGCGGGACTGCTTGGCTTTGGGCGAATGAATTGATGGAACAGAAGTTGGATTACTTATTTATTGACGAGGCGGGTCAAATGTCACTGGCAGTGGCACTTGCCGCGGGCCGAGCCGCAAAGAACATCGTTTTACTTGGGGACCCCCAGCAGCTAGAGCAGCCTCAGCAAGGGGCTCACCCTGAGGGGGCTGGAGTGGCAGCTCTTAGTCATGTTTTAAATGGTGAAGAGACGATGCCCGCCGACAAGGGACTGTTTTTGGATGACACATGGCGGCTGCACCCAGCGATCTGCGATTTCGTATCCGAGCAATATTATGAAGGTCGGCTCGATAGCGTGGTTGGACTTGAGCGGCAGAGTATTTCCGGGGGCACTGGCCTCTCCGGTAGCGGTTTGCGTTGCGTCTCGGTGGAGCATCTCGGCAATCAAAGCCGTAGCGACGAAGAGGTTACTGTAATCAATGAGTTGTTTCGGCAGCTTATTGATGGCACCAGTTTTTGGACCGACAAACAGAAAAATCAAAAGCCAATTACTTTAGAGGATATTTTGGTCGTCGCTCCTTTTAATGCTCAAGTCAGTGCACTCACTGCTGCTTTGCCTGCAGGTGCAAGGGTCGGGACTGTTGATAAATTTCAGGGACAGGAGGCTCCTATCGTTATTTACTCAATGACTAGTTCTTCGGTAGATGATGCGCCTCGTGGAATGAGTTTTTTGTTTAGTCGAAACCGGATGAATGTGGCTACGAGTCGGGCTAGATGCCTTGTTCTATTGGTTGGAAGCCCGGATTTGTTCAAGCCAGATTGTTCGAGCCCAGAGCAAATTAGATTGGCAAATGGGCTTTGCAGATTTCTTGAAATGGCCAAGCAGGGTTAGGTCACTAGTTCTTTAGGTTGGAAGCGATGTGTGTTTTTCACGGTTGATTTATTTTTGCAGGATTTGTTTGTAATGAAAAATTCGTTGCCTCAAGAGTAGGTGTGTTGTTTGCGGCAAATTAGGATGTTTAATTGTTGATGTTTTCAAGGAATACATGTGGACCCTCAGTCTTATCTTCAGAAGTACTTTGGCTTTTCAGAGTTTCGAGACGGGCAGCGGAGAGTCGTTGATAGCCTCCTTGCGGGTAGTTCCGCGTTGGCGGTGTTTCCGACTGGAGGTGGAAAGTCGCTTTGTTACCAACTGCCAGCGTTAATGTTGCCAGGGACGACCATTGTTGTCTCTCCACTGATCGCGTTAATGAAGGATCAGATTGATCAACTTAAGGCAAAGGGCATCACCGCAGTTCGCCTCGATTCCAGTCTGTCTTTAAGTGAGTATCGCGAGAGCATTGGGCTGATTCGAAGTGGAGAAGCCAAGCTGTTATATGTGGCGCCCGAGCGATTTTTCAATGAGCGGTTTCGCGCTTCGCTAAAAGGATTGAAGATTTCGTTATTCGCTATTGATGAAGCCCACTGCATCAGTCAGTGGGGGCACAATTTTCGCCCGGACTATCTGAAACTGGCTCGAATCGCGGAGAGCCTGAATGTTGAGCGGGTGCTCGCATTAACTGCCACGGCTACGCCAGAGGTGCGGGATGATATTTGCAAGACGTTTCAGATCGAGCCGCAAAATTCTATCTGTAATGAATTCTTTCGCCCCAATCTCCATATCCGATCGCAGATTGTAGAGAGTGGAAATCAGGCCAGCGTTTTAATCCAGCGATTAAAAGACTCGCTCCCTGGTGCAACCATTGTTTATGTGTCGTTGCAAAAAACAGCAACAGACATTGCGAATGCCTGCCTGAACGCTGGGTTGAATGCACGTGCCTATCATGCGGGGATGGAAACCGATCAGCGAATGGAAACGCAGGAATGGTTCATGTCTGGTGACGATGGAATTGTGGTTGCCACCATTGCGTTTGGGATGGGGATTGATAAGTCGAATATCCGAAATGTAATCCATTTCAATCCACCGAAATCACTTGAAAATTATTCGCAGGAAATAGGCCGAGCTGGACGAGATGGAGAAATTTCGCGATGCGAGTTGCTGCTTAACCCAGACGATCGAATCGTCCTTGAAAACTTTACCTATGGTGACACTCCAACTCGTGCTTCGATCTTGAAATTCATTCAGACTCTAGCAGGACAGCCGGAGGCATTCTTCATAAGCCAAATTAAGTTAGGGAATTCCTGTAATATCAAATCGTTGGTTGTTAAGACTTTGCTTACCAATTTGGAGTTGCAGGGATATTTGGACGCAACGGCAGCCCGTTACGATTCCTATTCGTATAAAGAAAACCAACCGGCTAACCAGTGGCTTTCAAATTTTGAGGGAGAGCGACGGGAATTTGCGCAGCAGCTGATGGCGTGTGGGCGGAAAAAGAAGGTCTGGCACCACCTTGAGCTGGAAGAGGTTGTGCAGAAGCTTGGTTGTGATCGCTCACGCGTGATTGCAGCACTCGATTATTTTGCTGAGCAAGGCTGGATAGAATTGCGATCGACTGGCCTGGTGCACGGGTACCGCAAACTAAAACCGCTGGAACCGGTTGAAACACTTGTGGATTCTTTCCACGATTCAGGTGTCGAGCGAGAGACAAGTGAGGCTCGGCGGATTATGCAGGTAGTGGAACTCGCTACGGCTAAAACTTGCCAAGCAGGAGTGCTTTCTGAGCACTTTGGGCAAGCTTTGGACCAACCCTGCGGGGAGTGTTCGTTCTGTGTCGGAAAGGGGCCGTTTGAGTTACCGCCGCTATTGGATGACATTCAAATTCCAGAAATGACAATGGATCGCCTAAGGGAATTGGTTGCTGAATACCCTGAAGCTTTGGAAAGTGGTCGATCGGCTGCGCGATTGCTGTGCGGGCTTAGTAGTCCGTTTCTAACACGCGCAAAGCTATCGAAAAATCAACTGTTTGGCCAATACGCCGATATCCCATTCGGAAGTGTGATGGATCAGGTTTTGCAGGCAATCAAGTTTGTTTGAGTTTGAAATCATGCATTGCGGAAATAAGCTGTTAAAATGGGAGCTTGTCTTTATTGAATCTTTTGACGGTTGCAAAACCGTAGAGCGCATCCGGTAAACTTCCAAATGTTCAAACAGCATCTCGCGGCATCGCATTACCGTGTTCACCATCAGACTCTTATTAAGTCAGAGCCGACTGGCTGGATTGAATATGAGTTGGTGAAGAAACAAATCATGGAGGGGGAGTTTAAAGACGATACGCTCGTTCTCAAGAAAGGCGGAAATGCTTGGTTGCATGTCTCCGAATTCGCAGAGTTAAAGGAAATCCTTACGGTGCGTGAAGCACTTGTTTCCCTGAAACGTAAAAAGAAGACCAAGGCATGGGGAGAGCGGTTAAAGAAAATGCCAAATCTGGTGACTGGCCTCTTTACCAATTTCTCCCGCGACGAATCTTCAGAGGAAAGTGATTCTGATTCTCAAATGACTCCCGTGAGAGCTAGCCAACCAAGCGATCGGTCCAGTGAAATTGTCCAAGAGCGTGCTCCTTCTCAGCAGGCGGCACCCGCAAGGGCTTATGCGCAACCCTCGAAAGCTGGGGCTCTTTATTTAGTTAAGTTACGATATGCTGGCGATAATTATTTAAAAATAGTCACTCGACGTAACTCGTTAGAGATGGATGTTGTGCAAGAGTGGTCTTTGCCGAATAGCGAAATTGCCAACAAGATTGAGCAGGCAATCCTAAAAGAATTTGGTGATTTCCGCGGGGCGGCTCCTGACGACATGGATGGTTATCGAGACTCGTTTGCTTTTCAGCTTGAGGCACAGTTGAAGGCGGCGGTGGAGGCAATGGTGGTGAAGCATGCTTCGAAGCCAGGTTCGACGAAAGCATTGGTTCAACAATTACGTAAGCAACCAGTTAATAAAGATGCGGTGAAACGTTTGATTGGCGATGGTGGACAACGCTTGGCCGTGACTTATTTCAATTCAAATAACGAGCGAACAACGATCGACGCGACGGTCGTCTGCCTGAACGGTGAATTTTTAAGGGTTTGTGAAGTTGGCGAAGTCAATGAGATTGCTAAATCGATCAAGCTAAACAAGCTAATTAACGTCCGTGAGGGATGATTTTTATCTGCGACATCACCAGCGTTGTGATGATATCATGTCTTTTAGTCCGCGGGTTTTGCTAACATGTTTATCCAGTCTTTTTGATTCATTAAAACGCAGCAATCGCGAGTGAATACTTCCCATTGCAGTATGTAGATAAAACGAGATCACAATGAAATATTCCGTCTACTGTTTGGTGGTTGCTACCATTTTTAGTTGCTTCTCTGCTAACACCAATGCATCAACCGGTGACAAACAAGAACGTCCCAACATTGTTTTCATTCTGGCCGATGACATGGGGTGGAATCAGCCAAGTTTCAATGGTGGGGATCCTGACCTGACTCCAAATATTGGTCGGCTTGCAGTCGAGGGTATGCGACTCAATGAGTTTTACACGCACAGCGTTTGCGCTCCGACCCGCGCGGCATTTCTCACTGGTCGATACGCGTTTCGAACATGGAGTGATTGGCGTTCAGAAGATTTTGGTAAGCCGAGTTACCTTGCCAAATTAAATTTGAAGCTCGCTCATAACGATCGCGGTGAACCTACGCGGCGGATTCACGCCCTCGATACCAATGAACGGACGCTCGCCGAAGCACTTCAGGAGGCTGGGTATTTTACTTCGCTCTTAGGCAAGTGGCATCTTGGCGAATGGCTGCCAGAGCACCTCCCGATGGGGCAGGGGTTCGAGCATCAGTATGGGCACTACGGCTGGGGAATTGATTACTACACGAAAACCATCGTCCACAACGCGCCGGCTCGGTTTGCAGTTTATGACTGGCACCGAAACCAAAAGCCAATTCAGGAAGAGGGTTATGCGACCGACCTGATTGCGGCGGAAGCCGAACGCGTGATTGCCGCCCGCAAGAATGACGATCGTCCGTTCTTCATGTACGTTGCGTTCAATGCGGTGCATGGCCCGCTGAATCCTCCGCCGAGGTTCGAAGGTGATGCAGACGATCCGCTTTCCATCCGTCATGCGATGCTGGCTAATTTAGATAAAGCTGTAGGCCGTATTAGCAAAGCCATTGATGACAATGGATTTCGTGACAACACGCTGTTTATTTTCACCAACGATAATGGGCCGGTGTTGGAAGAATTCAGTAAACCGTTTCGTGGGACTAAGAATACGACGTTCGAAGGCGGTGTTCGACAACCGGCAATTCTGCGTTGGCCGGGACACACCAAGCCAGGGACGACAAAAGACGGCCTAATGTTTGTGTCCGATTTCTACCCTACATTCATTACGCTTGCCGGCGGGAAACATAAACAAGAGCAGCCCATCGACGGTATCGACATGACGTCCATGCTGTTTCAAGGAGCCAATAGTCAGCGGAACGAAATCGTCTTTGATGTTGCCGGCAGTGTAAGGCTTCCAACGATTCGTCGCGGCGATTTTAAGCTGATGGGCGACGTGCTCTACAACCTTAAGCAAGACCCAGCAGAGCAAACCGATGTCGCTGCCAAGTATCCCAAACTCGTGAAGGAGCTAAAAGCCCGCGTTACTGCAGTCGGCAATGAGCGGCCGCCACTTGGAGACAAACCACTTTTGATGGATCCTCCTTTGCCTTATGTCTACGGGCAACAAGAGCAGGAGAATGTTCCCGAGTGGCTACTCACCGCAGTCAATAAAGTTCGGGCAAAGCAGCCAACCGAGTGGGAGCCGGGCGAGACTCCTTGGCCGAAGGCTCCCAAAGGCGCCGTCGCCAGTAAGATGGACGGTCTCAAAGACGAGGCTGGTAAATAGGAATAGATACGTCTGGTAAAGTTAACGCGAGATGTTTTCGCTGAGTTGAGTAGGCACAACTGGCTACATTTAATTAGAGCGTAGCTCCTGTATGTTACAGAATGTTGATGTCTGTGCGGGAATTTAATCGAGTCTTTTTTTAATGATGGGGTGCTGCGACCATCCGTGGGTGAATAGTCTAGTAGGCTGGTTTTAGAAACTAGCGTTTACGATTGGAAGTTCATTTAAAGGTAGTGACAATCGTATAATTTGAACTTTTGAGTGAGTGGTTTATTTAAATGTCTGAGTTAGCTGATCAGTCACGTATATTGGAAAGGCTTCAAAGAAGCTCCTTAGGCTTGTCCAGCCGCGAGATTGGTCGTCGTGTTAAGCTTCAGCCGCATCGTGTATCGCAACTTCTGCGGGAGCTTCAAAGTAAGGGTCTTGTCGAAAGAGGTGGGGGACGGTGGAAGCTTGTTTCAGGAGCTAAAGGGCGAAATCAGCCGCCGTCGCAGCCTGTCAAAACGAGTGTTGGTTCGCGGCCCGTCTCTCATAGAACTCAGCAAGGCTTCTCTCCTTATTTGCCTGCTGGAAGGACGCGTGGAGACGTAAGTGTTGAATCTCCTAAGATGATTGATGCTCAGTCTTCAAGATGGCGTGAGTTTAGGCAGCTTTGCAAATATTATGCTGAGTGTATTCGGTTAGATCAAAAAGCTGCGATTCATGCTAAGGCAGATGAAGAGCTTAAAAAGATAGTCTGTCTTGGCGGTCCACTTCCTGGACGCTCTGAATTTAGCTTGGAAACTCCTGCTACTTGGCATGAATGGTTGAAGAATTTACATAAGGAGCAGTTTGTTTTTCTCGGCTACCCCCTTAACCGATATGAATGGAGAGATGCCTCGTCAGGAAGCCGCGTGGAATTTATTTCACCAATTTTCATACAACCTTTTACGTACGTAATAAGTGGCACAACTTTGAGTTTGTCTGCAGCCGGAACTGTTAGGGTCAACGAAGGATGGCTTGAGCGGCGGTTGCCAAACATTGAGCAACGACGATCGTTTGTCGAGCTATGCGGGAATTTGGAAGGCTGGGATTTATCAAGACCTGGAAGTGAGAGTCCTTGGATTGAATTTGCAAGGTTACTGCGGCATTTTTATCCAAATTGGTGTGTGGAAACTCTTAACCCAAGACAGTTATCCAATGCATCTGCACTTTCATCCATATCTAGTGACGGAGTCTACAACAGAGCGGGGCTGGTGTTGTCACGAGCTTGGAGATTTACCAAGCGACTGTATAAGGAGTTACAAGAGCTTGCTAGTTTTACTCCGGACGAAGCTTTGGATAAAACGGCTTTGGTTCGTTTGTTCCCAAATTCATCCCCAACCAGAGAAGGTAGAAGAGATGTCAGTAAAACCTCAGATGCGAAACATAGCAATGTAATTGGAGCGCAGGTTCCAAGCTTGAATTATGAGCAAACTAAAGCTTGTGAAGCATCTGCCTCAGAACGACTATCGATAGTTGTGGGGCCACCGGGGACAGGAAAGTCAAGAGTTGTTGCGGCTGTACTTACCCAGCAGGCAATTGTTGGAAGTAACGCACTGTTCGCTAGTCGAAATCACAGAGCGTTAGAGGCCGTTGTTCCGCGAGTTGGTGCGTTAACCGAGCCATTTTCATTGATTCTTCGTCTTAGTCGGCCGTGGGAAGATCCTGTCGATCACTCCCTTGCGTTGGCAATCCAAGAGTTGGTCTTCAGCCCACCTTCGGTGAATCAACCCAATCTTTTCGAGTTAAGGAAGCGTCTGGAAGTAGGGATTCGCAATCGCCAAGAATCAGAGGCCAAAATTACCGAAATTGCTCAAAACAGGGATCAGTTAAGAACTGCGTTAACAAGGCTTGAAGGGTTAAAAGCTGAACTTCCGAGCCCATTCAATGAGAATTTCTCTTTTCAAAATGACTCTCCAACCCAGGATTTAGTCGAACAGCTGTTGCGAGATCTGCGTCCAAAGGAAACTTTCAGTTTGTCGAAGCGCTATTTCATGGATTTATTCCTCTTAAAAAAGAGGATTGGAGATGGGCTTCTGCGAGCAGAGAGCTTGGACTGGCAGATGCGCAAGCTCTATGATGAGAATTGCATTCTTCCCAAGGGAGGGGCAGCTGGATCGTCTTTGGAAAAAGCCGAATTCTATTGTAGAGCTTTGCGATTTTGGTTGCCATTCTTGCAAGTTAATGAAGAATCGCAAAAGGTCCAGGATTTGGTTGAGTGCAGTAGTCGGCTCCCAAGCATTCAGTCAGCGTGCGAAAAGCAATTGGAATACTCAAATATTGTGGTTGCCCAATCTCATGAGTTGCTTAAGGAATTATCTCATGTGGCCGGGGCAGGATTGTCCGATCTTGATCGCACTTTGTTGGCATCAGTGAATGCGGCAATAAAGAACTCAAGTGGGTTGGATAGCGAGGAAGATAAGCGCCGTTTAGCCTATGCCATGCGAAAGACATTCCCTCTCTTTTTGAAGCACTATCCGCTTGCAGCTACCACAAATCTTTCGATTGGTAGAAGTGTGCCTTTGGAGCCTGCACTTTACGACTTGTTAGTTATTGATGAGGCAAGCCAATGTGACATAGCCTCAGTAATTCCATTACTTTTTCGTGCAAAGCGATGCATGGTCGTGGGTGATCCTATGCAGTTGAATCATGTGACCACATTGTCTGCTGCTACTGACCAATATTTAAGAAGGCAATTTATGCTGGACGAACTTGAATTCGAACGATTTAGTTATCGTACAACTTCAATGTTCAATTTAGCCAATACCTCGCCGGTAGTTGATGCTCGTACTAGCTTGCGTCAGCATCATCGGTGTCACCCCGCGATCGCTGAATATTGTAATGAGACTTTTTACAAAGGCGGTTGGACAGTATTGACAGACCATAGTGCAGAAGGAGGTTTACGTTGGACACAAGTGGATGATGATTGTGAACCAGCTTTAGGTGGTGGGGCCATTAGTAAAACTCAAGTGGCGGAGATTTTAGTTGAACTGCAACGACTTAGTGATGCTGGGTTTGCTGGATCTGTAGGTGTGGTTACTCCCTTTCGTCGACAAGCAAACCTCATTCAAGATAGAGTTAGAAAAACCATAAATTCGTCCAAGCTAAAGGAGTGGGATTTTCATGTTGACACAGCAGATGGATTTCAGGGTGATGAACGAGACATCGTTCTTTTTAGTCTCGTAGGTGGTGCCGGGCTTAAGGACGGAGCTCGTCGATTTCTTGCTTCGAGTCCAAATCGTTTTAATGTTGCCGCCAGTCGAGCAAAAAGACTATTTCATATTTTTGGTGATCTCGAGTGGGCAGTTAAAAGTGGAGTTAATCATATTTCAGCACTAGCTGAACTTTCGCAGGAGGCTGGAACTCATAAAAAGCAAGCGTTTCGCGATGATTTGATTGGACCGGTCTGGGAGCCAAGGTTGGCTTCCGCGCTAAAGGAAGCGGGAATTGCATTCGAGCAGCAATATCCTGTGTGTGGGCGTTATTTAGATTTCGCTTTGATTAGGCCTGGGCTGAAGTTAGATGTAGAAGTTGATGGGGAAACTTACCATCGGGATTCCGCCGGAAACCGCCTCTCCGACGATATTCTGCGAGATCAAATCCTGATCGCGAATGGATGGAGTGTCTTGAGATTTTGGGTTTACGAGTTAAGGGATGATATTGAGGGTTGCGTAGAGAAAGTTAAACGAATTTCTGAAAGTTAGAGATAACAGAGGGAAAACCATGAAATTCTATTTTTTATTAAACTAGAATAATCCTGCTACAGGCCATTATTCACGTCTGTTGTGAGCGATATTAGTAATCAGGTACTATCAATAATTTAAATGTCAGAATATCCAAACTCGGTTCAAGTTGACTATCCAGAGCTCTCACCAGCGGCGAATCAAGCCGGTGGGGTCCAGCCTCATTCATCCGCAATATCTCCCGCTTTGCCAAGTAAATGGTGGCTGATGGGAATTGCGTTGGTAACAGTTGTGACGCTCGCTTTACAGACTTGGAGTTTGCTTGAAATACTTGGAGTCGAAAAGAAAGAAGCACAATTCTTGGCTAGAGTGGAAGCTTGGGAATTAGGCGATGGTGACAGAAAAAAGAGTATTGTTTCTAGTCAGGAGGCTCTTGCTTCATTGCGTGAAATTCAGAACGACGTTGATGGAAACGTAGAGAATCTGCGTTTGCGAACGTCAACGATCGAGGGCGAACTCGAGAATTTACGTCTGCAGCGGGATCAGATTGTTAAGGAGGTGGGGGCAGAAGAGGCTCTGCTGAAAACGCTTAATGATCGCAAGCAGTTAACGAGTAAAAATCTTGAAACTGCACAAGTTCAGATCCAAACACTCTCAGCAAAAAAGGGCGTTCTAGAAGAAGAAAAATCTGCTGCAGAAGACGAAAATATAAAACTGTTGCGAACGATAGGGCTTAATGAAGAACGACTCAAAACATTGGCCATCCAGGTAGATAGTCAGTTGAAATTAGTCGATAGTCAAAATCAAAAAATCAAAGATGTGGAAAAGTTAATCGCGACCTCCGAGGAGTTTTTGTCAAATCGAAAATCAGAAGTTGCAAATTTGAAATCCGACATTTTGCAAAGTGAGACTCTGCAAGAAGAGATGAAATCCACTAACACAAAGTTAACAGAGTTGAAAAAGCAAATTTTAATTTTTGAAAACAACTATGCGACATTAAAAACAGACAGCGAATTGCAGGAAAAGAAACTTGCGGACAAAAATGTAGATGTTGATAAATTAGAGAAAAAAATAGCGGCGTTTGAATCAGAAGAAAAAGAGGCCTTGGCTTCCTTGGAGAAAGAATTGACTGGTCGGCGTGCGAAAGAAGCATTGAAAATCGCCGAATTAAAATCGCAGATTGCCGACTTGAAAACTGAAAAAGATATGGAATTGGCGGCTACAAAAAAAGAGCTAACAGATTTGATATTGAATGAGGAAGGCAAGGTCGCCGAGATAAAAAAACAGCTGTCGGACGCTCGAGCTAAAGAAGCTGAAGAATTGACATTGTTGAGGAATCAATTAGCTGAGCTGCGAGGGCAGGAGGCCGAAATCCGAGTCAGAATAGAAGGCATGGCCTCATCAATGGCAACGATGACTGCGAAAGCGGCTGCGGTTTCCTCTCAGACTGTGGAAATGTCATCGAAGGCCGCTGACACCTTAAAGCAGCTTGTGGAAACGGCCGCTGAGATTTCTGATGCTATCAAGAACTTAGAATTTAAGGACCTGTCTTCTGGAGTCGAAGTCCCTGAGCCAACTAATGAGGGAAAGTCATTAGAGGATTCTCCTGATATTAACAGTGATAAAGAAAATGATTTAGGCTCAGGCGGCACAAGTTCTGAGAAGGAGGGGCAGTAATATGTTGGGTGTTACATCTGTTGTTTTTGCAGTGCTGTCTACACTTGTTGCCGCGGTACTCCACTTAATCTCTTTCGGGCATCACCGGAAACAAGCTCTGCGCTTTTGGGAACGCGAATTAAAGCTGCCAGACGCAACAAGGTTCGATAACCTTAAATTGCGAGTTGAGGAGGCTCAGGCTGAACTTGATCGGTATAAAGATGAGGTGTTTGATGCGAGGCAAATAATAGAAGACGCTGAGCAACAAAAGCGTTGGATGAACGAAACCAAAGAAGAACTGGCGAATTTGGAGTCAGAGAGGAATGAGTTGGCTCGTATCCAGAATGAGCTCGAAACCACTCAGACGGCGTTGGCGGAATTAAGCCAGGCGAAGGTGGCTCAAGAGGCTGTAATTAATGAAGAGAAGGAGGAGATTCGGCAGCTGGTTGAAGAACGAGATAAACTGCGAAGCGAAGTTGGTGAATTAAACGAAATGCGAAGAGAAGCCGACCAAGTCGAGTCTAATCTTAAGCGTTTGAAAGAAGAGTTTTCTGAAGTTGAAGCGGCATTGGAAAGTCTCAAAAAACGTGCAGCTGAGAAAAAGGATGAGCTTAAAGATGAATTGAGAAGACTTCAAAAAGAACGAGACTTGGCATCTAGCGAGTTCGAAAAACTTTCTGAAAAACTAGAGTCTTTAACTAAAAAGGAGTCGGATTTAAGAAAGGAAGTAAGTGGTTTAGAGGCTAAATCAAATGCATTGTCGAATCAAATTCCGATCTTGCAAAATTCGCTTGAGAGTCTGTCAGAACAAATTAATCCAGGCGGAGATTCACAAAAGGCGGAAGAGAGTGATATATGGCATCCTGTTCTTAATGCCCCGAAGTTAAGTTTTGCAGACCCAATTCAAGAATTGGATGCTTTGGGTACGCTTGGCAAATCATTGTCAGGTCTCAACCTGAGGTTCCACCAACGAACTGTTTATGCATTTCATACTGCCTTGAAAACTTCTGATAGTTCCCCGTTAGTAGTTCTGGCTGGTGTAAGTGGAACTGGGAAAAGTGAATTGCCCAGACGATATTCCGAAGCAATGGGAGTTAATTTTTTAAATCTTGCAGTGCAGCCAAGATGGGATAGTCCGCAAGACTTGTTTGGTTTCTACGATTATTTAGAAAAGAAATTCCGACCTACTGAATTGACACGGGCTTTGATTCAAATGGATTCGTTTCGAAATAAAGGAGAACGCGGGTGGCGCCCGCCAAAGGATTTCTCGCAGAATTCACGATCTGATGGAATGTTGATGGTGTTACTTGACGAGATGAATCTGGCAAGGGTTGAATATTACTTTAGTGAATTTTTAAGCCGCTTGGAGACACGACGTGGAATTGATGTCAATGATGAATCGCAGCGAAAGCGAGCTGAAATCTCGTTAGAGGTTGCTGGTCGGAAAAGTGGCGATCCACCAATGCAGTTATTTGCCGATAAAAATGTACTATTCGTTGGCACGATGAATGAAGACGAAACAACGCAAGCGCTCTCCGACAAGGTGATTGACAGGGCGAGTGTGCTCCGATTTGGCAGCCCAGCTTCAATATCTTCAGTTTATGATCAAAGTAAAAAACGAGTTGAGGAGAAGTTGCCGGATTGGCATTTGCCCAAAGACGTTTGGTCCTCGTGGCAAAAAAAACCTGAGCAGTTGAATCTAGAAGATCGCAATCAACTACTTGAATGGGTTGCTGATTTGCGAGCAAAGCTTGATGTGGCTCGGAGACCAATTGCTTACCGAGTTGTTCAATCAATGTTATCGTACGCAGCGAACTATCCCGATATTGACAACAAGTTAAACGTTGTGATCGCGGATCAAATCGAACAAAAGATTCTGCCGAGGCTAAGAGGTCTTGATCCTCTTGATCCGAATTCAAAACCTGTTTTTGATACCATTCAAAAAATATTGGAAGAGGCCGATGATGGGGTTTTATCCGAAGCTGTGAATAAATGTTGCCAAGACAATTATTTTCAATGGATCGGACTCGATCGATATGATGAGAAAAGCTAATGGCAATGCAACGTCATGTGGAAAACTCTGGTGAAAAGGGGGAGTTGGTTCCAGATGAATCCCCTTTAATGGATGCGTTGGTTAGTTACTCTCGTTTTATCGATGAGCTTTTCGACCAGCCCAGAAACCATGCCATGGCTATGGAGTATTCAGTCGGAAAAATTGCAGTAAGAAGTGTTGGTAGAGTTCTCTATAAACTGCGGCATAGTGGCGCGGAGGACCAGCCGCCACTATCATTGATAGCCCGCTTGAGCGAAAAATTAGTCAACATTGTCTCGGAGATTGGCAACCATCCGCGGAGAATCCTTCAGCGGAAACGTTCCATGGAGCCGGTCAATCGATTTCGAGAGCTCGACTCCAGTTGCGTCAGATGGTTGATTCGGCAGCCTGGTATTTCAATCGTTGAAAAGGCGGGCATCGGCGGCAAATTCTTGCTGTCCAGCGTTACGAGAGTACAAATACCCTTGAGAACCGAGTTTTTATTGATTTGCTTATTCGTTGTCGGAAGCTGGCAAACGATTACCTTCGGCAGTACGGTGAGAAGTTCGGGCAACACTCGAGAGTTAAAAAAACAAAACGCTTTAAACAGGTTTGTGAAAAATTTATTGGGACAGGAGATTTGGAAGGGGTTCAAGCACTCGACTCGCTTCCGCAACCAAACTACGTTTTGTTGCACGAACCGCGTTATCATGAGGTTTGGCTTGCCTATCAAAAAGTGATGCGCCAGCAAGCGAGACGAAAAAGACTTTGGACGAATCGGCAATCCATTTGGTCAGAAATGTGCACCTTGGCGATTTGGAATGGATTAAGCTTGCTGGCACGGAATCGGATAAACGGAACTTTTGAAAAATCGCACCGTTGCGATCTTTGGATTAGGGATGAGGTTTTTGATTCCGGTTTCATTGACTGGCGTAGTTGCCCATCAGATTGGCAAATTAGCGAGGAGTTAAAGGTCGCTGTATTTCCGGCAAAAGAAAATATCATTGGTAAACGCTTTGCTGGTGGGCCTGAGGAAGCTGATTGCTCCATAGCCGTAATTTCTAACGGAAATCAACTCAAGTCGTTAGTGAATGGTCGATTTGAGCTCCCAGTCAATGACCTAGAATCTCATTTTGTTGGTTTTAGGTTAAGCAGTGATCTCTCTGCTGAGTCGTTAAGCGTTCCTGTCGACCTTGTAAAAAATGGTGGCTTTTTTGTCGACAAAATTCAAAAATTGGTGTTCGATGAATATTCCAGATAGTTCGGCAATCGCTTGGGGGCTTTCTTTGGGTGCCGACGCTTGGGCTGCCCAATGTTTTGATTTAAGTTCGATGCAAAGTGTGCAGTTCGCGGACTCAAGTGTATTTTCATGCGTGCCATCGGTTCTGCTACCACGTTTGTTGGGAGAGCCGATGCGACTGGATATAAAAAGTCCAATTCATATCCGTGGATCTGGCGATACTTGGCCCCAAGAAGCAGTAATCGGGCGGAATGTTGGGGCAGGCAGGGTTCCGCTTTCGGCAGCTTGGACTGCTCGAGACCAGGTAACTCTTCAGGAAAGCTCAAATGTAGCTAATTGGAAATGGCAAATTGATGGTGAAGTAATTGAAGTGAGTGCAATCGAAGTAATCGCGGAAGCGATTTCGCAATTGAGCTATCGTATTTCACCAAAGGCCTCAATTGCAGTAATCATTCCAAATGATTTTAGACAGCAGGAGCAACAGCAGATTCTTGATAGTTGTCGAAAAAAAAAGTTAACCAATGTAACTTTACTTTGGGCACCAGTTGCGGCAGCGTTGGCTTGGATTGATCGTTACGAATCAAGCTTAAATGAGCTTTACACAAAAGGTAAAAACCAGTTGCTGCATGTTCATCTGGACTGGGGGGCAACGAGATTTACTGAGCTTTCAATTCAAAAAGAGAATAAGCCCAAGTATTGTAAGTGGTTGCCAGCTCGAGCTAGGCCCCGTTTGAATGATTTACTCGCCGGTTTTGGTTGGTCGTTAGAGTCAGGGGCAGACGCGAATAGTTGTTTGAACGAACGTTGGACCAGCCTGCTTGCTGGAGTGGGAGCTACTTCTTCGCACCAAATTGTTATGCCAAGTGGGCGGGCTAACTTACTTAAGGAAGTCCAAGATTGGAATATTACTTCTGGTGACCCTGCCGTTCATTTGAAAGCGTTTAAAAATAAATTGATTGATGGCTCAAAAAAATATGCAGGAGTTGTTATCACTGGGGATCACGTCAACTTTAATTTTGCTGGAGGATTGAATTTCAGGTCAGCATTAAGGTCTTTTGCGCCAAAGCTTTTTGAAAAATCAATTATTGCCCCCGGAGTTGAAGGGGAAAGACAGCTTGCAAGAGGTGGGGCAATTTTTGCCGCTCATAAAGGAAATGGGATTGTTAGCTATTTAGATACTTTGCCAGAACTAGATTTGTTTGTGGAAACGCATGAAAATTTTGAGTGGAAAAACTTACTTGATACTAAAAATGAGTACGTGGCAGGCGGCGAGAAGTGGGAGCTTCCTGAGCCAATTAAGGGGCTATCAGTTCGACGTGGAGCAACTAGTGTGCGTTTAGTTGTCTCACATGAAGAATATAGAGGAGTTCGAGAAATCGAAGCACAGTTGACCGAAGCTGCTCAAGAGAGGCAATCCGCAGAACTTTGGGTTTCGGCGGTAGCTGCTCAAGGGAATGCAAAGTTAACGCTTAAATTACATTCAGACGAGCAGAACGCAAAAAAAGAGATCTTTGCAGACTGGCGACGCATGAAGCCAATTAAAGACGATAAAGGGCAACTGGTCGATAAAAATAAATACCTAGAAGATCAGCCAAGAGCTTTCCCAGAATTAATGCCAAGGCGAAACAGCTTGGAGTGTTGGAATAGAGCGGAATATCGAGTCGAACAGTTAATTGCCGAAGTAGAGAACGCTGGTGCAAAATTGCATTCGATCGGTAATGCCGAAGGGCCGTTGAGGTTTTTAAATCAGGCAGTGCAACAAAAAGATCCGTCCCAATTTCCCAACGATGCTACTGCCATTGGCTCAAATTATGACTGCCCAGGATCGCAACAGGACTTAGAGAGGTTCTCTGATGCAATGATCAAGTTGAGTAGGTTTTGCGTCAAAAATAGATCGCGCGGGGTGAGTTGGACAGTTCGGATTTTGGGCTATATTTCAGTTGATAATTCAGATTTTGAAGATTGGTTGATCCGGTATTTGTTAAAGGGAAATGATGAGTTTGCGGGTGGCATGCAGGCAGTGAAACACTCTTTTGGGCTATGCGCAAGAAACGCAGCCAACATTGAGATTTTTTTCACTCATGTTTTTGAAAAGGAAAATAGACGAATTGTAGAAAATGACCTCAAAGCTGTTTCGCAGATTCTAAGGTATCGTCACAATGCGTCAGAAAATCTAAATGCTGACCTCGCCCAGAAGATCTTTAAAAGATGTACTTTAGAATTTGAGCAGGAGCTCGGTAAAGGTGGAAGGTCGCTTCGATTTCGATGGAGTAGTTTGATTATTGTCTATATTTTGCGCCGAAGAATGTACGACTCATCGTTCATAGATCCTGATGGTCATTCGGCTGTGTCGGCAAAGAAATTATTTGAGAAGGCAATTGAAGATTGCAATTCAGGTAGAGTGAGGCCACTTGGGGGGTCAGTAAATGTACCTGCAGCTTTACGTCAAATGATTGAATATATTGATAAGAAAGGCCGCGGGGACATATTGATGAGTAATGAAGGTAAGAGTGGTAAATAAATATTATCTATTGCAGTGCTTCCCCAACCTAGCTGTCAACCAAACTTAGGTAAATTTCTTACTGGGTGATAGCTGGCAGCATCTAAAAGTGATCTGTTTTAGTAAGACTCACGAACTTACAACTAACCCAACTTCATTGTTTGTAATTTGGGCCGATGGGTGTGGTAGTGTCGATCAAGAGCCGTAATCTAAGGGGCCCGTGTACGGAGCTGAAATAAGAGATTTATGGTCTTGCCGATGTGTAACGGACATGGAGCATGAGAATTGGAAAGAGTGTTGGACTTACTCTTATCCTTGGCGTTAAATGGTTGTCAATCTTTATTCATGAGTCATCGTTTTAGTTTGTAAGTAGTTAACCTTATGTATCGATCTTTCATTTTCAGCCTATTGATTCTCCTTCTCTGCTCGACCAGCGGCTACGCTCAGAAAATGCCGAAGGAAGATGTGATTGATGTTCCTGCGATTAGCGAAGGGTTGTGCCTTCAAAATCTGTTCCAAACCAATATGGTGATCCAGCGGGATAAACCGATTGTCATCTGGGGTTGGGCGAAACCAAGTGAACAGGTGACGGTTTCGTTTGCTGGTCAGAGTGGAGCTGCAGCGACTGGGGCGGATCGAAAGTGGAAGGTCACGCTACCGGCCATGTCGGCAAACGCTCAACCGCAATCGCTGGTGGTCAAAGGGGGCTCAGACACTCTGACTCTAAACAATATCTTGATCGGTGACGTGTGGGTGCTTGGCGGCCAAAGCAATATGGAACATCCGATCGATCGGGTCGACAATGGCCAGCTCGAAATTGTTTCGGCCAATTTCCCCAACATCAGAATTCTGACGGTTCCGGCTCAAAATGGTCCGACTGAAAAAACTGGGTTTCCTCGTTTGCACGAATGGAGTTCGTGGTTCGGTCGCCATTACCGCAAAGGTGATTGGGATGTTTGCACGCCTGAAACAGTTCGAGATCTTTCGGCCATCGGTTACACGTTCGCTCGGCGTGTTCACATGGCGTCTCAGGTTCCCATTGGAGTGATTGATGCATCACGGGGAGGCACGACGGTAGAAACGTGGACACCGACGGAAGTGCTTAAGCAAATCAAGACAACCGAGGTGAATAATCTTCTCTCTGAATGGGACCAGAAAATTGCAGACTGGGATTCTGAAAAGGATTTAGAGAACCGGGTCAAGAATCATTACAACTGGGTGAAGAATATGGAGGAGCAGGGCAGGGAGATCCCAAAAGATCGAACCGTCCCGACCGATCTTCGCCCTGGTCCCGCGATGGATCACAACCGGCCAGCGACTTGCTTCAATAGTATGATCTATCCAATTTCTGGGCTGAATGTTAAAGGGGTAATTTTCCATCAGGGATTTAACAACGCCCTCGGTTCTGGATCAGCGGGTGCAGCGATGTATTCTCAGATTTTTGGGGAGATGATTGCTGCTTGGCGGCGTGCTTTTGATGATAGCGATTTACCTTTTGGAATCATCTCACTGTGTACTGAAGGCTTTCCGCAGGATCGCGATAACTATCTCGAAAAGACATTTAATGATGGAATCTATATACGCGAAGCCCAGTACAAAACGTTCCTTGATTTTTACGAGTCGGGCGATCAGAACATTGGCTTTGCGAGTAGTTTTGATAAACGGCGATCGTGGTATCACCCACAATTAAAGATCCCGGTCGGAGAGCGGATTGCCCGCTGGGCGTTAGCGACGCAGTACGGCATGGACGGGGCGATTAAATGGAAGCCACCAATGCTTACCGAGATGACGATCGATGGTGATCGGATTGTGCTCAAGATGGACGCTCAGGTGAAGGCCGTGGACGATGGAGATATTGTTGGTTTCTCAATCGCAGGAGAAGATCGACATTTTCAACCAGCCGAAGCAAGTTGGTTAGTGACGGGCAAGGATAAAAACAACCGCCCTCAAACGGATCGCAAGACAATCGTGTTGACCAGTCCGCACGTGCCAAAACCGATTCACTATCGCTATGCTTGGGGCCGCAACCCGATGGGGAATCTCCAAACGACCGATCACAATGATCTTCCTTTTGCCACTCAGCGGAGTGACGATTGGAAAATGGAAGAAGTGCCAGCCCAGTTCATCGGAAGCCTCGATGGAAAGGCGATGGAGAATAAACGCCGATTCCGCGGCCAGGTTCAAAAGGCTTTACGGCTGGACGATACAAAACGGCGACTCGATGAAGCACGTGCTTTCATTGAGCAAAATCAAGAGAAGTACGAAAAAGAGCGTGCCGCACTCGAAGCTGAATTAGCAAAAGAAAAATAGGGCGTGGGGGATCTCTGCGAGATACCGCACGAAACGTTCGATTTTGAACTCGAGGTTTTCACTGTGGTAGACTATTGGTTGGTATATTTCGTGATGTTTAAATACACGGACATGCGGCTGTTTTGCAAGCTGGTAAACGCCCCCTGAGATAGGATGGCCGTGTGATGTGCTCTTGATGACTCAGTGGAATCGAATGCAGATGGAAAACCAAACGCTTACCCAAAATTGTCGTTTCCAAATATCTAAATCATTTCAAAAGACAGTGAGATGGTTGGTTGTCTCGGGTTTTGTGGGATTGATTTTCTTGGTTTTAGTAGGAGACGCGAACGCGTTCGATGACTCCCACGATGCTAAAGCCGAAACGCCAATTTCTTACAATCGAGACATCCGTCCGATCCTATCGGAAAACTGTTTTGCTTGTCACGGTACCGACGCTGGTAATCGAGAAGCGGATTTACGACTTGATCTGTCGGAGACGGCAGTTGGTAAAGAGGAGGATGGTGCTGCGATTGTCGCTGGCCAGCCGGATGAGAGTTTGATTTGGCAGCGGATTCTAGAAACCGATCCCGATGTGGTGATGCCGCCACCAGAATCAAAGAAGAAATTGACCGACGACCAAAAGCAGATGCTCCGGCGTTGGATCAAGCAAGGTGCCGAGTATCAAAAACATTGGGCTTTCGAGCGACCTATAAAGTCAACAGAAGCTGGCATCGATGCCTTGGTTGCCAAGTCACTCAAACGTGACGGACTCAGTTTTTCTCCAGAAGCTGATCGTTCGACTTTGATTCGGCGGGTGAGTATGGCGTTGACGGGTCTTCCTCCAACCATTGAAGAGGTCGATCAATTTCTCAATGATCAATCTTCGGGAGCTTATGAGGCGATGGTCGATCGATACCTTGCTTCGCCTCGGTATGGTGAGGAGATGGCTCGTTACTGGCTCGATGTTGCTCGCTACGGTGATACGCATGGGATGCACTTGGATAACGAACGTCAAACCTGGGCCTATCGAGACTGGGTGGTTTCAGCATTCAACCGAAACTTGTCTTATGATCAATTCACGATTGACCAACTGGCCGGTGATCTAAGAGAGAACCCGACACAAGATCAGATGATTGCTACGGGATTCAATCGTTGTAACGTGACGACCGGTGAAGGTGGCAGTATTCAGAAAGAGTTCATTTTTCGTTACGCCGTTGATCGAGCGAGCACAACGGCTCAGGCTTGGCTTGGTCTGACGGCAGGGTGTGCGGTTTGCCACGATCACAAATACGATCCGATTTCACAAAAAGAGTTTTATTCGCTGTACGCATTTTTCAATTCGAATGCGGACCCTGCGATGGATGGTAACGCGCTGCTGACACGGCCAGTCGTGAAGGTAAAGCCGGATGATTACGATGCAAAAATCAAAGAGTTTGTTGAGCGAGAGGCGGCACTACAAAAATCGATTGACGAAAAATCAGCAACCGTGGCTTACTCTGATCCGGCAGAACTCGAGCCTCGGCCTGAGATCCAAGTGACGACGCATGTTTGGTTTGAAGACGCGTTTCCTGCTGGCGCTGCGGTGAATGCTCCGGGAGCTGCATTGGTCGATGAACCCGTCAACAGTGGAAGTAAGGCATTGAAGGTGGTGGGTGCTGGTCTCGCGCAAACGTTTTATGACAAAGGGGCTCAGCCACTAACGGTGCCTGACGGTGGTAGGTTTTTCATGAACGTGTTCCTCGACCCGAACGATCCACCCGAAGAGATCATGGTTCAGTTTCTGACGAACAGTTGGGATCAGCGAGCGATCTGGGGTGCTGATTTAATTAACTGGGGCGCACAGAATACATCGCAGCGTTTTCCCGCTGGAGGAATCCCTGAACCTGGAAAGTGGGTGAAACTGGAGTTTGATGCCTCCGACGTTGGCTTGACTGCTGCGAGTAAAGTCAATGGTTTTGCGTTTACGGTTCATGGCGGCACAGCCTATTTCGACAACATGGGAGTCGTGGGGCGATTGGATCCCGTCACGAACCCCACGCTCTCGTTGACTGCCTGGCGAAAAGCCCAAGCGGGCAAGGATACCCCGGGGGCTCCGGCTGACATTAAGCAGTGGCTTAAAGAAGGTCTAGATAAAGAACGCAAGCCAGAAGAAGTGAAGTGTTTGCGAGATTATTATGTGGCCAATGTCTGCTCGACGACGCGAGAGCCTTTTAATGCGATGAAAGCAGAATTGGCTGCGATAAAAAAACAGCGAGTCGATTATGACAACGCTGTGCCCTCAACATTTGTCTTCAAAGACTTGCCAAAGCCACGAGATAGTTTCGTGATGATTCGAGGCGAGTACGATGCGCCGGGTGAACCTGTAATGCCAGGGACGCCCGCCGTTCTTCCGGCCTTAAAGCAGACGGGTGAGCGAGCCAATCGACTTGATCTGGCACGCTGGATCGTCGCTCCGGAGAATCCGCTGACCTCCCGGGTTGCCGTCAATCGGTTTTGGCAGCAAGTGTTCGGGGTTGGTCTAGTGAATACAAGTCATGATTTTGGTACCCAGGGGACACTGCCAACCCATCCCGAATTGTTGGATTGGATGGCGGTCACATTTCAGGAGAATGGTTGGGATGTAAAAAAATTAATGCGATTGATGGTGACCAGCCAAACATTCCGCCAGCAGGGTAACGCTCCGCCGCCGCGATGGGCGGCGGATCCAGAGAATCAACAACTCGCACGCGGTCCACGGTTTCGTCTTGATGCTGAGCAGCTTCGTGATCAAACCTTATTCGTTAGCGGGCTCATGGTTCACGATATGGGAGGGAAGGGCGTTAACCCTTACCAACCGCCAAACATCTGGGAACCCATTGGGTTTGGAGGGTCGAATACTCGTTTCTATAAGCGAGGCAATGGCGATGATCTCTACCGGAGAACGCTGTACACCTTCTTCAAACGGACGGCTCCGCATCCGATGCTTGAAAATTTTGATGCACCTCCGCGTGAGCAATCTTGCATTCGTCGTGACCGCACCAATACGCCGTTGCAGGCACTCCAGTTGTTAAATGATGTGCAGCACTTTGAAGCTGCCCGAGCCTTTGCTGGGAGAATGATGGCCTCGGCCGATACTCCAGATTCGCGAATCGAGTTCGCCTATCGAGCAGCCTTGTCCCGCCGTCCAAGTGAAGAAGAATCTGCGATCGTGCTCGATTTCTTTCATCGTCAGCAAGCCAAATACAAGGCAGCCCCAGAGGAGGCCAAAAAAACCATTCAGTATGGTGAATCCAAACCACCCGCTGGCGTCGATGAGGTCGAACTTGCTGCGTGGACGTTGGTTGCCAATTTGATTCTTAACCTCGATGAGACGATTGTTCGCAATTGAGAAAACTGATGAATAATAAAAACCCACTTTTTGAACACCAGTTGCTGCAAACGCGTCGTCAATTTTTTGGCAACGTTGGACTGCGGATGGGCGGGATTGCGATGGCGTCCATGATGGGCCCCGGATTAGCCGCTCAGGCGATGGGTTCGGAAGATCCAGAACGGGTGCATCCTCCGCTGCCCGGTTTGCCGCATTTTCCGGCCAAAGCAAAATCCGTCATTTATTTGCACATGAATGGTGGCCCGTCCCAACTCGATACGTGGGACTACAAGCCAAATTTAGTGAAGCAATTCGAGAAGGAACTCCCCAAAGATTTTTTGGGTGATCGTATCACGACGATGACCAGCGGCCAGGCGAAATTCCCTGTCGCTCCATCGAAGTACGAATTCAAGCAACATGGAGAATGTGGCCGATGGGTCAGTTCGCTCCTGCCGCACACGGCAAAAATCGTCGATGACATTGCGGTCATTAAAACGGTTCACACCAATGCGATTAACCATGATCCAGCTTGTACGTTTGTGATGACGGGCAGTGAAGTGTCTGGAAAACCAAGCATGGGTTCGTGGGTGTCTTATGGTCTGGGAGCAGAGACGAACAACCTTCCAGCCTTTGTCTCATTGGTTCCCAACTTCCCCGCTGGTTCTAATGCACAGGCACTCTACTCGCGAATGTGGGGGCCGGGGTTTTTGCCGGGCAAGCACAGTGGTGTAGTCCTGCGGGCTGGAGCGGAACCAGTTCTCTATCTGGATAATCCTCCGGGAGTCGATCGAAGTGATCGGCGAGCGATGCTCGATGCGCTTGGGAAACTTAACGCCAAAGGGTTTTCTAAATTTGGTGATCCAGATATTCAAACACGAATCGCGCAATATGAGATGGCCTACCGAATGCAAACCAGCGTTCCTGAGTTAACCGACTTGAGCCAGGAAACGCAGGCCACCAAAGAGCTTTACGGAGCGAATGTCGACAAGCCCGGATCGTTCACCCAAAGTGCTTTGTTAGCAAGGCGTTTGGTGGAACGTGGTGTGCGGATGGTTCAAATTATGCATCGCGGTTGGGATTCACATGGAAACCTTCCGGTTGAGCTTGGTAATCAGTGCATGGATACTGATCAGGCTTGTGCGGCATTGATTACCGATCTTAAGCAACGTGGAATGCTGAAAGATACTTTGGTGATTTGGGGCGGTGAATTTGGTCGCACGGTTTACTCACAGGGTAAGCTAACGCGAGAGAGGTATGGCCGCGATCATCATCCCCGAAACTTCTGCATGTGGATGGCCGGCGGAGGTATTAAAGGGGGCGTCGAATTAGGGGAGACCGATGAGTACTCTTACAACCCAATTACCGACCCTGTTCACATCAATGAAATCAATGCGACGGTTTTGCACTGTCTTGGAATTGATCACGAGCGATTTACACTTCGGTACCAGGGGCTCGATCAGCGCCTGACAGGTGTCGAGCCAATGAAAGTGATAAAACAGATTTTAGCTTAAGCATCTGCTGACAAGTTTTGACAACTGCTTCCATTTCGGGTGCAACGTCGTGTCATCCCTGATTGAAATTCCTACCGAATAAGAATGGTTCCAAATCATGAAAAATTTAATTTTGTTGTTACCGTTGATTCTTCTGTGTACTTCCTGCTCGCAAGAGCAAGTAACTTTAAAAGAAAAGAAGGGCGACCCTTCTACCACCAACGAACTTGCCGCACAGACGTTGAAGGTCCACCAAGAACTACCAGATCTCACGCATATCGACTTGGATAAAGAGGGATCATCTCATGGAGATCTATTGGCTTTCGACGCAACCGTTGCGAGCGACAATGGGATGACGGGGAAGTTGAGCGGTTTCATCATGACTGTCGACATTCCTCAAAAAGATCATGAAGTTTTCCAGGACCGGATTGTCCAAATGGTATTTGATTTCGGTGAAGCAAATACGATTGTGGTCGGCGGTCGGTCAGTTTATCCGCATCTCGACAAAAGTGAGATGAAGAAAAACGAGCCGCAGTACAGAGCGGTTGTTGGTGGCACGGGTACGTTTATGGGGGCAAGAGGCCAAGTAAAAACGACTCGAAATGATGATGGGACCTACGAGCATATGATTGAACTGATGGATTAAAGTTCGTTAATCTGTATTTAAATGATCTGTCGGAGTTCTAGTTTTATTGGGTTGCGGTCAACATCTGCGAGGCTTCGAAACAATCCAGTGCTTCCAAGGGAAGAGCACGTTTGCTTAATTTCTAGGTTTCAAATAGTTTTCGATAAGTAGAACTAACTTTAAGCCGCAGGGATCGTCACATGTTTTTCGAACACTATTGGATAACACTAACAAGCCAACCTTTTCAATTGGGGTAAATTCCCGCTGAATCGCCCGCCGCAAAAGGCGGTTCATCGTCGGGCGCAATTCGGTATTCATCAAATATGGGTGCATCGAACACTGGGTCCGATTCGACTCTTGAGACGTGCAAGAACTGTTTTGCCCTACTTAGAGCCACCCACCCAGCCTCGATTTCTTCGGTTGATTTAAGCCAGGGAAAGAAAATATCTGTACATGCGAAATAGACGGAGTCGAATTCCAAACCGACGATACTGTCGCGGTCAGTGACGATTACCTGATCCACGCTCTCCTGAACGTCGAGTTGCGTCGCCCAACGAGCATTGATGCCGTATTGATTTAACAATCCAACCAGTTGATCCGATGCAGCTTTTTCAAGTGACCTCGGCACAACCACAGCGACGGATTTAAGTTCCTTTAACTTCAGTTCTTTTTTCTCATGAATCGACTGGGCGATGCCGTAGAATTCCATGTTGCGATCAGGAAAAGTTGTAACTTCCGGTTTTAGGCCCGTTCGAGTAAACCTCCGTGGCGGTTCAAGTTCTTCCTTGATTTTCACAAACTCTTTGAACTTAACGAGAAAATTAAAAACTTCTTTGGCAGAGCGATAATTGACGCCTAAGCGCTTAATATTCTCTTGAGGAATGACCAACCCAATATCTCCCCATGAAGTGAGGCCGGTATCCTCGGCCGCAATTCTTTGTTCAAGATCACCTACGATCGTAAAGACGCCACCACGATCAAGCTGACTAAGAGAAGAGAGCAACCGCAATACGATCGGTTCGTAGTATTGCGCTTCATCAACCAGCACATGGGTGTAGGGTCGAATCTCCACGTGTTTCTTCTGCTTCACAGTGCTACCCTTTGTTTGCAGATAGATAATCCAGGCCAGAAAATAGGTATCTGTTTGAGAAAGACTGCGAACCTTGAATCCATTATTGACCGAAGCTACAAAGTCTCCATGGGATATACCGTTCTCTGCAAGTTTGGCTTGGGCAATATCGGAGTTGTAAAAGTCTCTCAACAGACGGACATAGCTGGAAATTCGCTGCAATGCACTTGATCGTGCTTTTCGAATAACATCTTTGAGATCCGCAATCTTTGCTCGTTTGATAGCGGAATTGTCTTCATTAATATCGAACTCATCTCGAATGGCGTCAATTTTGTTGAGCAGGTTTTCACAATAGTCTACGACGTCATCTGCGACGATGGCGCGATCATTTGGGATACTAAAACCAGCGTATAGTGTTTTTCCAGTTTCGGAGACACCTTCTCTCACCTGGTTGAACATTTCTACCAGAGAATTGTACGTGTCGATCTGGACTTCTGATTCTGAAGCCAAGAACTGCCTGATGTCAACCTCATCGAGGTAGAGTTTTTGGTTTCTGACAGCCGATTCTTCAAGACCGCCCAATCGGTAACTGGTTTTCCCCGGACCAATCGACACGTAGTTTCGAACGATGAAATTTAGCCAGTTATCAATGTGCGTCACATTCTCTGCGGGAAAGTCCTGAAGATCCAAACTAACAATACATTTTCGCAGGTAGGGAACGAGATGCTCTTTCCAGACAACGACCAGTGCGTTGTCCTGCTTGAAAAACAAGTCGTCAGGATTTCGAATTCGCTCACCATCGTCGTCAAATTGCTCGTTAACCAGAAAGGGAATTCGATGTAGTGCAGCTGTCGTTTTGCCTACACCTGGACCACCCATGAAAATGAACGCCCCTTTATCCGGGAGACGAATCTGCTCATTTTGATCTTCGTCGATGGTCTGAATGATCTGATTGAGCCCAAACGTTGGTTCATCATCCTCGTCATCGACCATTTGTTCGAAAATTTTGGGGTCTAATTCACCAAAAAGAAAGCGAAGCTCACGAATCAAACCATTGTCGAAATCGTATTCGACGGTGGGCCCAAGTGATCGACTAGCGTATCGGTTTGGCGGCCCGTATTCGATTCTCTCGGGATACCCCGCGTTAAAGATCATGTTTTTGATTCGTGTATAAAGATCGCCAACCCAACTCGTCCACGGAACGATGTTGTAGTCAATGCACACATAAGCATTGTTTGATTTTGAAATAAAGTAGGTTATTTCACTGCCGTCGATCACATCCTCGACCCCGACACTGGCAAAAAACCATAGGCTCCGCATCGACTGGAATCCAGATTCTCGCTCGGCCGCGGCCGCATGGATACCCTCATCGGACGTTGTGAAAGATCGGGATCTGTCCTGAATAAATTTTCTCACCAGACCAATAATCTGCTCTGATTTCTCTTTGGCGTTTTCTTCGGTAAGCCAAATTTCATAGGGTTCCATAAAATGCTCCATGTTCGTTTTCGTTGACCTTCCCCCCCTCATCACCAAGGTGGTTGCCAAACTTGAAAGTAATGCGTTTAGATTTGGTTTTGAAGAAGGTTCGGCTGCCTTCGCTTTGATTGAGTTGGTCAGGGGAATTCAATGTGGCGTTTTTTCGATAGGGTACGACGAGTCGCTCCGCTATCCACGCTTCTGGCGGCGTCAAGAACATCGTAGTAAAATGCGAGCATCGGCATTGCAAAAATAATCATCGCTAAAAAGTCATCAGTTAGAAAAGTACGCTAGAGTTTTCTAAATGTAGCAAAGTTGGTTCCAGATACCACACGGGGAAGGCTATTGTTGACGTTATACATCGTCATGCGTTGCAACAAAGCGTGCAGCCACAAAGGATGTCTGGAAATTGATTTGCTAGGGACAATACGGTTTGTGAAGTTTGGTAAATTTGCGCCCCGCCCGCTTAGTTTCCAAAAGTTAGGCTTGGCACTACTCGTACCTTGGGGTTTTGCAAGCGATAATTCATCCCCGAAACTTCTGCATGTGGATGGCCGGCGGAGGTATTAAAGGGGGCGTCGAATTGGGCGAGACCGATGAGTACTCTTACAACCCAATTTCAGATCCGGTTCACATCAATGAAATCAATGCGACGGTTTTGCACTGTCTTGGAATTGATCACGAGCGATTTACACTTCGGTACCAGGGGCTCGATCAGCGCCTGACGGGCGTCGAGCCGATGAAAGTGATTAAGCAGATTTTAGCTTAAGCATTTGCTGTCGAGATAACGATTTCGTCGTACCGTGGTACGATACTGCGTTAAGTAAAACTGAAACTCCTAACGTATAGAAGTGATTCTAGATCATGAAAAATCCACTTGTTTTGTTAGCGCTGATTCTTCTGTGTGCCTCATGCAAACAAGGTGAATTTGATCATGTTCGGCAATCGTTGGAAGTTGGCGGTACCGCCAATGTAGTTGTCGCACAGGCGTATCCATCGCAGACGTTAAAGGTCAACCAGGAACTCCCAGATCTTACGCATATCGATTTGGATAAGGAAGGTGCTTCTCATGGAGACCTGTTGGCGTTTGATGCAGCGATCACGAGCGACAACGGCATGACGGGAAAACTCAGCGGCTTTATTATGACCGTTGATATTCCTCAAAAAGATCATGAAGTATTCCAGGATCGGATTGTCCAGTTGGTATTTGATTTTGGTGAAGCCAATACCATCGTTGTTGGTGGCCGGTCAGTTTATCCACACAGTGACAATAGTGAGATGAAGAAAAACGAACCTCAATACAGAGCTGTGATTGGCGGCACAGGAACCTTTATGGGAGCGAGGGGCCAAGTAATAACGACTCGAAATGATGATGGGACCTACGAGCATATGATTGAACTAATAGATTGAGGATTGCGAAGCGAGCTATCAGCATTCGTTCTCAATGAAACTAAACTTTCAACTTTAATTAGATTAGCCATGCCTAAACCGAAACTAACGCCGGGAACGCTATATTTACTTCGCGATGAAGATTTTCGAACACGGGAACATGGTCCCTACATTAAGATTGGAATCGTTAAAGACGATAGATCAACTGAAAAACGAATAAAGGAACATCAAACCGGCAACCCACGGAAAATCATTAATATCGAAGACTTCGAGTCACCGATGGTCGAAAATCTGGAGACAAGATTACATCATTGGTTTGCCGAACATTGGGTGCATGGTGAATGGTTCGCAATGGACAGTCGTTTCATTGAAGAAACGTTGCGGCCAAAGATAGAAGCGTTCATCACAAGCCAAAACAATTCAAAGCAATTTTTCGAACAACAGGAAGCGATTAAAAATAGAGAAACTAATGGCGAATCTAGGCCAGCAACCGCGCAAGAGTCTGCAGTGCACCTTAAATGTGTTGATGCCTACACTCGTTTTCAGGTTGCAAAGGCAAAAAAAAGACATTGCGAAAAATAAACTTTTAAATCTGATTGGTGAATATGAAGGGATACGAGGAATAGTCAATCTTCAGGAGAGAAAAGGAGCCTTAAGGTTCAACAAAGCAGAATTTGAAAGCAGCCATCCCATTATTTTTGACCAATTTGTCACCCTTAAAATCAGCCAACCAAAGGGCAGCTTTAAACTTGAAAATAAGAAACCCCTGTCAAAAACTCACAAAGTTGTACATGCTGAAAAACAAGGTCTAAGTAAACCAAAATTCAAGCCAGATCAATTTAAAAGAGGTCCAGGTGATCCAACTGAAGTTTTAAAAAGAGCACACCTTGCTTACATTCAAATGCTTGGAGAGGCATCTGAATCCGAATTTGAATACGAATCACTTGCGGCGAAATTAGCTACACTTATTGGAGACTGCGAAGCGATTCAAGGATTAGCCACATGGAAGCGTGTAGCCGAGGAAACAAAAACGTTTGATGAAGAGGCTTTTAAGAACGCCTACCCAAAACTCTATGAGGATTTTTTGAAATTGGGTAATAATTCAATCACGCCTATTGTCTTAATGCATCGTCCGTATCCACTGTAAAGCCGGAACATTATCTTCAGTTTGAGATTACTTTTCCATTTTCAATAGCTGATGCGATAGCTCGATATCGGTAATATCTGTCGCTGCCTGGCTGAATTCTTTCACAGAGCATTTACGTGCGTAATCGTCAAAGTCTTGAGCTTTGCCTTCAATAAGCTTACACAAGTTTTCGTCAACGGTATCAATGGCAAGAAGGCGATAGATTGCGACGCTTCGAGTCTGCCCCATCCGCTTCGCTCTGGCGATGGCCTGCCATTCCGTTGTCGGCTTAAATTGAGGTTCCATTATTATCACTGCACTTGCTGATTGTAAATTGAGCCCAACTCCACAAGCTTCAATTTGACCAATCAATACGTTGAATCCATCCGATTTGTTAAATTGTTTGCAGATTGCCAATCGCTCTTTCGCATGTACCGATCCACGAATCGAAAAGTGTTCGCCAGCAATTATACCAGCCAAATCGAGCGTCTTGATGAAGTTCGAAAACACAATCACCTTCCGTCCTTCTTCACGATAGGTGTCGAGCAGTTCGGCCAGGCGTCTCATTTTTGAACTTGAAATTGTCGTCCCGTTCGCAGCCTGTCGACGGTGCTGGATATTTGTTCCCTCTTTGATGGTATCGTAGTTCTTGCGATCTTCTTTACTCAATTCAATCCAAACTTTGTAATCAATCGAGTCGGGTAGCTCAGTAAGCACATCAACTTGGTTGCGACGCAGGTACACTGACGCAATTGAGTCTCGGAAGTCTTCTGCAGTTCTGTTTTGAAATTCGGGATCTTTTCGTAAATCTGACGCAAGTCTGTTATTGCAAATATGAATCAGATTCATGAACTCGTGAACTTTGTTCTCCATTGGCGTACCAGTCATCAAGCAAACTCGTTTACTACAAGCTGCAAGCTTCTCAGTGAGTCGACTGCGTTCGGCAGACTGATTTTTGACTTTATGAGCTTCGTCGACGATTAACAGATCGATCGTTTTAGTAAAGTCAAGGTTGAGCGACCAGAGCGTTGAGAATGAGGTGACCGCAATGCCTCCAGTTCTGTTCCAGTTTTCAACATTTTGGCCTCTTTCTTTTCCGTGAAGAATGTGGCATGACAACTCGGTGCGATTAAGGATTTCGTCCCGCCAGTTATAGATCAAACCAGCGGGTGCAATGACAATGAAGCGTGTTGCAGATTCTCTTGCCTGAAGATGAACCATCGCGCCAAGTGCCTCGATAGTTTTTCCTAAGCCCATCTCGTCTCCAAGAATGGTCCGTTTTTGCTCGACAATATACTTGACTCCAAACTTTTGATAGTTTCGAAGTGTCACTCGTAAATTGTCGACCGAAAGCTGGGCTGATTCTACGGTCGCAGCAACATCTTCAGGCAGGCCGCCGCGGGAAGCCAAGTGTTCAGTATTGGGAATGTTGATTTCTGGTGCATGGGTCTCGATGGCCGCTACGTAGTCGGCAAACCGTGATCGATAATCTTCTACCAGTTCATGTAAATCGTCTGGAGGTGAAAATTGGAGCGTTTCATCTTTAACCTGCGCTGAGATTGTTTTCAATCGATCGATTGAACAAAGTTCCATTAGTTCACGGCTAACAATCTCAAGTTCAACTTCTGCGAAAGCTCGTTGCAAGAAACGGGTCGATATTTTTTTCGCATTCTGCCGGCGCTTAAAGAGTCCCCGTATCTCCTCTACGTGCTCCGCCAACTTGATGGACATGCCCGATTGATTGAGCCGCACATATGAATAAGCATTCTGCAGAAATTCCACGTGATCTGAATTGAGAAAGTCAGCTTCAGGAATTTCGGCGTTGGGGATGGTCGCCTGGAGTTTCTTGGTTTGCTTAAGCTTTATTAATCCACGCTCTTCGATCAACTCCACGATGTGTGCAAGGTGATCTTTTGCATGCTTAAAAGCAGCCTGCTGATTGGTAGGTTCAACACCTAGATACCAGTTGATAAAACTAATTCGTGGAACAGCTAAACCCTCTTCACCAAGGTGCTGCTTTTCTGGCATAGAAATTCGATTCAGAGCTCTGCAATTAGGGCAGTACGCCTTCTGTCCGCTTCTTTCTTCCGCGGCAAGCATTGTTAATGAGCACTTGTGGCAATAGAGTTTGATCGTCATTATTTAGTTGTCTTAGGAGAAGAGAGAAGAGCGGTTGAAGCGTAGGTTATAACTTCGTCAAGGCAAACTGAACTTTAGAAAAATCAAGGAATAATGCGGTCGGCTTTTTTCACCGTCTCGTGCGGTCTGGCAATGCAGGTGAGCAGACTGGCACTCGCAAATTAACAGTTCGATCAAAGCACCAGTTTGTGTGATAAGGAGGTGTGTCAATTACTAAGTAGGAAGAGGCACAAAGATTGCGCCTGGTTGAGTTGAATTCCTTGCCTGCGTCGCATAGGTTCAATAAGTTAGCCCTAGGTAGCGCAAGATGAAAAACGGGTGTGAAACCGGTTAAGTTCGGTCCAACGGCATATTGCTTGCGATTCTAATCCGTGGCAACTAGGTCTTTGGCAATGGCCAAAAAGACGTTGCATGATTCGCTAATGCTTCGAGATCCCTTGATTACGCAGGACTCATTACCAGCTAACTCAAATTCGTTTTATCGCCGAAACTTTTTCCACTGGGGGGTGTTTAGTTTTTGAAGGCTTGCCTGCGACCCATTCTTAAAGGCGATTCCATGAACGAAACTCCTGCAACCAAGGTATTACCCCAACGCCGTTGGTTTCAACTCCGCCTGCGGACTTTGCTCGTTTTGGTCACGCTCGTTTCGTTACTACTCGGATGGATTAGTTGGGAGCAGGAGCAACGTCGGCAAGAACAGACAACGATCGCCTGGGTGGAGGAGATGGGTGGTACGGTTTCTTTTGAGTTGCAAATCAACAGTGGTCTGGAAACGAGCGGGTGGAAAAAAACAAAAGATGCCTGGTTCGGAAAAACAGTAGCCGAGGTTAACCTAACACTTTCTGACCAAATACTTTTTGAACCTTGGTTTCCAGAAGAATTATCTGCGGCAAGTATGCTTCGATCGCTTCGTTTTCCTGATGCCTCACGCGGCAGTAGACCACGCGGCAGTAGACCACGAGGCGATTCCGAGCAGCGTCAAGCTTTTATCAAAGCTATGCAGCAGCGAGCAGCTCAGCAATCGGGTAGTACGCGCGGCGGTAGTATGCGCGGCGGTAGTACGCGCGGCGGTAGTACACGCAGCGGTAGTACACGCGGCGGTAGTACACGAGGCGGTGGCCCCTTCGTGACGGCGCCAAACCGAACGCTTCGGGCAAACGCTAAGAAACTAAAAGATAAAGATCGCGAGAAAACGAAGGTTAGTGACCTATCTCCGTTGGCAGTTCTGCAGAACCTTAGATTTCTTGATCTCAATTATAATGAGGTAAGTGACCTCTCACCGCTAGCTGGACTGCAGAACCTCGGAAAGCTATGCCTTGATGGAACCAAAATCAGCGACCTAACTCCTCTGGCGGGTCTGGAGAACCTCGAAGCTCTAAGTCTCATCGAAACCGAGGTGCATGACCTATCTCCTCTGGCAGATCTGAAGAACCTAAAAGAACTTCGGCTCTCCGGAACCAAAGTCAGCGACCTAACTCCTCTGGCAGGTCTGGAGAACCTCGAAGCTCTAAGTCTCATCAAAACCGAGGTGCATGACCTATCTCCTCTGGCAGATCTGAAGAACCTGAAAAAACTTTGGCTCTCCGGAACTAAAGTCAGCGACCTAACTCTTCTGGAAGGTCTGGAGAACCTTGAAGTGCTTGATCTCAGACGAACCGAGGTGAGGTATTTATCTCCTCTGGCAGACCTGAAGCAACTCGAATATCTCGATCTCGACGAAACGAAGGTCACTAGAGAACGGATTGACGAACTCGAGCTTGCACTTCCAACTTGCTTGATCCTCACTGACTCGGCGACTGACCCGCAACCGATACTCATCAAAGGTCTAACCACTCCCCAGTACCCCATAATGCCCACCGTCCCTCCGGATTACTTCCATGAGTAAGCCCTCTAGTGCGAGGTATCTAGATCTTTGGAAATGGCTAAGAAGAAGTTGTATGATTCGCTAATGCTTCGAGATCCCTTGATTACGCAGGATTCATTACCAGCTAACTCAAATTCGTTTTATCGCCGAAACATTTTCCACTGGGGGGTGTTTAGTTTTTGAAGGTTTGCCTGCGATCAATTCTTAAAGGCGATTCGATGAACGAAACTCCTGCAACCAAGGTATTACCCCAACGCCGTTGGTTTCAACTCCGTCTGCGGACTTTGCTCGTTTTGGTCACGCTCGTTTCGATGCTACTTGGATGGATTAGTTGGGAGCAGGAGCGACGTCGGCAAGAAGAGACAACGATCGCCTGGGTGGAGGAGATGGGTGGTCGCCAAGGTTTTTTTCATCGCTTGGCACTTGGCTGGTGGGAAAGGAATTGGGTGTTAACCACTGATAAGTTATTTGGAGACTTATTGCGAGAGATTTGGCTTACCGAAACCAAAATCAGCGACCTAACTCCTCTGGCCGGTCTGAAGAACCTTGAATTCCTTAACCTCGAAAAATTAAAGGTGCATGACCTATCTCCTCTGGCAGATCTGAAGAACCTAAAAGTACTTCGGCTCTCCGGAACCAAAGTCAGCGACCTAACTCCTCTGGCAGGTCTGGAGAACCTCGAAGCTCTAAGTCTCAGTGATACTGCGGTGAGTGACTTTGCTCCGCTGGCAGAGTTGAATAGACTCGAAGTCCTTAACCTGGCTAACACGGCAGTAAGCGATCTATCGCCTTTGGCAGAGTTGAATAGACTCGGAGTCCTTGGGCTGGCTAACACGGCAGTAAGCGATCTATCGCCTTTGGTAGGGCTGAAAAAGATGAGACTTCTTATTCTCGACAGCACCGAGGTGAGTGACCTAACTCCTCTGGTAGAGCTAAAGGACTTATGGAGTCTTGCTCTCAACGATACGCAGGTGAGTGACCTGACTCCTCTGGCAAGTCTGAAGAACCTCGAAAGACTTTCTCTCACGGACACCGAAGTAAGTGACCTATCTCCTCTGAAAGGCATGGAGAATCTCAAATGGCTTAATCTAGATAATACGCAAATAGGTGAAGAACAGATTGAGCAACTTCAGCTTGCACTTCCAAATTGCAAGATTTCCCAATAATCACCATAGGACGTTTTTCTAAGTGTCACGATCCTCGATATCACTCGACCAATCCATCCAAAATCCTAATCGCGCCCCCCGCACCTTCGTATTGGTTCCATAAGTTAGCCCTCTGTTGCGCGATACGAAAAATGGGTGTTAAGCTGGGTAGGACTAAATCTAAATCTTATTCAGTTGAAAATTATGAGACAATTTTTGTCTCAGCTACGCATTGATATTGAAGCCTCTTCCTTCGCTTGACCGACGTGTCGCGAGGGCTTAAAAATCCCTATCAGTCGTCGAGGTACTTTTGACGTAGGTCACGGCGGACCTGGCGACAATGATCATTAAAAGCCTGCGGCACATCGCCAGCATTCTCCCAGGGTAAAAACTTCAACTCGACCCGCGGGGGCAAGAGGCGGCGGGCTTTTTGGCGATCGCCCTGTGCAATGAAATTATACCAGGGCCACTGAACCATTGTCACCTTGTCAAGCGTCTTAATTTTGGCCAGTTCCTGTAGCAGACCTGGCGACGGCGAGCCAAACAATCGGACCGATTCGAGCCGGGGGCATTGCTTGGCGGTTAGCGGAACTTTATCCTGAACCCCACAGTCAAATTGAAGGTGCTGCAACTTCTTCAGTCGCTGCAGGAAAGAGAAGTCCTCGACCTTCAGGTTGACTGGAAGGACAAGCCGCTCCAAGTTCACCAATCGTTGAATCGGTCCGAGGTCAACTCGAGTTGGAAATAACTCGGTGGGTGCCTTTGAACGTGTTGGTAACGAAAATGCTGGTAACCAGGTATAGTCCAGGCTCAGATTTTTCAACGAGGTCATCTTTCCCACCTGGTCGATCTGCCACGGTTCGAATTGCGGTAGGAAAAGTGCCTCGATCTTGTCAGGTTTGATTTCCCTCGAGCCGTAAGCCCAGTGATGATTGATGCAATCTGTCGGAAAATTAAACGTTGGTGAAGATCGATCGATGGCTAACCTCACCCGGCGTAACGTCACCTGGCTAAGCCGATTCACCAAAAAAATCGAATCCCAGAACCGCTGACGACTTACTGGATCATGCTCGCCTCGGGTTAAGCTAAAAGGGCCAGCGCCTGCAATGCCGTCAATCTCAATACCGATTTCCGTATTTAACAACAATTCCCACCGCTGCTGATCGGTGAAAAATCCCGAGTTACAGGTGACCGTTACCTGGCTATCAGGGTACTGTTGGCCAATACGGACGATGTCCGAACCCAAGGAAGCAAATCGCTCGCTATGATCCACATCCCCGCCGCTTTGCCGAGAGATGTGTAAATCGACTGGAGTCGTACGGCCTAGCTGAAACAACGCCGAACAATCTTGCTGGCTCAACTTACAATCTGAAATAGAGAGTTGACCAACCGAACCGGCAGACAAGCACTCGATCACTCTGGCGACCTCACCAGGCCCAAAATCAGAAAGCCTGATTTGGCCGGCTTGAGTGACTTGCGGAGATTCCGAGCCGGGTACAACTGCCACTTTTTCGAACCAGGATCTGTCGGACCCCTGGACCAGATCGTGAAACTGCTTTCCCGTGATCGTTCCACCAGAAATGGCGACACGAAAACGTGGCGGCTTCTGCGACCGGCCTAACCGTGTTGTATCGATATGGGGTTGGATATTTTTGATCGTTAACCACAGCTGGTTGTTCTGTAATTCGGGTAACGTGTCAAAATAATTGGCTGGAGTATCGGGTGAAAAAACAACTTCCATGTCCACCCTTTCCACCATGAATCCACCCAGGGAAGAGCTCAGCCATCCGGGAATCGTGTCAAACCGCGTGTGGGTCCCAGGTATAGTGTCCAATTTACGAATGTCGCGCGCCACTTGCCATCGTTCCGACCCGTTCCAGAAAATCAAAGTGACCGGGTCCAACCAAAGGGTCAAAAACAGTAGCGCTGGCAACATGACGCTGGGGATGATGCCCCATACAGAGATCCATTGATGCGGTACAACCTGACTTTGCTGTTCTGCTTCGGGATCGAACGCACGATCCTGCGTTTGGCGTAGTAACAACGCCATCATCAGAAACAGAAAACTGTAAATCAATGTAGAGTCAACTGCCAGTTCAACGTCATCTGATATTGAGAGTCCCATAGCTGAGATTATCAGCAGCATGATTGCCAGAAGAAAAACCGCTACAAATCCTGACAACGCCCAACCGCCGCGGATTTTCTGGATCAAACAAACGGGCAATGAAGCTAGCAGGATTGGGAGTAACATCCAAACAGGGGGGAATGAAAAGAACGAGAGGCGACTCGAAAAAAACAATCCGTCGCCAACCTGGACAACCCGTAAAATTACCGAAATGGCAAACAGAACGACCGCGCCGACGATAACAATCCGAGTTCGTTTAACCTTGATCCGCCCCTCCATTTTTCGGCCGAACAGGCCGATCCCCGCACTCACACCCCACGCTAACAAACCGGTCCAACTGACCAACCGGATCAACAGGCGATACTCGGCCACCGACGATTCAGTTCCGTTTGCGTATATCCCTACATCCAGCAATCCTAAAAAAACAGAATAACCGATTAACGCGATATAGCTGAACATGCCTACCAGAGCGAACTTCCATTGACGCCTCCAGGTTGTTTTCGACCAGGTCCCGATGACAGCCGTAAACGCCAGCCAGGTTGCCAGGTATGGCACCATGAACAGGAACCGGCCATCGTTGACGCCGGGAAGCCATCGCTCTATTGCCACTCTACATTGCCAGAGCAATGGCATTAACAGCATGGTCAGGTAGAGCAACAGCAGCGCAAACGCAACCGCATCGCAGCGGTTGGGAGTCAAGCATCGGTAGGCAAATTTCAACATCTCAACTTATTCAATAAAAGACATTCGGTTCAACAAAACAATCAGCTTGAATGTTACCGAAACCAAAAAAATCCAAAAAAAGCATGACAGAGAATAGAAGTTCTTTACCGTGTATGACAGTTGGCGAGATTGTACTTGAACTTGCCTCTAAAACACGGGCAAAAGCAACAAGTCAACAAAAGTTGACGCCAAATGCGACGCCATCTGGCTTGGCTCTCTTGACTCAATCAAGCCTATCACGAAACCAAGTTCGGGAGATATTCGACGCGAACGAAGTAATCTTGGGAAATTTCGTTGAATCCCGTGTTAATAATTTAACGCCGACAAAAAAATCGCAGAGCCACATAACGGAAAAGATCACCGAGCCGGAACGATAGATCTTATTAGTAATTCACACACGCAAGCCGGACTTCGCGTGCATCACATTGTTATCACACCTTTGGGCACTAACAAGCTCAATCTAGGGACTGGCCTTAACCACCTTGAGAATTCGATGGATGATCTCCCGGTGTATATTCTGGTCCCATTCCGCGTAATTGTGAGCACTAATGTCAAAAGCAGATCCATATTTGGGAAAGTCGTTTTCCATAAATCCGCTTTCAGAATCACCGAGGCTGATGTTCTCGACGTTTTGCGCATTCTTCAATGCACCCCAGCAAAACATGTTGCCTGTATGAAAATTTGCCGCAGCTTCAATGTTATCAGGCAATTTTGCGGGGCGTGTACCACGTAAAGCGGATGAGGCATCTAAAAACACTGTAAACGGAAATCGAACAGAGCTGTTTTCACAAATTTGTGATGCGACACTGATCACAGTATGTCCGCCCCAACTATGCCCAACAAAGACAAATTCCGTCTCAGGTTTTTGAGTTACACGCTGCTCAATCCAGTTTGTGATTCCGTCTATTCCCGGTGGATTCTCCTGGCCACTCTGACCGGCCTCTGTGCCATTCCAATTGAAGAACTTGCATTCCAGTTCCAATTCTTCGAGATCAGCCATTAGTTGGAACATACCACTATTGCCGCTTCCGCGGATCGAAGTCCCGGCAATTTGTTCTGGCGTTGGGTCCGAATCAAAGCCGCTAACCATCACAATGACGTACTGGGTCTTATCGACGGCACTTGCATCGCTGATCGACCTCGAACATGAATTCAAAGCCACAAGGGTGCAGGCAAACAAAAAAACAAACAAAAACTTTTGCATCCGTGAATACCCTTGGTGTGATAACGTCTAGGGATAACCGAGTCGCCGGAGAAGATTCACCATTTAATTGCCGCGCTGTCGGCGACTTAGGTTCATCGGTTTGTAATTCCACGATCCTCGTGACGGTCCGATTCATCGGTTTGGTCTTTCTCGTGTTCAATTGTAACGCGTCCATCCCAACAAAGGAAATTCGCGGTTCAGCAGCAATCGGGCATCAGAATTGCTGCCAGTGAGCGTCTACGTTTCGGTACTGATCGGGAAGTTGTGCCTTCGCGTCAGCGATCGAATCGTAGAGTCCGTCCTGAACAGTATTCCAGTTGCGGTCGCACGAGAACCGATAGAATTCAATGTTGTCGTATGTTGCAATTGCCAACCCAAAAATTTCAGGTGATTGTGTGCCTGGCACCTCGCCAAATGGGTAAGTGCCGGACCATGCCCATTCAATCACGCTTGCACCGTCGATTTTGTCTGGCGGATTCATGCTTTAGCCAAGCGGGATAACGTTCAGGATAACCGGGCCGGAAATCGACGTGATTGAGCGAATCGAAGCCGCCCGGTAAAACCGGCTTCGATTCATCGTTTTGTTATGCCACGCTCAACAAGTAACAAGCACATCTTATTGGTTCTCGGTAATGCGTTCAAGCGATTTGAGAAGCGCGATTATATTTTCCTTGTCGATCGGGTTTGCGCTTTGGATATTCCATGCTGGAATTCGTTCTCCATTATCGAGACCGAATTCGGTTAACCATTTGGCCGCATCGAATCCGCTGGGACCATGACCAAGGTCGTGATCAAAACAAATGGCGTTGGGCACGCCGTTGCTGGAAATCCATTCAACGAATTCATCATACGATTTGATCCAGATCACAGTTGGCAGCGAAATCGGAAAGTACGCGTGCCAACGAGCCTCAGCAGGGTCGCGTTCGTCGTCAAGCCACAAAAGCGTTTGGGATTCGGTCACAGTCGACTCAGTGGCATAACGTCCCGCATCACGGGGCGGCGCTAGTTGACGTTGACTTCAAAACCGCTGGCCACCGCCGCTCCCGTACATGCGATGGTTATGTGACCTTCATTGCCGACTGGTCTAGGCGACGTCTTTCACTTTCGGCTCGATGCCGGGAATCTCCGGAGCTATCGATGTATGAATCCAAGCGCAACGAGGACACCGAATACTGCCGCCATCAACCCTGCAACGATGTAGAACGAATGCACACGGTTACCCCAGAGACTTCGCGAACGGGCAGCCACGAAACGATACACAATGAACTCAGTTTTGGTCAGGCCTGCCAGAAACATCAGCAGACCGATTATCGTTATTGCGATTCCCCACAGATTGTGCATCGTTGGATGTTTCCTTTACAGCATTAGCAAGTGCGGCATGATCAGCGGCCGCCATTTGGTCAAGTAGTGATTCGAGCGAGCGAACTATATCTTGGTAGCATTTATCGCGTATTCGGCAACAATGTCAATCGCCGGCGGCGAGCCGAGGTCATTGCAGCATAGCGGACGAGTTGGAGTCGCATAACGGCAACGTTCACCGGGCCGCGATGAGTGATTGTCCATGTGAAAACGTCCAGCTTCGCGGCTTCGATGCATTGCATTGTTATGCCTCATTCGCCAGCGCGAGAAGTTCGGCTGGTTCGAGTTTACACGTCGCAGGACCGGCCGGGTTGATTACGATTGCGGCATTCTCGTTGTATTGCCGAACAAATTCAGCAAGCCCTCTTCCATCAACACTGAGGCATCCGTGAGACGGTTCGACCCGATACGTCGTATCGGTGTATGCAAAAAAGCACGGCTGCCCCTGCCAGTCCTGTTGCATGAAGTGGACTGGCGTATCTTCGCTGATCGCGCCTTTTTGAAGCTCCTCTTCAGGAATCCCGAATGCGAACAAAAGAGTCCGATTGCGAATTTCATCGTGCAGGCGCTGACGACGATCGCGATTGCTATCTTTTGTTGCAGCAACAATTGCGTTAACCAGCGGCTGATTGTCTGGATTTGTTTGGAACCTTCCACGTACACCGTTTAGGCACAAACGGTATTCGGTTGTATTATCGAATGTTGGATAGCATCCGATTCGTCCGTATTCGGTAAACGCGTACAGGGCAATTGCTCCAGCCTCCTCCGGTGCATTATTCGGCAAGGGTGCTGGAGACGGCAAATTGTAGAGCGTGGCATAACAAAACGATGAATCGAAGCCGGTTTTACCGGGCGGCTTCGATTCGCTCAATCACGTCGATTTCCGGCCCGGTTATCCTGAACGTTATCC
>Ga0214481_100018_pt1 | contig 61358 bp, 41 predicted proteins | sample M1_20Mar14CPVII9_4_FD_165057 | JGI IMG/M metagenome (GOLD analysis project Ga0214481, IMG submission 165057) | Marine eukaryotic communities from Monterey Bay, California, United States - M1_20Mar14CPVII9sort6BwellG10 | ecosystem: Environmental > Aquatic > Marine > Unclassified | place: USA...
GATGGTAGTAGTTAGAGGTTGCTGAGGTGGATTTGCAGTTTTTGTGCGTGAGATTAGTAAACGACGGCCAGACGTAGATTAATTGAGTTAGAGAGGAGAAGGAGCAAACTGCAACGATAACATACAATATAAATAGAAGGCATGAACCTTATATCAACTGCTGGCGATATCGTCAAATCAATAAACCTATCATTACTTTCATATAAACCACCTTCTATCGAAGAAACAGGTCATGATGTTTGTTATCTGGGAATAAATGCTGAAAATGATCATAACTCTGTAACCTATTGCAATGACTTACCAATAGGACAACGTGCAATGGTTGGGAGTTGGTACCTCCATCCTGAACGACATGTTATTGAATATATAGTATATGTCAGTATATCATTAATATTGATATGTATGATACTTCCTACATTATCAAGATACCCAAAAAACAAGGCTGATAATATGAAAATACCACTGCCGATGAAGTTACTCACCGGTTTTATCTATACTACACAATTAATATACAAATTAAATGGTTATCCTGGTAAATGGACATTTATGATGATGCCATGTAACGCAGTATGGACAATGTGGGCAATACTTTGCTTTATACCACTACCAACACAAGCTGTGCACATTATGCATCAGCTTATCATACCATACACTGGTTTGGCATTAGTAGCGTTGGCAACACCGGACACATCTGACTTATTAAGAAAGTCCGCGTTAGTATTGTTTTTATGATATGAACTCGTGTGTTTATATTGAAGTCTCAGTGATTTGAATACTTCATTTGAACTTTGTTTGCCTTTATTTGATTGCCTTTACATCCCACATGCACTAACATATGTTAATATCATCTCTCTTCATTATCATAACTTGCGATAACGCGCATCTTCCAGTGTTTTTAGAAATACCATTCTTCTTCTTTATGCATGCAGTCTTACCGTTATATCCACTATACTTTTTAAGGAGTGCGAAGATATCAGTATTGGCAACAAACAACGACAACAATAGCAATGACACTGACACAGGAATAGTTTCAAACTTTATAAAGATGTGGATATTGGCATGTGCCTACTTTGCATTATTTTACTTTGGTATTGTCACGCCAATATCATTAAAGTATGGACTGAATATCAATTACATGCTCTCACCTCCGCCAACGCCTGGTGACTTGATTGGAGGGCAAAACTTTAGATTGCAATCTACATTATATTGTGGTAGTTTATTTTTCTTCATCTCATTCTTGGTTACTGTTAAAGAAGTAGTAACGGTATCATCTGACAAAACAGAAAAGAAGACAGTTTAGAGCTTGGTGATCTTTGGATACATACAGAGTTTAAAGTTAATGTATGACATGTAGAGAGCTTGATCTTGCAATAGACGAGATGGACTCGATTGGCAATGATTTTCAAAGCATATTTAAGAAGGAAACAGGCATTGTATAGAGGTACACACTAACGAGTAATGTTAGGTTAGAGATACTTATACAGCCGACTAATTCTTGTGCTCAAGCTGATTAAAATTTTAAAGGCAATCACAATAAGTCGTGCTAACCATTATCACAAGCATACACATCACTCTATCTCTAGATTCACCATGTATAGTCCTTTGAAGCACACTATTGTCGAATCTTTCAGAATCAAAGAGAAACCTACCAATAGCCAATAAGCAGGATACCATAGAGGATACCGATAAGGATATTTCATTTTCCATGAAATCTTAAAACCAAATTCAAAACCTGCTACTTACCCTTGAGTTAGCCTTTTAGCGTTGGCATCAACTCTTGATTGCAACAATATGACAGCTCTTAAACCACCCCCCGATAGGAAGAACCCACAGCATGGTGCGTATATAAATATTGTTTGAATGAGGACACGAATTACATGGAGCAAGATGTATGACTACAAGGAGTATCTTTTTTCGACACATCATATATCATCTTATACATCAACCTATGGTCTATGGTACTTATGATAGTTTCTCTTTGCTTTGTTCTTCGTTGTTTTGCAATTTTCATTGCTTAGTATGCTCCTCATCTTACTAACACATCAAACCTACCTACCATTCACCACTTACTAATATATCAGGAGTTAAGGGCGCATACTATGGTGGTCATTGGGTAGACTTGGAAGATTGTGCTGGTACCTTTCAACCTGATAGTTCAAAGTGCTCTGGATGTCCGACACGATCAACATGTCCTCGATCACAATCTCGCAATGCAGTAGCATCTACTCAATCGAAAGAAGAAGTTGTATATGATGTTGTTATTATCGGTGCTGGGTGTATAGGTGGCGCGGTTGCAAGAGAACTTAGTAAATACTCACTCAAGATTCTACTGCTGGAATCTGCCGATGATGTCTCGCAAGGTGCCACAAAGGGGAATAGTGGAATTGTTCATGCAGGATATGATGATAAGCCTGGCTCTCTTCATGCAAAGTTCTGCTGGCCAGGTAATCAAATGTTTCCTCAATTGGATAAGGAATTGCGATTTGGATATCAACTGAACGGATCACTCGTTCTTGCTACCAATAAAGAGGAATTAAAGATCCTAGATGAATTGAAAGAGAGAGGAAGGAAGAACGGCGTTAAACGTTTGCGTATTGTTGAGAAGGATGAGTTGTTCAAGATGGAGCCTGCACTAAACCCTGATGCAATTGCTGCTCTTCATTCCCCAGATGCTGGAAATGTCATACCTTATGAATATGCTATTGCATTGTGTGAGAATGCTGTTGACAATGGGGTTGAGCTTCGAATTAGGCGTGAAGTTACCGATATCAACAAAAAGGATGAACTATTTGAAGTTGACGTGCGGCACTGGGAACCTAATTCATATGCTAATGCAAGAGAGAATATGGGAAAGAGTGCCGACGGAAGTGAGCCTGTCGGAGGAGGAGGTAGTTTGCTCTTCAAAGCTGGAGTTGCCGTATCATCTCTTACAGTTATTGCGAAAGGGATCATTATGGCGCTTGATGAGAATATCAACGATGATATTCGTCTACAGAGTGCAGTGGCGACAGTTTTTGTTGGTATTGTCACGGCCTATTTATTGCTCAAACCTTCGTCAGGATCAAAGAAGCGAAAACCTACAGTGTTGAAGGACCTTGTAGACAAGTGCTCAGGACCAGTAGGATCGGGTGAGAATGGCAAAGTTGAAGTTACTGATATGTTTACGGGTGGCAGTGGATCGTGGAATGCCGTACGAGGAGTAACAGTGGGAAGGGAAAGTGTTAAGAGTCGATATGTTATCAACTGTGCTGGGTCTTCATCAGACAAAATTGCAAAGATGATTGGAGATGACAGCTTCTATATCAAGCCTCGTCTGGGTGATTACCTTTTACTGAACAGGAATCAGGGACATCTCACAAGTCATACTATATTCCCTTGTCCAGACCCTGTACTTGGTAAAGGTGTATTGGTACAAACTACATTATGGGGCAACCTCATCCTCGGTCCAACCGCAAGAGATATGCACAATGAATCAGCAAGAGATATGTCTCAAGCGACGGTACAAGAGTACATCTTATCAAAGTGCAAGAAGCTTATTCCATATTTTGATCCAAAGGAAACGATTCATGCCTTTTGTGGTGCAAGATCCAAGAGCTCTCGTGGTGATTGGATTATTGAACCCTCGTCTAAGGATGGCAACTTTATCCATGTTGCTGGTATTGATTCGCCAGGTCTTGCAGGTTCGCCTGCAATTGCCTTGGACGTCGTGAGAATGCTAAAAGAAACTGGATGCGACATGCCTCGAAACAAGGTAAGCAAATTGATGACAAACTATTGCTCTGTATATCAAATAAATCATATGATACATCTATCTCACACTGTATCTTTTGCAGTCATTCAATCCCAACAGAGCACCCATCATCACTCCTAAAAACGGAATGAGAGGACTCAAGATGGGCCCAGTGGGTAAAAACGATTCCAATGGAACTGATGCCGAGGAGGCAAAGATGGCAGCAAATGTCATCTGCAAGTGTGAAAAGGTTACCGAACTCGAAGTCGTTAGGGCACTTCGTCGAAGTCTACCAATCGATTCAAGCCAAGCAATACGTAAGAGAACACGAGCGGGTATGGGGCACTGTCAAGGTGATAAAGAGAATTACAACTGTGAGTGTAGGGTGAAGGCTATTATAGCTAGGGAGAATGGGTCGTCTGTTGACGAAGTTGGTGGACGACCATGGCCAGCTACCTCAACTCTCACACAAAGATGGATTGATGACGACGAGAAGAAAGATCTTGAGACAAGGATGGTTCACCCATCTAGAGAGTACTAGATGTGAAATTAACAAGGGGTTAAATGTTTGGTGTATAGTATAATGTGTGTGACTAACTTAAAGGCACATTTGCATTCTGTACACCAACATCTATCTATGACATCTTCATCGAACCCTCCTCATTCTCAACATTTACACTCAAGCTTTACATGCCCCGTCATACAAATACAAGAACTTCTCTTAACAATGAGCAGGGCTAGCCATGATAACCAAAGCACAGCACAGACTGCAACATTCCAACGACGGATGACAGCAGTTCCACTGGGAAAAGCCGCAGTAAACAACGCAAGATCAGTAATCGAGAAATGAGAAATATAATGCCGCATGTCCGAGCACATCCACAACTACATTCTCAGCAAGAAAGCTTGGACTGAAGACTCTTTGCACGTTTGTTCTCCTCTTTAAAATAATAGCCCACTGCGTGGGCTAGCCCTTCGGGGACCCTCCGGGGGCACCTGCGGTGGGCTTAACGCTGCCGCGGGCTCAGTGTATGCCCCCCAATAGGTTACACTTGTAAAAAACAAAATATTCCACGTGTTCGATCCTGTCCGCACTCCTCCTTTAGTATGGTAAGATTAACGACGTGTCAAAGACATGAGAAAGTATTATACTATTCCGTACCATAGTTTTGAACTGTTCGAGTACTAAATTGAACTTGAGGATACCGGATATACATGATTCTTCACTCACACAAAATTTGAGAGCAAAAGACAAAACGCCATAAATCGTCTAACAACCTGCCATCTGCCGCTATATCTTATACTGCTGCACTATTATATATCTATAACATATATCATGGGTCCTCAACATTTAATGTTATCGGTAGCCGCCGTGGTAACAACACAAGTACCAACTCTAACTAGTGCCTTTTCAACAACTCCCCCCACTGCTCAACGAGTTATAACTTCCTACAGTACACATACACATCATGTAATAGATAATCGTCGTCGTTCAAGACCAGTATCATCTTCTACTACCTCTCTTGGACAAACTTTCAATGCAGAGGCAATGGTTGAACTTGAAGATATCATCTCTGATCTTATGGAGGTGAATAATAAGGAGTCATCATCAACATCAAACACACTTCTTTCTTCATCACTAGGACGTTCAACTCCCTCTCCAATATCAATGGAAGAAGCAACACTAGCACATGGTATGCCATGGGATACTACCTTTGGTCGTACGGATGAAACTAATCCATTATTATATATGTCCTTCTGGGATTGGCAATTAAATTTCATGCAAGAGTCATTAACGAATCTCCATCCTATTGAATGTGCAACTGAGAATGATATTGATGTATCCTATAAAGAAAACAAGGATAAGAGGGCAAGGATAGTGAATCACTGTTATGCTAGTGATGAATATCGTAAGATACGCATGACATATTATGATGCTGGTGATTCAGTCCAGGTGTTTAATTCAGTGTGGTATCCAGATGCAAAGTATAACCTTCCCGTGCTTGGGATTGATTTACTATCCTTCAATAGAAAGAGATATCTAGCAATTGTTGACTTCCAACCATTGCATCAAGATGAGGATGATCATGCCACACCATATGAGCATATCCTCCAACCAATTAAAGACAAGTATGACAATTTGAAGGGTCGTATGTCATCCAAGTTCTACGATGAGACGCAATTCTTCTCCAAGGAGATGTTATTTGCAAGATTCGAGGATGGTAAGGTTGTCGATGAAGATTTATTCCCAGCCTTTAAATCCTATGTCAAGACACATTTAGATTTAGTCAAGAATACTTCCCCCTCAAGTGATCCTCAAGATGTTCAGTTTGTCTTTGATAGACAAATGGCGTATGATACATACTCCGCTGATAGAGATCCTGCCGCGGGATTGTTCGCTGCCATGTTTGGTAAGCAGTGGGCTGAGGACTTTATATATGACTTCCTATTCTCTTTGAGTGAGAGGTCAGAAGAAGGCTTAAACTTCGCGCCCCCAGGTCCACCAGGGCAAAGGGGTGATAGTAGAGGCGGCCCTCCTCAAGGTGGCCCACCACCAGCCGCACATGCTGCAAAGAAGCAAAAGAAGGTTCTAACGGGGAACGGTATGCCATTGCCATAAGGGAAACATAGATTGTATACTAACTATAATTATAGGGTTTTAATAAGCATTATACTTTGTTCATAATATATGTAGTGTTGTGAAGGGGAGCGGGGGAAATAGTGCATTTTGTTTGCAGAGGTAGGAGAAGCATACCCCTTGAGAAAAGAGAACACTGCATACTAAAACGGGGGAGGATACACTTTTCTTTTCGACGTCATAACTTAATCTTTTAATGGTTATTATCTTCCCTAATATACATGTGCACAATTGCCTGATAATAATAATATTGTACTTGTGCTGGCTTGGGGTGGAAGTTAATATACCCATCCAAGATAAAAGATATGATCATCTCCAATCCAAAAAAAAAGGAAGGGAGAGGATCATGGTGCCAATAAACAAAAACTCGAGGAGGAACCCAAAAATTCCATCAATACATCTGGATAATGTACCAATATGAAAAGAAATCCTCCTAGAGTGGAGCACTGGAAAGTACTTGCTCCAAAAACACACCACGCTTGCCTCTCAAACCTTAATTAAAATAAATTTCCCACATTTCCACTTCTTACATCATATTTCACAGACTCTATTAACCAACATAGAGACCACGGTCAATTTGGGCAGGGATTGGACGGATCTCTGTTCCCAAATCCTGCTCAACCATCCGCAATGCATGTCGATCATCATATGTGATCAAATTCACGGCCAATCCCAAGTGCCCGAACCGTCCCGACCTACCAATACGGTGAAGGTATGTCTCGGCATTCTTGGGGAAGTCAAAGTTAATTACAACATTAACACTTTGAATATCAATACCACGAGTGAAGAGATCAGAGGTTACCAGATGACGTGTTCCTCCATTACGGAACTCGTGGAATACTCTGTTACGATTAGCCTGTTGCATCTTGGCGTGTATGTAGAAACAAGAATATCCCAACTCGGTAACTTTCTTGGCAAGGAGCTCGACACGGTTAACCGAGTTACAGAAGATGATAGACTGGTTAATTTCCAACTTGGAGAATAGAGTGTTAAGGCAGTGAACCTTTTGGCGCTCCTCAACATAGGCATAGAATTGAGTAATACCCCGCAGGGTAAGCTCCTCCATCAAATTGATAGAATAAGGTTTAGGAACATGCTTCTTGCAGAAATCCTTAACGGTGACGGGGAAGGTGGCACTGAATAAACAGATTTGATGAGCCTTGTCACAGAGATCAATAATCTTCTCAAGTACGGGCTGGAATTCAGGCGATAGGAGCTTATCAGCCTCATCCATAATAATTGTACGACATTTGCTTAGGTCTGCCACTTTACGAGATGCCAAATCTAAAATACGGCCGGGAGTGGCAACGATCATGTGCACGGTATTGTACATACGCATGATATCATCCTTGAGTGATGTTCCTCCCGTAGTGACCATACACTGGATCCCCATATGCTTGCCAATTTCCTTAACAATGGCGGATGTTTGCAGGGCAAGCTCTCTTGTGGGGATAAGGACTAAGACTTGGACATGTGTTTGAGTAGTGTCCGTCTTTTCTAGGCAGGGGATAATATATGCTGCCGTTTTACCTGTACCGTTCTTGGCTCTGGCCAGAACTGCACTCACATTTATTGAATAGATATTTGCAATTAGTATTTTTTCAATACGAATATACATCTGATATGAGGATATTTAATGCACCCAACTTACCATTACGATTCTGTAAAATAATTGGAATCGCTTCCTCTTGAATAGGCGAGGGTTTTTCAAATCCTTTCTCAAAGATCCCCATTAGGAGTTCACGCTTGAGGAAGAAATCCTCAAAGTCACGTCCCTTGGTTTGTGTGACATCCTCTGTTTTGTATCGAGTGTCTTTTACGGGCGCAACTAGCCCCTCCTTGTAGTCTCCATTTTCTATACTTGTCATGATTGTGTGTTGTTTTATTCTCTTGATAATTCTATTGTCTTGGTGTTCTTCTATTTAGATTGTGCTTGTTGAAAGATAAGATATTGTTTCTTGGGGTTGATAGAGCAGATGTTATTTTGTGATGTTTTATCTTTATGTCTTTTATGCCGTGTCACTCTTGTAGAAAGTAGGTGATGCACAGGCGAACTCAGCTTGTTATATATTGATTAAACAAAAGCAAGAGTTGACTTAATGGTCAAAGACGAACGCTAGCAGCTTGAGTTACTAATTCTCAAAGCAGGCAGGCGTTGGATAAGACGTGTGTAAAATGTGTATGATGTGAACACTCGACCTCAGTTTTTGCGAAGAGGAAGTGCGTCAATCTATCACTAGTAATACAGTCACAATATGTGTAGTCTGTGGTATTATATCAATCCGATACGGTGTTTGTTGGTTGGGGTATTGTTTGCTTCCCTTCCTTTGCGTTGATAACTTGCTTTTTATGGCTCCGCCTTGGAAGGTAAAGATACCATAAAAGATACCACAAGCAAAAGAAGCATTTGGGGTCAAAGCTACCTGATAACAAACATTTTCATTGTACCGTATAAGGTTACCTCTTCTACTAGAACCCAAAGAGCTGAATTTAACTCATATAATTGGTTCCCCTTTATCTGAGGATACCGAAAAAGATATTATTACACGTGTAGGTGATCTCTCTTCCTCTGGACTGCCGAGCTATGTAGAAGATAAATGTGGCACGAGGAGCGGGGTAAAGTGTGTGCATTGAAGCCAAAGGAAAGGAAGAAGAAGGTGCTTGTCAAGAGCAAGACAGCTTACTATGATGTTGCTACTAGGCAACGAAAAGAGATTTCTACTTTTGCTCGACTCGAGATGAATGTGCAAGATCAGAGGATCCTTCTCTCTCTTCCGTCCCAGCACTTCATACATATAATAAGCTTTGGCCGATTACGCTTAGTTTAGATCTAGTAAATGTAGCGGTACTTAGGTCTAATATCATTTATGAGATACCACAGCGTCAGCCCTCTGCCTTCAAACACTCTTTATACCCCTACTTAATTGTAGCATCTACCATTACACTCCAAGAACCAACAACATAACCCTAATTACTAGTACTTCCCTCGGATGCAGATCCATTAAATTCCTTTGCCAATTGTCGTGAATTAGCAACAATCTTCTCAATCATATCAACCAAGTAACGTTTATTTTCAATCCTACTTGCAAACTTTTCACTACTTAATTGCAAATCCCCCTTCTTTGGATTATACCTAGGACCGACAATTTCCATAAATATATCTCTTTCGTGATCACTCTCAAATGGTATATCTTTTAAAGCAACTTTAACCGTTACACGATGTTCTCCCGGCGAGACATAGGGTGGTAACGCGAATCTTCCATAGGATCGTGTAGTGAAACGTAAATTAGATTCTAATATACCACATTCTAAACGTTGTTCTTGTAGTTCAAATGCTTTTTGTTCAATTTCTTGAGTAGTACCGAGAGTGGTACGTCCCGCTTCAACATTTGCAAAGAAGTTTGAATATGGGGAAGTGTATGTTTCTCCTGGGTTAGGTTGTTCAAATGGTAGTGTCATTTTCGTGCGGAGTGCACTATACGTTGGTGGTGGTGTTCTTTGTCTGGAGTGATCTGATATAGAACGTTGACTACTTATTGATGATAATGTTCTATATTGTTGAGATTGAGATGATGATGATACTGAGCCACCAACTTCTGACACATCACATGAACATTGTTGTATTGTTGATACTGATGTGCTCTCATGATATAACCGCGGTAATAAACGACGCCCTATTCGAAGGGTATGTAATGATATAGTTTTAGCAGGAACAATAGTCGACATGATGGACAATACTAGCATTATTTAGCGGCTATTGAGATATGCTAAAATTATATTTTATGGGTTTAGGAAGTGAAAAAGGATACCGTCCATGTTTGTGTCGTCGATCTTATTGGCTCTTATCTTATTATAGTGACTTCTGTTGTTTATGTGCTGCAATGATATCTGTTGCTAAACATCCTGTTCATTTCTCTTTGTTTGATTGGTATTGTACAGGGGCTAGGGGTTTTGTACACTTCGAATGGTTGTGGTGTTACCGTGGTATCATAATTGCAATCTACATATCTAAGTACTCCAAGACTCAATTCAAGTCATAAACCTCTAGTTGGTGATACTGTATCAATTACTTGTTACCGTAGGTTATATCATATTTCTATACTTTGGGAACCTTACATCGGTTAGTACTTTGGTATTATAGCCGCTGCTTCCTTATAGCGGAGAGTATTGTTATACGACTAGAATAGAATCAAACAGAGGAGCAAAGTAAGCAAAGCATCAAGCAAACACATAATGAGAAGAAGAAGAAGAACAATATATCTTACCTCTGTTATCAAGACCGATACATCAAAACCAGCAGTCTGGTCATTAGTTGTATGTAGTTTATCATTATCAGCCGGATCGAGAAACATCTGTTCAAAGAAACACACAAGATTGATTATAAGTATGATACGAGCGAAACGATACAGATGATACATTCAAACCCTTACCATTGACAGTACAAATATACCTCGATAGAATAGACAGAGGACTCCGACTGCAATAATAGACCAGAACCAATATTGGGGGAAGAGCGCAAACGGTGATACGATCAGGGTTACACTTACTAGCATATTGACGAAGTGAACATAGGCAAGAGGCATTCGGCCATCGTAAAGGTCTCCCAACCCAGCTATACTGCCTGGCTGAGAGTGACGATAATACCTCATCAACTACTGAAATGCCTCCTTTTGTATTTGCTGTCAATATCAACATGCCAGGACCTCCCAATTATCATATGGTATTCTACTATTCACACATATTGGTTACCCAGTTATATGGTTTGAGGCAAAGAATTTATATTATAAACTGTATATATTATATTATCTTATTATTTGGCTTGCTTTCTTTTCTTATTAGACACAGACTTTCTTTCCACCACCGTTTTCAGCAAATTCAACAGATATACTTTTCTCTCGTTTTCAGTTACTTGTTTCTTCTTTGTTGTATTGTATTGATGATGGGCAATATTGGCATCCATCAATGCACGAATAATGACTTGTATCTCAATCCATGCCCGACTTCTGGCAACTAGTCCTTGACCCAAAGTTCTTGAGTTACATGTAATTTTGCAGCCTAACTTTTTGAAGTAATTGTACTTTTCACCAGTTGCCTTTATCTGTACGCTCTTGTTTCTATTATCATTACCACACCATTCGATTAATTTGACATTAGTTGGATTCGTCTTGTCGAACTTTTGTAATGCTGCCAGTAGATTATCCTTGAGTAGTTCGTCATTTTCACCACCAAGTCTATCGCTCTTGGTAAATTTGATATCATTAACAACAGGTACTATGATATCCTTTAGTTCATTGAGGAGATCAATCTCTTCTCGTGTTTTACCTGATTTAATTCCATTCCATGGAGCTGTTTGCTTTTTGGCTTCAGTCTTGGCAGAGCCACCTTTCACACCCATATTTTCCCTCAAGGCTTTCAGGTAGTCAATAAACTGTTCTTGATTCTTCTCCTCGTCCTTGTGACGATTGTTGTAACTTGCACGAATCAAGTCAAAGGCAAATCTCAACTCAGGAGTGCTATCTGGTTTCCAATCAACTTTGTGAAGTTTCTTGTAGAGTGTTTGCATCTCACCAGTTGTCTTACCACCCTTCTTACAACTACCAAGCATCTCTGTCAAGAACTTGATAAACTCATCTTCGTCAATCTTCTTACGAGTCATGTGCAACTCAAAGATGAACTTCCACTCTGGTGACAACTTATTGTAGTCTCCATCAACCTCTTCATCATCCAATAGTACAGATGCAAGCTTAGTCATCTCGCAGGTAGTATTGCCACCCTTCTGACCACCATCAACTCGGCTATCACGCAATTCTATCAAGAAGTCAATAAAGTCATCCTCATCAAACGCTTCGTCTTCCTTCAGATCTCGCTTCTTGTGTTCCAAACACCAAAAAAATCTCAGTTGCATCACAGGAGAGAGATCATCATGATTCCAATCGACATCATGTAAAGCAGATGCCACTTGTGCTAGCTCACCAGTCGTCTTGCCACCTCTTGAGCAGTTCTCTTTCATCAGCTTACGATGTTCTTCTAGAAACTTCTCCAGTTCTGCTGGTGATAGGTTGCCAAGTCCTGTCCAATCCTCAGTAAATGTACACTCAGAAGTAGTAGAGAACTGTTGAGAATAGAATACAGCTAACCGTTGACTGTATTCGTGATGCACTTCAATGTCTGGATAAGTATGAAGGAATCGATCTTTCCTCATGAACAACTCAGAATGAGGTACACAACCAGCAAATATAGCATGTCTTGTAATAAGTGTATCATCTACCTCAAACAAGTTTTCACGGACTGGTTCACCTGTTGCTAGAATTGACGGCATGTGACCATTCATCCTTGAGTACTTGACCTTGAGAGCTAAAAGAATGACTGGAATGAGATGCATTGTATCTTCTGATATCTCGGCCTTCTCACACACTTTCGGGATCTCTTTAACATAACGAGGCTTGTTCGTTTTGCATACCCAGAACAATCGATCTTGTGTACTGATGCATGACGACTGGTGCTCATCAGTCTTCTCAATACCAGTGCCCCTTTCTAGACAAGTAATGACAGATTGTAGCCAAAAGCCAATACAAGCCTCAGTTGGGTTCATTTTATCGTATGTCCACTGACTGTCTTTCCATTTCTTAGATTTGGGAGTAGCATAATTCATCATTACAAATAGAACATGCGCAGCACTCAATCCATTACCAAGGTTGATTACTCTGCCAGTCTTTGTTGTAAGAAGTTTACCAAGTTTGTCTCTAAGTCGATTGAACTCATGCTCAAAGTCCTCTTGACTAAACTCATCTGAAACTTTCTTCTCTCCAAGCAATATAAGTTTGTACAAGATATGCTCAACAGTTCCCTCTTGATGCTGATTATCTAGAATCTTCTTTGCGTGAGACACAAGATTTGACTTTGTGTTGATACACTCTAGTAGTTTGAGGAAGGAATTCTTTGACTTGCAATTGAAAGTGTTTCCTCGATCGTTCATCTGTCTTTTTGCCTTGTTCAAAATAGTTGTACACGATGTCTTCTGTTTGTTTCCAAATTGTCCAATTTCATCTGAAGACTGACATATCTTGACACATTTACACAGTAAGCCATAATACAAGGCAAACTTATCATCATCTAAATCACTTCCACTTGACAATAGCTTTCCAAGGATAATTGTGTTGACATAATAGAAGTATGTAATACTGCACCGTCCGATATCATCACGATTGATAAAGTAAATACAATGTTGAACACATGCCAATAATATCTCCAAAGCTTGTACATCTTGTGTACAACAAGTAAGATCCCCCAAACACTTGAGTACCTTGTTCAATACACGAGCATCAACGCATCCAATCGGCAATGCATGATCAAAGAGAGCTTCACGGTACTTCTTCAATGCCTCAGCAAACTTGCTTTGACTAAAGAATTCGTCGGCACTTGGAATGATATTGTTGTAGTTGTCTTTAGCGGCATCAGCACGAGCTTCAGCAGCCGCTTCTGCCTCCGCCTTGTCAACTTTCTTGGAACTCTTCTGCTTCTTCTTTGGAGGTTCCTCTTTCATATCAAATATAGTCGGATTTGGATGATGTTCCAAGTCAAAATGATCGTCATTCAGATTGTTGAGGAAGATATCTTCTAAACTGTTGTCTTCTGAATGTTGATAGAAAGTTAAAATGTGGCCGTCTAAGTCATTGTCGTTCATATCATAATCTTCATCTTTGGAATAGTCCATTCGAACTTTGACTGATCGCTTGTGGAAGAAACCTGCACCACGTAGGATATGTTGGTTAGCATATAGATCTCCATCAATGTGATTCTTGTGTAGTCTTCTATCAGAAGCTGCTTTGTGAAGTTTTACAACTAATGCCTTAGCTTCCCTTAACTCTTTGTCTTTATCAATTGGTATATTATCATACATCAGAGGCTCTTTTTCATCAAGTGATTCAATATACTCAACATTTGCTTCAGCATAGACAACAAATGCTCGAGCTATCACATCAAGGACATCAACGTCGATATCATAACGGTACTTGGAAGTGACTCGTGCAACAAACCCATCACCGAACTGTATGTTAGTTTTGCAATATCGCAACACTTGAAATAAGTTGAAAGTACTAACTAATCTGATATCCAAGAAATTTAGCTGCATATATTCACACCAGAGATGGCATTTATCAACTTCCCAAAGTGATTCTCGATATTGGCATTTATCACTCTTACATCTTGTGTCTAATGCTTTGCTAATCATTTCTTTGAATTCAATCCAATTATTTATTACAAAAAGCAATGATGTAATCACTAAGAAGTTGATGGAGTAAATCTGCAGCCATTCAGATGAAAGTACAGATATCCCATAGAGTGCCAATACTAACAGACCACTTGTAACAAGTAAATGAAGACAGAAGAAGTTTGACTCGCTGACTCTATTGTCATTCTTCTGTTCTTTGATGGTATTCTCCCCCTTGATGGAATGTTTAGTAATACGCCTTTTTAAATAACCAATTGTACCGTCCTGGATTGACCACCAGTAGATATAATAGAAATAGCCATATCCAGCCAAAATTGACAAACAACCAATCCTTGTCAAGAAGCTGATGGATGATCCAATAGACAGTATATTGAAAACAAAGAACATGAACATAGCAAGACCGATCTCGCTAATACTCAACTTGCGAGCAATGGTGCGTATCATACCTTGTTTCTTCTCCTTCTTCTTTATATCCTTCTTCTTTTCATCCTTCTTCTTTTCATTCTTCTTCTCTTTATCCTTCTTCTCTTTATCCTTCTTCTCTTCATTCTTCTTCTCTTTATCTTTCTTCTCTTCATTCTGCAGTTTAGCTTGAAATTTGGGAGATGTGTATTCCTTGACAATGGCTTCCTCATCATACTCATCTACATCTTCCTTGGCATCTTCCCTAGTACCTGTAACAGGCTTTACCAGATGTAATAGCCAACATATTACTTTACTAAGACAATCTGTAACGGCGGGCTTAACAAGATATACCAGCAAAATGATACAAAGGAGAGGTATGAAGTCATCATAATGGATGTTTTGATATTCGGACATGAAGACATACTCAGACTCAAATTTATCAATATTGTCAACTACTACCACATCCGGTTCAGTAACAATGGTTGTACCAAATGATAATAAATCTTCTTCATTGATGGCAATGGTTGAATTGGAATTGGAATAGGTGATATCAAATGAAGTAGACCACAGCTTGATGCCAGTTATGAAGTTAGTAGACACATAAGATAATAATGTAGCAATGATGAACGAGTACAGAATGTATTTGCCCATCGCCATCATTGCTACAAACCTCTAAGTAGATCAATCTGTGTGTCTGTGTAGATAAGATGGTGAGTATGATAAGGAGCAACATCTCAAAATCTATATAAAACAATTCAACAACATCTCAAAATCTATATAAAAACATGAAACATAAATAACAATATAACAAACAATACAAAACATACCTATAATTGATTTGACTGAATTAAAGTATAGAAGAGAGAGAGAGAAGAGAGTATGTACATGAGATCACCTCTCAAATATTTAAACAGCAGAAGTTTATTTCCCCCCTGAGGTGAGTTAAAGAACCACCACAAGTAAAGATAATCACCTCTAGACTCCAAGCAGATCAATCTGTGTATATAATGGATAGAGAGAAGAGTGATGAAATAGATTGGTTAGAATAAAATTTGGGCAGCAATTCCCCCCAACAGAAGAAGTCAAGGATCCTCTTCAGGATAGCACCCCTCAGGGGGTGGCCGGCACGTAGCAGGACTTGATCTTATTGAGCCAATAGAAAGATCTCTAGCACATCGTCAATCATCTCGTCGTCATAACAGCCGTGTCGCTTTGCTTTAATATAATGCCTCTGCTGGTACCACTGCTGCACAAACCGCATCCCATCGAACTCACATCATCTCTAACATGTTTCCAACCAATCACATGGTGCCAGGGCGTAGTATGTACTACATTGGACGATATACCCTGTATAGGAGTTGCAACAATCGATCACATCTTGTGTAATGCAGTAGTAGTAGCCATCACTTCCATCTCCACCCAAGAAACTACCCTCCCATTCCAACACTAAACCACCCAGCAATGTAGATGATATGGGAAGGGATAGGAGGGTATACAGGTAGCACTGCCGTCGTCGCCGTCGAACAAATCAAGCAAATAGATCCGCCTATCTCAATTGATGTGATGGATTGATATGCAGCGCAAGAAACGGGCAATCCAAATCTTGACAAACTGCATTGCACCCCAACTATAACCTCCTCAACTAACAACAAATAACAACAATATAACAACCCCCACGTAATATATTAAACCTAAATATGTCATTAATAATAGGAAAACGAATAATACCAGTTAGAGGGGTTAATTCAACCTAAAAAGTCTAAATTACCTAATAATGCACTACAAATCCTGTACATACTCACCTATTAAACCCACACAACAAACAATACAACACTATTAGCGGCACAAACCTGTTTATATATGAATAAATTATATACATGATGATTGTTAGTGGTTAGTTTGGTGTATAATTAAATTAATAGCAATTTCAGTGAGATGGTTCATCGTTATTAAATTGTGAATACATCGCAATACTCCTCAAATAATGATTCCTATACGGCAATGATAATCTCCAACGTTTCATAGTATAATAGTCGTTCACTAAACACAAGGAGACGATTACTGATGGCGATCTGACGACGTATAGCAACCTACTTAACCACAATATGCACAATGAAACACCAAAAAAACAAATTTAAATTAAACCACGGCATTGGTAGCTGTAAATATCCGCCCAATCAATTTATAAACTTCTATACATGAATATTACCCGACAAAACCGACTTACCTTGAACTTCAATGGATAGGAAGATATTGATTGAAGAGCACACTCGATAGTAGTAAAACGATCAACTCGAAAAGTGAGCTTTTTTTCAGGATCAGTACGTACGATACTACTTATTTTCTACGTAACTACCTTAAGTGCCATCGAGTCTAGAGTAGACTATACCTAGTAGTAGTCTTGATAAATTATTACCCCACGGAAGCTGAATGCAGAACAGTCTTAGAATATTGTAGGGTGGGGTCGGTGGGGTAACAACTAGCACTAAAATGAAAAATAAAACCCAGAGATAAATTCAGCCATCAACTAGAGAAGCACATTGAGCTATAGGTACCTACACATCAAATTAACAACTAAACCCCAAGATTATCAGAGTGACGGCGGTCAACAACAACACAATAAACAATAATATGAATGCAATAGAGGTGGTTATCACTTTTTCAAAACACATCATTTGTTAGCAAAAAGCAAAAATCTCTATACACAAGTAAACACTTGCCTTATTTTATTAGCCATCAACTCAATCAACGCTATCGATCACATTATTGATGTGTTATTAACGTAACAACAACAATTAGATTGACGACCGATACACAAATAATAACAATAATATGAATGCAATGGAGAAGACCCACCTCTAACAAGGTTGACATAGAATCAGCTGTTGACGTGTACCGAGATACCTGCCAACAACAGGCATTAGTCATACTCGAGTGTGCATCGTCTCCATCAATATATAAACAAGATCGCCGTGGCGGTAGAGTAAGCCGTTCCCAAGACTTCATGGAAAATTTGTCATCTTCTCATATACTACATTCATTGCGCTAATATCAGCAGTTATCTCTCCTCTTTTGACAGCAAGAGATAGTCTTCCAAGCAACCAAGTGTATGTAGCTTGCCAAGCTCCTATTCCCCTATCTAATACTTTATTTAATGAAGAGTACTCACTACTGGTAATGAGCTTTTTTGATAGGAGATATGATATACCTTCGGGAGTTTGAATGCAAGAAAACCTCTCTAATAGCGATCCCCAGGCCATTAGATGAAGCAGACTTATCAATCGGGCGATGTCAGAAAGAGCCTGTTGACCTTCGATAGTATCGGCGGCAGTTGATGCTGTAATGGACGAGACATCGTTAAATCGACCTTGGATGATCCGAGTCTCATTATAAAAGTTGCGCCAGAAGGAGAAGGATGCGCCTAGAAAGAAAGTAGTGACAAAGGATGTCAATCCAAGAGTCAACTGCCACCATCCATAAATGAGATCTAGCTGTAGAATCAAATCATTCTCAGCATCTGGCGTCCAATCCTCAGTTGAAGCAGAGACAATGATACCAAATAGTGCAGTCAAAAGCATTATGAGGATTACATCCTTCCATACAAACTGCAATATTGTACCACTCCATTGTCGCACGAGCCACCGGACTGAAGGTTTATAAGGTCTGATTATCGTACCTACAGTTGACATGTGTTGCATGAAAAGAATAATAAACATGAGAGTTTGTTACGAAGAAGTCAAGTTCGAGTCTCTAACTCGAGGATATTGAGATATCATTTATGAACTTCTTACCTTTGTTTATCTTTCTGTCGGCTCCAGAGAATACATTTACACAAGCTTGTATCTTAGTGATTGATGTACGAATCTTTTCCAATTCATCAGGTAAGAAGTGTGAACGATAAACACTTCTTGGTAACCGGTATACGACACTGGGTGTTTTAGTAATGATACTCGCCGATCGATCTACGTCATCAAACAGGATTGCAAGCTCTCCAAAGGTTGTACCTTTATCGATTGTTCCAAATTTGCCTATGACTTGTTTATCATTCTTTGTTACTATGCATTCACCATCATATAATATGTAGTAGTAAGTAGAAGAATCACTACAACCCTGCTCAATAATTGATACTCCTGCTTCATACTCCGCTATCTCAAATTTTTCTGCAATATCTTGAATAGTTGCATCATTTAGTGATACAAATAGAAAGTTAGTCTTCAAGTGATCTGCTACCCATGACGCAATCTCATCATCCTTATTCGCATCGTTATCATCTATAGATACTTGTAGATTGCGTAGACTTAATGGACTACGATTAATCTTCTTCGGGACGGAGTTAATAGATGATTCTTCTTCTTTGATTGTCTTTTCCTGAAGATAGTTTTGAAATCTCAAATTTGATACTCTCTTATGTTCGATTGGATAGGGTAGTATCTCCTCGGAATCCTCTTCCAATTTGGGTATGATTCTACTTATTCTTGACATTGATATACGAGATATTCGTTTGTTCTTCTTCTTCTCTTTCATCTCATCCTGAACATCATGTTCATGTAATGTGAGCTGTTTCTCCACCAATGTCGTCCTTTGATTCTCAATGTTACTCATAGTATTATCGACGGTGGGAAGAGGAGGAGTACCGACCGGAGATGATAGAAAGGATAGGAAACCAGCAAATCCTTCAGAATCAGTCTCTGACTTAGTATCAATGGTGTCAGGTTGTACCATGTTATCTTCTTCTTCAATGACTATTGTCATTGCAATTGCGTAATATAAATATAAGTATTAATGCCAATCAATTGTTGCCAAGTGGATGCTCTGATGAGACGCTTACCTAGGGGGTCAAGCGATACTAATACAATCCAAATAGATGGAAGAATAGAGATATCAAATGAGTGGAGGAGAGTTAGTAGAATGAGAAGTTGTATGAGCAGTTGATAGCAAAATAATACCATAAGATTCGCAAGGTGCTAACTTAGTCAAAAAGGATACCACCCCAACATATCATTCTATCTATCTCATTCCTACATACTATGGTAATGACAGTTTCTGTTGTTGGTTAGTAAGTTGCAAATAATACACTCTTTGAATGGCTGTGGTATGAGGTCGGCGTAATAACTGCGGTATTTATTATTTAATCTAGAGCAAAGTTGAGTGGATACCACAAATCAGTTGACATACGCAAAAAGTTGTTGCAAAAAATACTGTTGAAATATCATACGACTCTTCGTGATAAAGAGGATGAATGATAATGGGGATAACAATGAAGGGTCATCACGAGATGATGTCGATCCTCCTTCTTCTAACAATACTAATGAAAGTAATGCATGGAATACAGGTTTGAGAAGGAGACGGCGTAATAGACAAAATTCAATAACAAGCAATTCTTCGAGCAACAGTAATATTAGATCACCCAGTCGAAACAATAATAGTTATAGAGGCAGTATGAATGGTTCTGCACCGCCATTTAGTGGTACGAATACTAATAATGCACACATTGGTTCGTCTGGAGGGTTATGTAGTAGTGGTGGAGGTGGCCTAGGAGTTGCAACACAAGGCACTTCACATCATTTTGAAAATGGTAGTCATCATTACAAAACACCAATAAAGGATGGAAGCAATAATAATAATAATGATAAAGAAGGAGCTGTTGGTGGTTTAGTAGCAGCCACACCCTCATCAATAACCACAGCTGGTGATACTGCCGAAAGTACACTTGTATCACAATCTCCAAATGCTGCATTAACATTACGTAGAAGGCGTAGTAGTAGTAGACGTTTATCAACAATCAATACTTCCACACAACCAAATAATAATAGTTTACAACGTCAATATCAACTATTACGATCACAAATTATGTTATTATTAGGCACCTCCTCTATTGGATTAATATTATTCCTATTCTATGCATTACCACTTGCAGCATTTATTAGTTTAGCATTAATGATATCATCCATAGGAGCTCTATTACCGGTCATACAATCGATTGTTAGGGCACGGTATGAAATGGAAATGCAACAACCAGGCGGATTAACACGATATTTACCTGAATATTTACGTGTATTGTTAACTGAAACTTCGTTACATGATTTTATGACAGATGACACGTTTGTTATGGAACATCGTTATTTATTGTTATACTTTATGCCTGGATTACAACCGGAGCAGTTGATGGGATATATTAATCAATTACCTGAACGGCATAGAGATGCGCTGTTACAACCTGGATTGGGTAGGTTGATGCCTAGTGTTATGGAGAATTTCATGAGGATTGATAATATTAATCACGGTAACAATGGACAGCAACAGTTGATGTTGGGAAATGGTGGCGATGATGCTGCATCATTTGCTTCTGGGTTGACAGTTGGGGATCATCAACATCAAGAGGAAGTAGAAAATGCACATCACAATAACGGTGAAGGTGATAATCAAGTTACTTTATTAGAGGCAGTTACTGGTCTTAGACGGACACTTCAGCATGCTGGTGTTGCTATCAATAATATGGGAGGAGCTGCACCGGATGATGAACAAGTAATAGTTGAAATGCCAGCAGAGAATAATAATGTTCATCATCAGACTCCGCTTCGGGCAGCAAACAACGCTCCCGTCAACAACAACAACGATACTAATATTCAGGACGCCGATGATAACTCATCATTTGATTTCAGTATTGATTTAGATGCACATGGACTAACAGATCTAGTGAATCAGAACGGGGGTGAAGAAGCCACGCCACCAGAGCCACAAAACATCAATACTCCGACAAATGTGATTGTTGAAATGCCACAACCAGCAGTTGACAACGATGATCAAAATCAAGATGAGATTCAACAGCAAGAGATAGATCTAGAAGGGAGAATTCTATACGAGGCAGCTAACGCTGCAGCTCGTAATTATGCCTCGCAGGCCGCAGATATTGTGGGAGAAACTGCATCAGATGTTGTAGTATCTACTTCGTCATGGTTTATTCGTGCTGGAGCATTAACTGGGTTTGTAGCTGGTATGGGAGGGGTCATAACTGCAGCCTTAGCTAATCAGCAAGGAGTTGGACTGAATATTTTTTCCATCACTTTGGGCACCTTGGGTGGAGGATCAGCGGTAACAAATACCGGTAGCTCCTCTTTATCAGGAAGTGCAGGTGGAAGCAGTAGTGGTAGTTCAAATGATACAACTGAGCGTCGAAGTAATGGTTACCAATCAGCCGTGAATGGTCTGTTAGCCACATCGGCTGTTGGTTTTCTTAGTGCAGGCGTTGCATATTTAGTTAGAAATAGAGTCAGGTCTAACATTGCAGCTAAACGTGAGGAGAAGAGACAACAAGAGGAGGCAAAAGAAGGTGATAATGACAAGGCATGATTGTTGACCTAACTATGTCACCGTGAGATATTGTCATCAGCTCCGACTACAAGTGTATAAAATAAATGTCACCATACGGTACTCCGACTCAAGTGGTAAAGTAAATATCATACCATTACCCAGTCTAATGGAGTTTCAATACTCAAGTGAAGTTATCATGTGCATCCTATTACTTATCAATGAAAATGAAGTTCGAAACATGGAAGGCAAAAATCAATAAATTGAACTGACAAGGAAAAACACGCAATACAAAGAGCTGTTGATACTCCTCCACGTTATAGCCGTTAGCTTGATATAATCAGCGAAGAGGCCTCACAATAAATACAAGGTACACCTACATCCACCTCATAATTGCTATTACCTACCCATACTGCAGCTACTACTACTACTCCACTACACAAATATCAAACACCATGTTATTCAAGTCTGTTATCATTCTCCTTTCAACCGTCACCCAAGTGGCCCACGCCAAGAGCGGTTACATGAAGTTGGAGAAGAATGCTCTCGAAGTTATGGATGCCATCGATACTGACCTACCGACACATTATGCAAGACGGTTGAAGAAAGACAAGGATAAGAAGGAGAGCAAGGATGATGAAGAGGAGGGGAAGGAGGTTGAGATCGTCGAATCAGTTGAGGAAGTTGACTCTACCAGCTTAATTGCAGGTGGTATCCGTTTGTCAACCCTTGCCGCCGACTCTACTGATTGGAACCGAGGTACATACTCCACCATCTCAGCCCGTTCAGGCACAGTCAAGGTCTATGTCCCTGCCGAGGCTCGTGCTGGCGACAGTCTCTTTCTCTTCTTGAGGTGAACACATCATATGCGTTTCATGTTGCGATTTATCAGTTCATATAACTAACTCAACACCTCTATCATATCTCTTTCTTTCAATTATTAGTCGCACTGATGGATTGCTACCACTTCGTATCAGTGGATGGAAGCGTGGAGCCGAGTGTTTCAAGACGAAGAATCGTCAGGACAATTGTATGAGGGCAGCTCATTGTATTGAAAGGGATGGCCCTTACTGCTTGAAGTTCAGGCGTGACGGAGAAGTGGGCAATGGCCGAGATCTTGCTACAGTGTTGTTCTATCGTCACCTAAAGTCTGATGATCCTGGTTGCTTCACTATCGACATTCAAGGCGGTACTACAACCTGGGCGATTGCTACAGTTGTCACGGGTGTCAACAAGAACAAGCCGATTGGACGTGTTTCTGGTACTTCTTGTGATACTGAGTGGCAGAGTGCATTTCCCTCTGTATACGGAGACAAGGACGACGTCCTTTTGTTATCTCAGTGTTTTGATGACACTGCTCTCAAGAACCACTTCCGTCCTCCTGATTCTACCGAACTCCTTGGTTTCACCAAGAGTGTTGACGAGGCTGGCTTCCTCTTTGGAAAGAAGCTTGATAAAGACGGTCAAACTGGAGAGTTGATCACAGGAGGTCCTGGCGGGCCTAAGTGTAAGGATGCGATGCTGTCAGTGGTTGTAAATAGGGCTTAGATTATATATGTATTTGTCTAGACTTGTAGAACTTCGTAATGGTATGAATGATGTTGCAGTTTATACGCGATGATGATGGCATGAGAAGGAAGTGTATATGATGGTGTATGTGTTTTGATGATGATGATGATGAGACTGTTTAGTGAGATATTCAGTAGCTTTTTAAGTGCAAGAGTAACTTCGGCATTAGCTTATGACTCTATATGTTACATCTACGCTTTTCTTTCTTTTGATGTTCAACCGAGTTGAGCAACAGCCACCAGCGCCCTTGATTTGTACGCACTAATGTTCATTTGAGAAACAGTATTCGATATCTTCTCCTCTTCTTTCTGTGCACCTTCAAGTAACTCTGGATCAGCCTTTGGATTCATACTGATATTATCTAACTTCCTTTGAATAGGCTTTCGTAATAGAGTGGCTTTATCAGAAAGTAGTGATCGAAGTTGATCGAGTGTTGATATCAAAGTTGATACTTCTATTCCTGGATAACACGATGCAAACGACCAAGCCTTTTTCAAAGCATCATCGACTTGTGTTAGTGAGATGATAGTATCGTCAAGCTCCTGTGGAGAGTCACTGTCTTCATTAATTGTTAACGAGTCTTTTAGACCTTGAATACTCTCATCTGAAACTCCTCCACTAGATAAAACCTCTACCAATGTTAATGAACACTCTTTTATTTCATTGTTGATGCGTTCTCTTTCTGAAAGAAACGCGTTGAATCACAAGTTGAGGAGAGAGGTGATAGTAACTTTTGTTAGAAGGGAGTTTTACAAAGGCAAGCTAAGTTCGAAGCAGACGTACCTGCATTTTCCATTTCTACTAATTTTCTCCGACCAGCTTTTGATTGTTTACCACCCTTCCTATTGCCTTTAGGAGGCAACCGTGTTGACATTGTATCAATTGATTATAATGCCAGAGAATTAATGCTACAGTTCTCAATATGATTCTAATGACCGTTGTAAAATTTCAAATAGAGTCGCACTGAGCTCATAATCTACTCTACTATATTATACAACCACTTTTTCGTTTTCATACAATACCCTTTCGTTTGTTTGTATATTGTATAAAAGCATCCGTAAAGAATATAGTAGATGCCACAGGGATAGACACAGCGACAATATTCTTAGACATCCCTCGATACAAAAAAGAATATCCTAACTCTTTATGTAGTGACTTGATTGCATCTAATAAACTCAAGTTTGTCTTGAACATTTCATTTCGTATAACATCTAATGGGTTTGTCAATGCTGAGAATAGATGAATTGTGTTAGAAAGAGAAGACAAGTATAAAAATTTACAATCGTTAAAATGTGCACATCATATGAGCATTTGCAACGAGAAACACATACCTGCTCCTGCAACTCCAGCTGCAGCCGATTTGATCGCGGAGTGTATTAATTGATCTCTATCTTTTGTTGTACTTTGTGGATCTACCTTTGGTAGTACTCGTTCCATATAGTCCTTTACAAAGATAGCCGTGCAGTACTTCGGAACTGTCTTCAAAATGCCAGCACTTGTGCCATGCCACAAACCAGCAATACCGTTGCTCTTATATATTTGTTTTAATGATTCTCTAATGTTTGGAACATTACTTTCAGGGTTTTGAAGAAGAATTGTTGCCCGTACCAAGGGCATATTAACAATCTGAACACAAGAGCTAACAACTAATGGGGGCACAATCGTTGCAGTGGTATGTTCAACGCCCAATTCTAAGAGTATCTCTTTTCCTCTATCACTACCATAAAAAATAGCTGCTCTTGCCCAACTCATACCCATAACTGTAGCACTTAAACCTTTATATGGCGGAGAAAAGGCATAGAGATATGGTGCCAATGACGGTGGTATTGACGAAGGAAGATTCATTCCAACTACACGAAATCCACTTTGACCGAGTGCCGATGCACGCCATAACGGATAATTTAACAATGCAGCCAATGTTGATGCTGAAAAGTATTCTATTGGATGTTCTCTTGCTGTAGAACCGCCTCCCATGTTTGCTTGATTTATTAATGTTGTTCTCCAAGTATAGTGTTAAATTTGTAAGTTATTATTATTAGTAGTAATGTTATCCTATATTGTAGGCAGGTGCACTGAGTCTGTAGGGAGGTATAATGGTATATGTGAAAATAAATATTAATCTGATATGCACCTTGTTCAGTAAAACTTGTTAGATACAACTATACAACCCACACAACGCTAAATGATACTGATAACTATACAATAGTATATTTAAGCAATTAAGATGATACTAATAGTACACCACTACAACATTATCGACGTGTTCTCGCGCAGTCGACGGTGAGAAAATATTATTGATGATAGTAAATGAATGACTGGCGATTAAACGCTTCAATAGTATCGGCAACAGTAGTAAGTTATGTCCATCGGCGTTATGATATCTTTTTCGTTGTAGTATTAGATGGCAGTAAAGCATCATTACACTAAGCTTATTATAAGAAAGGAGATCATTCTTTGGTCCAACATAAATCTTGATTTATTTGATATAAAAACTCTCGACTTCACTCTCCATCTCCTCAACCATCAAAGATGAGGATAGATAACTCAGGGATGAGGATAAATAGCACGGGTTACTTGATCCCCTGTATAAAAGATCCCTGGCCATCGGTAGCAATATGGGGTGGACTATTTGTAGGTAAGTAATTGATACCACATGTAATAATCATATCTTTTCTTTGAAAACCCTAATCGTATGACTTGCAGGTATTGACGCATTGCAGGGTCATCCAATTAATGGCATGTTGGTAAAAAGATGGGGATTATACACGGCAGGTTTCTGGTCTTATCACGCTCTGATCTGCCCCATGGAAGTGATACAGGGTAGACAGAGTGCATTGCAGTAAGTGTATTAAGTATGTGGATAATTAATTATTGTAAGAGCAGATAATATGTATACATACATGAGACTAATCTAACTTCTCTCTACCTAGTAATGCGGCTTCAGCAGGTACATTGGGTTATTTAGGTGTTAGTCGAGGGATTGTAGGCATACCATTCGTTAATCCATACCAAGCAATGTATTTCAGATATCCAGCTTTGCTTGGTGCTGCGGTTTATGGAGGTTTGTTTGGATGCCTTGCATTCTTTTTAGAAGGCAAACCAATCTGAGTGACTGACGTTGGCAAAAACAATACACATATTGGACATGCTTCATATTTAAAATATATCAATTAGAAATTAGATTGGAGTGCACATCATAAATATGATAAGAATGATAATCAAATCTGATTGTGCGAAATAAGCAATCACTTTCGTTTCCAAATGGTTACATCATCTACTTTCATCCACCATTGAGGGCATTTAAGCTCTACCTCCAATGCATAGTTCTCTTGTAGAAATGTCTGAAACTTTCGAGATGAACAGAATCCACAATCTGGTGTTGCACCATCCATTAGCTCAATCTTTGATTCACTCTCTCCACAATAAATGACAGTCTCTCCGCCAGATTCATGATATTTTTGCAAACAATCAATATCCCAAATATCAGGCAATGTTGATCCTTCTATAGCAACATGACTATTATCTACAGCATCTGGATTGTTGGGCCATACCAAAAGGAGAGCTCGATCTGAGTTGTCAGTACTGTTATCTCCTCCAAACACAGTGGATGCATCACCTTCTTGAACAGAAAAGAATGTTCGTGAGCCAAAATATTCATTGCTTGTATCTTCTCTCAAGTCTTGAGTAGGACTCATATCATAGGCAACAACATCGGCACCAAGCCGAGATAGAATGTAGCTCCAATAGCCAGTACCTGCTCCCATTTCAACAATTCCTGGCCCAGCATGCTCAATGATTTCCTTCAAGACAGCATTACTAGGAGTACCAAAGGCTAGCGTGTGTTGCAATGGACTAACAATTATATCATTCAACAACTCCAGTTGATTTGGAATTCGTCCTCTTTCTCTATGGACCTTGAATGCTCTATGCATTACTTCTTGAGTGTCTACACGACGAGCATCTTCTTCATTGAATACTTCAGCTTCCTTCCGAACTTTGAATTGAGTGCATAATATTGTTTCTCGTTCTTCAGTTGTTGGGTGGTTTATGTATACTTGTCGAAGTGCCAATGGTACAAGATCAAAAATCTTTTGATGAATGATTTCGTACAAGTTAGCATCCTCATGAGGATATGACTGAAATGCCTTCTTGTCAAATAGAACATCTGGACTAATATCCAAGTACTTTAAAAGTGCAGATACGATTCGTTCATCTTGTGAAGCTTTGTTGTTTTCGCTCTCATCAGTATCTCTTCGTCTTGATGCTGGTATAAGCACATCACTAACAAACTCCATCAAGTCAATAGACTTTCGTTCTTCCTCCAGAATAGATCGAATGGACTCTATTTCACCCGTCTCATCTAAATAATTCATGATGACTTCTTTACATTTCATTGCTCGTTCGGGATCATCTTCACTATATGTTCGAATTAGACCAATACAACTCTGACCCCAAATAGTACGCATTGTAGCATCGGCATCTCCAATGTCTAACAAACATGCAATCAATTCATGATTTAATCCCTCACATGCATAATGCAATGCAGTGTATCCACAATAATTTCTTGCATTGACATTGATCTCCCAGTCATCACTACCATTGCCTTTTAACAATAAAGTAAGTGTTGCAAGTCGTTCTTCAATTGACGGTCCACCCTTCTCATATGACGGTATGTCAGGTAAACAACATGCCATTAATGCAGTCCATCCTTCATCATCTGTCATATTTGGATTAGCACCTCGTGATAGTAGTAAATGTACCGCAGCAGGATGACAGGACCGTGATACTAAATGTAATGGAGGACGTTCACATGCACCAGTTGTCGATGTTGGTTGATTGGGATTTAATCCAACTTCTTCAATTAGAAATTTTACAATTGATAGAAATGTTGATAGCGGTGTACTCTTCTGATCGTTACTATTGTCATTATCATTATTGGTACTTCGTGATGACAATAGTAATCCCAAACAAGTTGCATACAACAAAGGTCTACCATCGGATCCATATTCATGCCCTTCGTATTGACGCAAATCGTATTGACGCAAATCTTCTACTGCTGGGCATACCAAATCAGAAGAGAATGTAGTCCATTCACATTGAAATGGAGAAGAGTTGTTAGTTGCAATAGCGGAGGAGGGTAACACTTGACCACATGATTGAATTGAGTCGATAATACCCTTGTTTAGTGCGTCTACTAGCTCTTCTGATGATATGGATGGCCCGCCCAGTTGATAACCGTCATCATCGGAAGATGATACATCATCTATATTTACCATACTGCTACTGAGAGTACTGTGGGTTGCTCTTGATAACTGATAACAATATCGGCATCCAAGAGTTGGTGCAGGGTGCATGCGAAAATGTTTCGATATACAAAGTTCGGGACCACCACCAATTTATGTGTCAACTTTGTATCTGCGCCTTGAATTCCATTGCAAAGCAACATAGAGCCTTTATTATTGCAATAGTGACGATATTAATATTGATCATTCCTACTCAGTACATCGATTACTGAGAAATGATTTGATGTTTGTCTCTCAGACTCTCAGAGTCTCATAAAAAAAAAGACTTAACAACACTTGCTATTTGATAGGCGCAGGCCCCATCTTGTTATCGTTTGGCCCAACCTATATCTCTCTGTTCTTATCATATTGCTTGCATATTAGGTCGAGAGTGTAGTAGTACTGGTGTATACACTTTATCATAGGCGCACACATATATTGAATCCCAAAGTAAAGGGCTCATCCAATTTTTGCATCACTGGATCTAAATGAATACGATAAGATGGTCACCTTTGAATTCATAGATGGTAATATCGGTGTTATCCGAAATAGAGCATCGCCAAGTAAAAGTTCACAAAAGAGAGGTGTCGCACATCCATCTTCTCCTCCAATGAGCCCTTCGTGGGGAGTGGCAGCTGATAATAACGATACTATACAAGGTTCACCATCAAAAAAGTATCATGGTAGAAGAAGAGGTAGAAGAATATCAATATCAGCGGGGAAGTTATTCCTTTATATGATAATGATTTCTTTATTAGTTGCAACATGTACGGGTATTATGCGTCATAGAAGTCAATATACAGTGCCCACTGCCAATAACAATACGAATACTACAGTTACAGAATCTAAGCAAGTCGAAACAAAAGTAGAAGAAGCAAAAGAAGCAACTACAAGTAGAAAGTTGGATGCAATCCAACCACTAAAGTTAGATTGGTCACACTGCAAAACTAAACCACCAACACAAAAACCCAAACCAACAATAGATAAAAAGGTCGAGCCATTATGGTTACCGGCATATCCGACATCAATTCCAATGTTGCATTACTCAGAACTAGTAGAACAATTGACCGGAGTTGAGAATGGACATAAGACATACTACAGAACTTCACCTACATTGAAACGATGTCATATATTGAATAGGGATGTTAAAGTTGGTGCTGTTACGTGTGAGAGTGTTCATCGTAAGTACAATTTGAAGCTGTCAGTGTGTGCATGAGAATTGACTGTGTGTTTGCAAGTAGTCTCATACTCACACCTTTATCTCTTAATGACAGCAATCGTACCAGCCAATCGTCCAAATCCTGCACAACAATCATCAGCTTTTGGTAATGTTGTTTTACTATCATTGAGGAATCCAATAACTGCCTTCCCATCTCATTATCAATCAAAAGCAGAGGCATATCATAGTCAAGTCGGACAAGTGTCCAAAGATAATTGGATAAAGTTTCGAGAACAATATGTAGGCAGTGGAGAAGGATTAACAGATGGTAATAGTCATTTATTCAAAGAGTTTAAGAATTTTGTCATGACATGGAGAAATATGGAACCATACTATGTAGCAGAATATATGCCATATGAAAGTTGGGCAGACGAAGTGAAAGGCCCGGCCATGATTAAAAGGATAACCCAAGTACTAATCAATGAGGGATTTCCAGTGAGATATGATCCCGACAATGAAGATGATTTCAGAGATATATCATGTCTGTGGCATAAGCTAATTTATCTACCAATGGTAGAGGATGATAAGAAACGTTCAGATTGGTACGAGTCCGAGTATACAAAAGACCAATTGTCAATGATGATTAGTGGATTAGAAAAGTTCTCTATTGAAATTGCCGACAAGAAGCGTCCTGGTGATGAGCAGCTCATTGAAATCTTACACGAGTACATCGAAACTATTCGTATGAAAATGTGAAAACAAAGCATACTTTCTGGCATGCACAGCAACTCCGTACAACTACTGCATTTTTAGCCGACCTTTTGTTCATGGGGTATATCAAGCTGTGATTGTCGTCTTTGAAGTATACCTCAGATTTCATCTGTTGGGATTGAGGCTTCATGGCTACTGGCCGATAATCTTCAACTTCCGAATGAATCTCTTGTGAACTTTACGCATGAGAATATAGTTCCTAGGATACCAACGACGCCTCCGATTCCTAATATGGCCATTGAAATACGACTGTAACCTTTCAGCTTGAATGAGAAGATAGCTGGCAAGATGAATGCTAGCAAAGTACCCGTCCCAGCCCCTACAAGGTCTAGGACATCTCCCAAGGATGGACTCTTGATTGCACAGATTGTAACGATAGACCATAGTGTAAAAGTAAGGATAGTATGCCATGCAAATGTCAGTTGTCTACCATCTCCATCTTTAAGCAACCAACTTGGAGTCGGTACCACAACTGAAGATACAGTGGTCTCATCTGAGCCAAACGACCCAGATCGACTCGATAGTGGAGAAGGGTTAATTTCCTTTCCTCGATCTCCGCCAATATTTCTAATTACTCCTCTTTCATCATCTTCTTCAGAAAGTAGAGCTTGGGTTCTATCCCCGCCTTCACCATTTTCATCATACCATTCTTCATTTGCTCCAACATTTGAACCGAAACGTCCCCAGAAAGAAGGTCGCTGCATTTGAACAAAGCTTGTTTCATCAACTCCTGTGTTATCTCTTCGTTGCTTGCTTCTTTGCTTTTGTTTCATTTGTTCCCAAATCGCAGAAAATAATGCAACCGTTGTATCAATCATAGGACTACACATATTGTACCGCTGTAAATTGTGCTTGTAATAGAATGAATGAGCATCCACAAACACTAATATACTCATCTCTCTACAGGTGAGAAAGGGTAATGGGAACGTCAAAACCATGGTAAGGCATAATAAGAGTCGTGCTATATTTGCCAGTGTCAATGTTTCGGGATAACCCATTAACACATCTGCTGGTGTCTGTGTTCCGAAAGTTAGGTAGGCAAATATACCGAGCGCCAATGATGATTGAAGTGCCAATGCAATCGAGTTTGTTGATACCCTTCTCCATATTCTTGGATTCCGTATTGTTGGAGGTAGAGATTCGTATGCCAAATTGACTGTATGGTGACACACAAATGTAAACACAAAGCAACCAAGTGATTCCACAAATCCAGTCAATGATCTAATCTCAATCCAATTTTCATAGAATGATGACTTGTCGGTTCCTCCCTCTGGATTTGTGCATGTAAAGTATAGATATATTACTACCAAAACTAGAAATATAATGCTCAATATGGAGATGAATGAAAACTTTGCCAATGGTTTCATTGTTCTGGGACAAGATAGAGGTAACATGAAGAGAGCACTAATCCAAAAAGCAAGGAAATTGTCATCATATATCCAACTATTGTCACTATCTGTCCCTGTAAAAGTATTGCTTGGTGAACTATCTCCAATCACAATTCGACGTAAAGCCGGGCCAAAATTATCCCTTACTACCACAACATATGCAACTAGACATCCAAAAGAGTAGAGAGATTTTGATAATAAGACTGCCAAACGGCCATTAGCTCCAAATGCCGCTCTTCCCAATTCTTCATATGTACAGGGTTTTATTGGGTCATCATACCTTTTGAGAAGCTTTGTATTCTCTATCCCAACTCGTTTGGGAGTTGGCCTATCTGCATTATTATTAAAATGGTTCAGTGGTGAGAAATCGCGTGGTTCTGTGACATTCATAGTCAGCAGTCCTTCTCCTTCATTTAATTTGTGACCAATTTCCAAGCCAGTATTCTTTAAAGGTGTTTGAAAGTTTTCATCTTCTCCAAAGCCAACATCTTGTTCATCATCTTCTTCCTTTGCCATGAGAGGAGACGAATCTCCCGTGTCTGGAGATGACTTTTCTTGTATCTCTTTGTTGTCTTTCTCATCCGGAGATGTTGTTGTTGCTACTACTCCATTTACTTCACCAATGTAGTTTGTTGCTGGACTTAAGAGATCTAGATTCTTTGATTGATCATTTCCATCATCATTATCTTTTGATTCGTCAATTTTCTTCTCTGCTTCATATCTCTCATTAGCCACGAATATATCATTATCTTCGTTACTATCTGCAAAGCTAACAACTTCTTCTTCCTCCTCATCTTCCTCGACATCTTGTTGGAAATCTATTTCTATACTCTCATCTTCTCTATCATTATGCTCACTATTTCTCAATCTAGCCAATGCAATAACCTCCGGACAGCTACTTAAATCAACAATAAGATCTAATGATTGTTTCATTAAATATGCAAATAGACATAACATTAGTATGGATATTAATCCACCACTTGCTGCAAATGCTCCTCCAAGACCCATGGCACCAGCACCAATTATTGAATTTGTAAAATTAAATGTTGTACCTATTATTGCTCTTTTATCTGACCATGTTATATACTGTTTCTTTTCTGTTGATTCATGCACATTATTGTTATTGTTGTAGGAATTATCATCATCATTACCTTCATCTATTGTAAGTTCAAGCTGATTAAACCAAGGATGTGATGCACTGTATTGTTGTGATTCATTACTATTCTGTCGATCTTTTTGACTATGTCCCGATGAGTCTATAATATCTTGTTGTTGTGACTCTTCAGATATATGAGGTGGAAAAGATCGCTGGGGAGGTATTGGCGACATGTTATCTTGACTGAAATTCACATTATCATAATATTTATTATCTTTAGCTGGAGTAGGTGCTGGTGATTTCAAACCAAAGTAACTAAATGGTAGATAGGAAGTGATACCACTTTTAGTTGATGCTGGTGTTTGATTTACATAAGCCTGCTGATTTGGTGTTGCTGGTGTGGGGGTATTATTATTAGATCTTGTAGGATGGTAGTAATCATCTCTTAGTTCTAAATCATCATTATCACTACGCCTTGCACCCATCAATATACCTAGTGGAGAACGCCATGTTGTTGTCATCTTGCTTTATTTATATTGTTTAGTGTGCAAGAATTCTTCTTTACGAATAGACTAGAGACTAGGCTCTTTATTGTTAGCTCGAAAGTAGCGCTATCGCTTGACCACTTAATAATAAATCGAAAGATGTTGAAGACGGATACACTATATTGCAAGTCATGCTTAATACTATATGATTATGCCAACAATCGCCACACGCTGCTAGCTGCCGCCAGCTAAATTTTGATATTGGATACCGTTCGATCGCTAAAGGTTCTTTATGTCTTGCCCAAGAATTTAAGGCGAAGATGGGCAAGCAAAGTGACTTTGTCTCGTCTACGAAGATATTGTATAATATTGCTGTAATAACGTGCACTGTCATGCGTGCAATGCAGGAGAGCTCAGCGTGCATGAAATTTGCACTCGCTGAAAGCTCGCTGCACCGCACGAGCGATAGCGAGTGTGGGGCAGTGGGCTTTCACACGTGTATATTTCATGCACAACTAGAGCTCGAATGCATTGTACGCATGACAGTGCTCGTTAAGTGAAACCTCTCAAGTAGCATGGACTCGAGCACATCATGAAAAGAACGAGCGCTGTGCATTGCAATCAGTTATAGTATATGTATGATACTACTGGTAGTGACCTAACTGTGTGTTTCTTCAAACGTAGAGTATAAAAGCGGGCATAATACGCTGCCCTCTATTTTTTAGCGATTTGGACTCTGCACTTATTGCAATTGCACTGTGCAAGTTTTTTTGCATGGTGTGCAAGAGTTCATGCACGTGTGCGGTTTCATAAAAGAAGTTATTTTAGTATTGAAGGTCTCTTTATAAACTAAGATAATGTCCTGTCGACCACCAACTAATACAACATATCTGACAATTGGTCAAGATTTATTTTCCATCAGCGAATACGTAAACTCACAATACAATTATAGTTTACACCATCAAGTTAAAAACTTGACATTGAATGATACATTGAATGATGATAGTAGCTTTGGAAAAAGTAGTACATCTATCTCAAACTTTGTTCCTTCTGGTAAGATGATATGTGCACTATGATAAACACATATACTGATGTTACGACATATCATACGCCGATGATATCGCTCACTGCACATCCTTCTTTTTATTCAACACACTTCTTCAGCATATATGGTATACACAGATCTAGCAGGATTGAAAGGTTTATGGTCACCAACTGATTATGGTTCGGGTATCGAGTATGCAGATGGTGTATTAAACCTCTTTCCATCATCACCGGATAAACAGTTACATGATACAACAACACAAGCTTCAACTGGCATACAAATAGGTTTATGGCTAAATGGTACACAGGAAAGTCCAAGTTTGTATTGTTTTGTTGTGACCTGTAGTGTGTTGATATGAAGTCTCGGTGATTTGACTACTCTTTTGGCCTTTATTATCTTTGTTTGATTGTCCTTGCAAACCATATGTCTAACATATGTACTATCTCCTCTCTTTCATCTTCATAAATCGTGATAACGCGCATCTTCCAGGGATGCTTTTCAATTGTCGCTGGTGAGATGGATACACAAATCAAATCACTGATTTCCTATCTAGAACATTCTCGTGCATCAAAGATCTTTCTGAGATTAGGTTATGAATTTGACAATCCATCATTTGGCTACTCGGATGATCCAGCAATGTATATACTTGCATTCAGGAAGATTGTTGACGATTGTCGAGAACACTTAACAAAAGAAGCACTGAAAAGAGTATTATTCGTTTGGCATAGTTGGGCTGCTCCAATGGGAAAGAAGAGTTTGACACTACAAAAGTTTTATCCCGGTGATGATTATGTTGATTGGATTGGTATATCAATCTTTCAACAAGTATTTGATTGGTCGCCAGATTGGGGTGGACGTATGTCTGATGTAGAGAATGTATTGGAATTTGCAAAGCAACATGATAAACCAACAATCATTGCAGAAAGCACGCCGTTTGGAGGCATTGAACTGAAAGAATCGAGTAATGATACCAAACTTTATCTCGCAGAAAATGACTACGACCATGACGAATGGGATCGGTGGTTTGGCAAAGTCATTGACATCATCAACAAGTATGACGTATCAATGTGGTGTTATATAAACTGTGATTGGGAGAGTCAACCAATGTGGAATAAAGTCGGCTTCGGACAGACACTATTATCATCAAACAAAAACGTTATGTCCAAATGGTATGAAAAGATTACAACTAATGGATTGAAAGATAGACAGTTTCTATTTGCAGGGTCTCTAGAAAGTTGTGGAAAAGATATCGGCTATTTGAAAGAAAACAACACACAATCGACAAGATTTGGCTTATCCCACTTTTATTCATTTATATTGGTACCTTTTCTTGTTGCATCTGGGGCCTTCTTCATTCCATACTTTGTCTTAGGCAGAGAGAAGAAGAAGTCGAAATCGGGTGAGAAAAAGCCACTTCTTGCCAATATTGACGAGTCAATTTCTCTCTCATCTCGGTCTACTACTCCTATCAAAAAACCCGCATCAGTAGATGATAACAAAGTGTAGAATAAAGCTCTTTAAGTTCTTCTCTTCTCTATGAAACTTTTTTTGCCATTATAGTGTTTCTTTCCCTATTAATATTTGATAATTCATTATAATTCTTGTATGTTGTCAGTAGTGGGATGCTTTGATAATATATTATTCCATTATACATTTTTATAAAACTTGGTGACATTCTTGATCAACGTGGTGTTTGCAAGTCTTGGTTTAGTAATGAATAAATGTCAACTTATTCCCAACTTTCATATTCGGTATCATTTCGCCGCCATAAACCAGATATTCCATTATGAGTGAAGGCTCTCAGCCCTTTCGTGTGGGGATTAGTTGAGCATTGTTGCAGTATAGAGTATGTATGGGTCAGCCAAAGTTGGAGAAAAAATATGAGACTATACATACATCATATATTACCGTTCGCTATTCGTACGAGGCAGTCACAACACTGCATATATGAGTTGATGCACCCTCTCAGAGCCAATAGGCATCTCTGGCAACAACTTGTGATTACGGTGAGTGGATTCCTTGCCATTTGGGGTAAACCTATCTCTCTAAATTATGTTCGATGTTCTGTAGTGTCTCGATATAAAGTATCTATTATCTTTATCTTTATTCATATGATATGAAAATGTATCTTTTACCTTCTATTGCAAATAATACCAGCAATGATATATGACAGTTACTTATCTTTATTCTCAAAAAATCTTTTGCCTCCCCGCCTCCCCGCCCCGTTTTTGAAGGATACCAATTGCTGGTGACGACGGCTCAGTGACGCTGACGGTCTTGACGAATAATAAGTTATCCAAACACCTTTATTGCACAGTATCGTATATAATAAGTAGAGATTGAGTATGATTATATAATATTTTACTTCACTTTGACAAGTTGCTGTAGTCTCTTTGACCAAAGATTGTTGATCCAACACGAATACTTGTGGCACACTTTGCAATTGCAACTTCAAAGTCACCTGACATACCCATACTTAATTCTAATTCACTTGCATTCTTTTCCAAGATTGTAGCAACCTCATCACGACATGATTTTAATGTATCAAAACAACTATGATCTCCTGGTGCTCCAATAGTCATTAATCCGTCAATTGATAGAGAAGTACATTGCTCTGATATTTGTTTCACTAAATCCATTACTTCACTGCCTGGTGATACACCACTTTTCGATTCTTCTCCACTTGTATTAACTTGTATGTATATTCCCAACTTTTTCTTATCTTCATCCGATTCATCCTCATTCAATGTTTCAACTGCACGGTTTAGCTTTGTTGCTAATTTGATTGTACTTATAGTTTCAATACATGCAAGTTTATCTAGACCAACGGTTTTTACTAATGATGCAGCTTTGTTGGATTGTAGTGGTCCAATGAAATGCCATTGTACATCGTCTGGCATGTCTTTAGATTTTGACATTAATTCTTGTGCATAATTTTCACCAAAACAGCGTTGTCCCGTCTATAAATATGAAAGATATACTGTTAGTATGCTTATTGATAAAACACATACTTATTATGCACTCGGGTATATTTGTGCAAACATACTCAATAATTATAACTAATAAATTATGTTATTGCTCACCTCATATGCAGCTTCCAACAATTCTAAAGGTTTCGTCTTTGATACTGCAACCAATCTCACACTTCCAGACGGTCTATCGTTTGATGATATAGCATCATCCATCCTTTGTTTTACTGATGCTATATTAGATGCAATATCTACTGCAACATCTGTTGCTGCTTCTGAAGGTGTTGCCATATTGATGTTTGTGGTGGTGAATGGTATCTTGTGTGTGGGTCCGCAGAGTGCCGCTCTTGTATTTGACGATATGTATGGATATACAGAGAATGCTAATGTTGTAGATCTTAAGCTGATTGATGTTGCATAAGCTAATACGCAAGCAGCCGTCCTCCTATTTGCCATGTTTTGGTCTTATGTTTATGGTGGTGAATAAAACAATACTCTCATAATTTTTCTGGTAGCGTTTTCTATCTTATGTCCGAAGAGGCTTGGTGTTCGATCTTTATTCTTTCTCTATTCTCACTCATACTGGTAATTCGATGACAGTGCCGATAAACAGATTTCATGCACCTCCTGGATTTTATTGTATTGCTGCAAAGGCTGTAGTCGATATGTACTGTATTGAATGATGTGTTTTGGGAGATAGAAAATAGATATATTTTACAGTTGAAGAGGATTGCGATATCTAATAAAGTATCTAATTAATAGATAGATTTGCTAAGGAGGATATTATGTCATTATTGCAAAAGATTGCACATCCTAAATCTAATGGCAGTAAGCGGTTGAAGAAGGCCTTTGGTGTTAGTTGCAAAGACCCCAAAGACAATAATATTATAGAGCATGAATCAAGAGATGAAGATACCAAGTGCAATCGTAGACCGAGCGATCTGATGAATCAACTGACAAATATATCCAATGAGAGCTATAGTAAAGGAGTAAATCTTTTATCATCCAAAAGGTATGAAGATTCTCGAGACTGTTTTGAAGCGTCTCTTAATGCAAGGCTGTATCTATATGGTCCTGAACACGAATGCCTGATCGAAGTACATCGACATCTCGAGCGTATTGCAAATATACAAGAAGATAGAAAGAAGGAAGCTTATCATCAACATAGAATACATCAAATATATTCTGCCCGAAAGTCTGCTAGAATCTTAAGTCAGAACAGATATACTTCTGGAGCGGTGGATTGGAGTAGAATTTGATACAATGGAAGATGATTGGTAGTGATAGTGAACAGGCGGAGAGTTTTACCTTGAGCTTAATAAGGAAAACATAAACCGTTACAAATGTTGTAGATGATTAATTAGCACCTGCTATCTTTATCAACTATGAAATACCAATTCTTCATTATGAATGCAAAATGATCTCAGGCACCTTTCTTAATCCTTTGGAGCGTGAAGCAATACCTCCTTATATGTCTCCTGCTTCAACATTGTGACATCAACCTTACTCTTCTCCAAGAACTCAGGGCTCTCGAGGGGTTGCGGTGCACGTATCTCCATTTCTTTTCTTCTGATAGATTTTAAAAACTCATGATCTAAAGCTTGCTCGCATGTACATCGCTTGGCAGGGTTAAACATAAGCATATGCTTCAGGAGACTAATGGCTGCAGGATCTGCTGCGGGGTATAATGATTCCAAACTCCGCCCTGGTTTCTTCTCGAGACTGTTAATGTATTCATTGGCATCTCCAACAGATTTTAGATCTTCCTCTGATGGCATTCCGATTACACTGAAGATGACACTTAGTTGATCCAACTTCTCCTCATTATCCGATGAGACTTTATCTCCAGAAAGTGGAAAGCAAGATCCTCCAGGGAAAAGAGGTGCTCGGTCTTGATAAGTAGGTACGCTTCCTTCTTGCATACTTAGTAACTCTCCAAATATACATCCTAAACTCCATATGTCAACTGACGAAGAGTACGGTTGTATAAGTATTAACTCAGGGGCACGATACCACCGCGTGACAACATGTTTTGTCAGCTGCCTAGACAAGTCATCTGGCCTTTCTACACCGGTCAAATGACTAGCTTCATCCGTCACGTCCTGAATAGTGGTGCCATTATTGACATCGTTGAGTAACTGAGAGCTCCTGGATGGAGATATCTTGTCATTATGAACAATCCTTGCAAGTCCAAAGTCACAGATCTTGAGGGTGCAATCTTCGTTTAATAGAATATTCGCAGGCTTAAGGTCCCTGTGAATAACTGACGAAGAGTGTATATATTTCAACCCCACAAGCATCTGAAATAGAAAAGTCTGTATATGTTCAGTTGTCAAGTACTGTGGAGACATTATCAGCTTGTATAGATCAGTATCGACATACTCAAACACAAGATATAGATCATTGAATAGACTCAGATCAGAACTGCGAGGTTGAACTACATCAAGGAGTTGTATAACACATGCATGCCCCCCTAGTTTTCGTAAGATGTACATTTCCCTGTAGAGTCGAATAGCATCAACTTCTTGACGGAAAGCATTTGAAATCTTCTTGACTGCAACATAATTTGAGCTGCTATCTTGTGGTTCCTTCTTACTTTGATGAGTAGAAATAGTTGTCAAGTCAACGGCTTGAGCTACTTCTCCATACGAACCTTTTCCCAGCATTCGCTTTAGCTGATACCTATTACCAACATCCCACTTATCAAAGTCAGGTGCCTTGGTCTTCGACTTGCTACAAGAATGTTTCCCACCACCACCCCTCCTTGGTTCCGTAGCTGCTCCTGATATATCTGGAGATTGGTTTGTACTTGTGTAAGATTTCCGTGACAAGGCTCCCTTGCTGCCAGATGGCGGTGTTATGTCATCGTCGCCCAAAGGATATGTTGGAGGTGTGGACCGTGTGCTATCATGGTCCACAGAAGTTTGATTACACAGAAGTTTACTGGTCGAGAGCTTACCCCGAATAAGACTAGTCTGATATGGAAGGGGTGTAAATCCCCCATCTTTTGGCGGTGCTGCTGGCGTAGAGGGCGGGGCTGGGGGTAGTTTGCTGCTATACTCTGCTTCCGCCGTGTATGACTCTACCAAGGATGATGCCGACGATACACTGCGATCATCATCATCTCCGGCATTTTCTTTCATATCAATCCGTTCCACTTGCTTGTCAAAGTCATCCAACACATCACTGCTAGCAGCAAGTTTCGCTGCTAACATAACATCCTCGGCTTCTGCAATACTACGCTCTTCATCTTCACTTAATCTTCTCTTCCCACTCTTCTTCTTAGTATCAGCTTTGTTATCATCAATTAGCTCGTTCCCTGCCGTTGTTGTATCATTGCCATCTGCAGATAAAGGTGACGATCCCCCCTCATCATGTGCAACGTCAAATGATGCTGATGCCTTATTGTTTTCACTAACAGTAGCAGAGTCTTGCCAGAACTTTGGGTTTTGTAATGCCTCTGTTAATGACTTATCACGAGATAGTTTCTTCTTCTTCTTTGTAGATCCTGCTGTAGATGAAGGTGCGTCTGAAGAATTATCCAATTGGCGTTTAGATACTGGTAGAGAATCCGAATCTAATGATCCAAGAGAATATTCTAGATCAACACGCTCTACTGATGATGATAGACGTTTCAATTTATGCTCTTTTGTAATGGTGGTATCTAATACTGCCGAATCTCCTAACTTGGATGCAAAAGTTACTGTACTCGCACTGCTGCCTTCTTTCTTCAAAGATAGCATACTATCATCTAATTCTGGTTTTGGTAGATTGCCATCATCTTTGCTCGAGGTATCAATATCTGATGCACCTTCCTTAGATTTTGAATCTACATCCATGAGAGTATAGTTGTTTTATGTATGCAAATAAGAACAACCAAAGCCAATATTATACGGGATTATTTCAGATGTATTATAGAGAACTACTGCTATACTATACAATGATACCACACTAACTGGCTAGAGCATTGTAAGGTATGCCAATAGTGATGTGTTTGTGTCATTGTTGTGATCAAGAAGAAAAGATTTTGGATACCGTATCTTTTGCAAAGGATCTCTCTGGCTACGGCTGTTCATTGTGTTGTTGCAACTACTAATCACCTCCTACCTCTCTCCTTCCTCTCTTCATAAATGGTCTCCTCGATTCTAAGAGCAAGTCTGTTACTATCATACACTTCTGCTTTTACTACTAACCGTAGCTTTGTTCATATATCACCACTTATTAGAAACAACATGGTGACAACTCCAAAGCTAAAATCCATCAAGAAGATGTTCGGGTCCTCGAGTTCAGTTAAAGCTAAACGAGTATTGGTACCAATTGCAGATGATAGTGAAGGTGGGGAAATATTTGTTTAGTTGTTCATCACTTATCATCATATGCATCATATAATATACATATCTTCATATCTTGTGTACAATCTTATCTAAAATGTTAACCCCTCTTTCTTATACTTATCTAAGAGATTGAAACAACATGTATCACGGATACATTGACAAGGTTTGGAGCCGATGTAGTCGTTGGTAAGTGGTATTGGGAATTGAGATAAGATGTCAAATGTTTTCTTTTGATGAAATCTAATTTATCTCATCTTCTTTATACTCAAATCAATAACAGCTTCAGTAAAGCCCGATGGAGAGCTCGTTTGCAAAATGTCTCGGGGTGTCAAGATGGTAGCTGATATACCTATTGAAGAAGCACGAGCACAAGAATGGGATCTTGTAGCATTACCAGGGGGAATGCCAGGAGCAGATCATTTGGCCAACTCAGTAGCGTTATTCTCAATCCTACAGAAACAAAAGACTGAAGGCAGATTATTCGGAGCAATCTGTGCAGCCCCAGCTGTTGTCCTCGCTAGCAAAGGATTGATTGGTGAAGGTCATACTTGTTTCCCAGCACCAAAGCTTAGAAAGAAGATGAAGGATCCCGTGGACGATGATGTTGTTGTGAAAGACAATGTGATAACATCAAAAGGTCCAGGAACGGCTATTAAATTTGCCATCAAGTTGGGAGAGTTGCTTTATTCAGAAGAGAAGGCTAAGGCCATAGCAGCCGAGATGTTAGTTGAAGTGTGAGAAAGCAACAGAACGCGCTCCAAACTTAAGAGAGATACATTTACTAAGTTGTTAAGATACTTAATAGGAATATTCTTTTTCTTAGTTTATATACTAAAGTTTACATCTATTTTGACATTGACCAGATTTAAGATTCTGGAATGAATTAATGTACACATTATGTACATATTTGGCCCGCAAGGTCGAGCTGTTTGGCATTGTTACAATACTTGTGCACATTTAAGGGTATGTACAAGTAGACTGACAATATAATTATCACTCAGGACTCTTGGAGTGCTGAGACAGTAATCTTCTAAAGGGAGATTGAATTGGAGAGTTAAATGTCCTCAGTCCAATCCTACTGTTTGCATATGACGGAGATGAAATGGAGGTCATATCTTGAGCTCTCTTCTTCTTGGAGTTTGCAGTCATTATTCGTTTCTTCTTGTTTTGCTTCTCTCCTCTTCCACTACCGCTTACAGCTCGAGAATGCTTCCTAGATAACGCGAAGCAAGCCTTGTCACCATGAGATAGAGATCGACGTCTATGTTTTCTCTGTTTATGTAGTTGTTGCTCATCCACTAATGGCGCAAGCTTGCTACACACATCAGCAAGTGTTAGGCTAATGGATTCTTGGCTTGGTGTGGTTGGGCGAGAACTCATTTCAGATGGGGTGAGACTTACAAGTCCAAGCTTACTGAGTTTGAGGGTAGGTAAATTGCTCGGAGGTACAACAGGGAGTGTAGGCCCTATTCTTAGAAAGCTTTCAGTCTCGGCAAATGATAAAGTCCTCTTCCTAAGACCATCATTACTCGAATGACTTGCAGTCAGTGAGAGCTTGGATGTTATATGTGTCATCTTGTGAGTCTCTTCTTGATCTGAAGTATGCATCAATATCCATTCATGCTTCAGTGCTTCTGATGCAACGATCCTCTTCTCGGGATCTGGGTTGATCATCTTAATGATGAGATCCTGAGCCAGTGAAGATATCTTCAACTCGGAGGGGAATAGTTCTGACCCTGAGCTACTGGACTCAGTACTTTCATCAGATACAGAAGCCATACAACAAGTTGATTCTTCATCGGACAAATCCGCATTCTCGGTCTTGAAGAAGGATGTGGAAGAAGGAGGTGTACCACATAGCATGACATATAAGGTGACACCCAGGGAATAGATATCAATAGGGGTGTCATATCCAGCTCCCATCGTTACTTCTGGAGCAGCATAGTAGTCCGAGCCAACTCTGCTGTATGCACGGCTGCGCTGCTTTGAGAAATCTTGATTAGAAGAAGAAGAATCTCCGCTGTTACTTGTCTTGGAAGATGTATCAGTCTCATCATGCAATAATCTGGCAAGTCCGAAATCAGTCAGCTTGACACTTCCCAATTCACCCATGCAATCATCTTCCTCTACCAGCAGTATATTCTCGGGCTTGATATCCCTGTGAACAATATGCCTAGAATGGAGTGTATGCAGAACCTTGAGCAGTGTCTTAGCAACCGTGGCAGTCTCCTGCTCAGTAAAGCTGCCATGGATAAGGGGTTCGTCTTGGCTTAAGGTGCCACATCCCCGTTCCATTTCTATTTGCTTCCTTGTTTTTATACAGTCAAAGAGATCACCACCCTCACAATATTCTAATACCAACTGTACTTCTTGATGTGTCTCGTACACGTCCAACAACTGAACAATGTTGGGACACTCACCCTTGAGTGATGTTAATACATCTACCTCTTCTAATCTTGGTTGGCGTTTTTGCATATTTCTCTTTGCTTCTCCCGAAGAATCACGGGGTGATATCATATTCCTTCGGGCGCCTATCCTCCATCTATTGGTCTTACTCCACATTCCCAATGCATCATGCTTGGCAATTGTCTTGATGGCAACAGGTGCACCGTCACTTCGACGGTATGCAAGTCTAACGGTTGATGATGCACCATGACCGAGAGTCCTACACCTTGAGGGATCGAGTAGTTCATACTTGGTATGTATTAGTTCTTTAGGGCATGCATCTGTTAATCGGACCGTATCTTCTGGACGGCAATAGGCTGATAGGGTTAGTTTCAATGGGCCATTGGTGCTTGTAAATGCATTAGTGCCAGCACTTTGGGCTGACCAAAAGTTTGTGAATTTAATAGGTGCATCAGATGCACTAGTGAATTGCAACGACGATACCTCTGTTGTTGTTGAGGTTTCCATCTAATAAAATTTATATATTTTGATGGATATGTTTTGATGTGTGGGGTGGAACAAAGCCGTGTGATTGATTGGGCTGTTTTGCAACTGATGTATTTGGTGTCAACAATGACGTCAAAGTTCTTAGTTTGTGGTCGGTAATGTATCGCTATCTTGGATCGATACTGTGGTTTATATAGTTTGAATATTGCAATTGTAGTGATGTCATACTATATCTAATGATCATACTATCTGCCTGAAGAGATATCTATATCCTCAATGTGCTATATTATATCATTCCGAAAAGAACATCACACAAAAGAAAAGATTCTGGATACCGTTAATTTTACCCTTAACACCATCAAGATACCTGTTAGCGATCAAACTTATGAATATAGAATAGAATTATTTGGATCAAATATTCACAAATCGGATATATCACGATAATATTTTGGTAAAGTACTGATACGCTAATGATGTACTTTCCCACTATTGTATGACGTGGTCATTCTCATCCACCCATTTTTGATTGTTGCATTCCATAACGTGTTTTGTCGTTCACAAAAGATTGCCTCAACATTATTCATTAATGATGGATGGATGTGATGGATGGATGGACTTGATAGCTAGGGTACCTATGCCCTTAATATTGATAGAATGGTATACAATTACTTGCAATGTATAATAAAAATAAAAGAAACTAGCTGCTGGTTGATAATAACAGTAGTTTATTCTGTAACTAGATCAGTTGCTATTAGATATGAGATGAGATACCACATGGGCTGCCAAAGGTTTGCTGCATATTGCATTTTTACTCGGTATACTCAATTAGTTTTACTCTTCAAGATACCCCTTGTATCTCTGTTGTTTGAAAAGATATACATGCATTGGTATCGAAGTAATACCCAAGTAAATTGATGCAATATGAGTAACCCACAAACTTGGTGTAGATACTCATTTACCAAAGAAACTCTCTTCATCTATCCATTCATCTTTGTAGTATATATCAGGCCGTACTGGTATCCTTAACCCCTCCGCTCTGTTGGAGTTAGATTTAACAAAGATCAGATGCTCATCCAGACTTTTCAACCCTAATATATTCGATGCTATATTCTTTGTATCATTGTAACTTCTCATTAATCCTAGCCCCTCATCCCATGATACCCTGATGTATACATATTATGATAGGTATGAGAAGTGAGAATATAAACAATGCACTTGTTAAATATCATATGTTTAAGTACAGAGATACTCACCACTCCGGGGCATACATCTCCTCTGGATAATTGGGTACATACTGTCTAAGTAATCCACTAGACTTTGCCTCATCCCAGTCTTCTTTACATCGATGACCAAAGTTGTTTATGACACGGGCTCTAACTTTTTCATACGGATTTAATGTTCTGTATCGTTTTGTCCAAGCAAGAGATCTATTACGGTATGGTTTGATTATTGTCTCATCATCATCATCATCATAATCGTCATTATAGATATAATTCTCATCTTCAATTGGCGATTCCATCAAGAATATATCATAGCGTGGCATCCCGACATACACATTACTTATTGGATGAAGGAGGAATGAGGAACAATTATCATTGTTAATCAATAAAAGAGCAAACATGACGACGAAGATAGATACGTATCCTCCACCATTCCAGCACTGCCGCCGCCACCATCGTATCGATATCATATCAATCGACCATTTGATCCATTAAAGGAGATAGCCGGTAGCCCTGGGGGCGTTGGACATAGTTAGTAAGTACTTTAGGATACCTTGCCAAAAAATCTCACCACAAAATTAGCAATGACAACTCGATAACTACATACGAGGTAGGGTATATGACGACGCCTTAGACTAACAGCAATAGACATACCACTATATAATAAAAAATGACCGACAACAAGTCTTCTACTGCTTCTACAATTGTCGGTATAGATATAGGCTCTCTAACCACAAAAGTTACTCTCGGATCGTCATTTGATTATGAGCTTGTGAGAAATGCACACGGCGGCCATACAAGTCCTACAGCCATTACTTTCCCCCAAGGCAAACACCGTCGATTAATCGGTGAAGATGCCTCGGAAATTAGCCGTGCCGATGGCAATACAATTAGTATGCTGGATAGATTATTGATCGACTCCTTGAAAGATAGTGATGCACCAAATGACAAGGAGGATCCCCTTTCACTTTCATCATTTCGACGATATCAAGTACTCACATCTAATGATCATCAAAAAGTATATGTACCGAATACTGATAAAGAGTATTCAGCTACAGCATTAGTTGCAATGTTATTGGGAAATATCAAGCGAAATGTGATTGCGACAATAAAAAGATTGAATAATGCTGATGAGAATAATGCTGACAATCTACACTTTATATTTGCTGTACCACCAAACTATCCAGAATCGACGTGCAATGCTTTGAAAGATGCCTCGTTTGGCGCTTCTGTTTCTAGTTGTTCAGTTATCTACTCACCACAGTGTATAGCTGCGGTATATCAAAGAAAGTTTGAAGATGTTGATGTAGAAAAAGAAAAGATGGTATTGGTTGTAGGAATGGGACATGCTCGTACATCAGTTTCAATTCTAAAGAAGCATCCAATCAAAGAAGACGAGAGTGATAAAACAACGTCAAAAGTTAAGGTGTTGTCTACTATTTCTTCTTCGACACTGGGGGCATCTCTGGTCGATATTGCACTCTATCATCACTTTGTATCGACCAACTCTGATCTTTCAGACTTCAAAACAGACTCTAGAGCGGCTCAAAGATTACTGGCTGGATGTAGTAAGTTGAAGCATCAGTTGTCAATGTTATCTGAAAACACACAATTGGTCGAGAATATTGGCAAGAATGATAGCGATGTGAAACTAAGTTGTACTCGGGATGTAATGAAACAACTGTGTCAAGAGTCAGTAGTGGATAAGTTGAAGGGTATGATTGAGTCAGCCATTGATAAAGCTGGAGGTGAAGATTCGGTGGGAGAGATTGAAGCTGTAGAGATATCAGGAGGAGGAGTACGCATCCCCTTTGTTCAAGAGGCAATTCGAGATGTGCTTGGAAAAGAAGACGACTTTGTCTTTGCTCGCAGTTTAGATGATACCTCATTGGCATTTGGTGCAGCCTTGTCAGATTCCTTGAGTCAAGAAACTGACAACAACATGGATGATGACCGTAAGGCACTCAGAGATGAGCTATTGAAGGATGAGCTGGCCATGTCGCAACAAGACAGTCAATACATGAAAGCTGATGAGCTGAGAAACAAGATTGAAGCCAATATCTTGGAATTACGCTCAGCGCGGCATAGTAAGCATGGAGCCTTGCTGCCAACTTCTGATGACTTCACTGCATTTCTTGATGGTACAGACGACTGGTTATTCTCAGATGGTGCAGATGCAACCTTGGAAGACATGGAGACAAAATGGCAGTCGGTAGAGTCAACAATAAATGCGATGTGTGCTAAGTATCTTAAAGCTAAAAAACAGGAGAATGATGCAAAGGAGCGTGAAATGGAAGAGGAAGCAAAGGTTGGTGCTGCTCTTCGGGAAGCGGAGAAGGCAATGAATGGAGATGATGAGGCCGACCATGATACTAGAAAGCTTCCTACTAAGCGCCGTATGGATATTGTCATGAAGAATAAAAAGGAGGCCAATGAACTGTTTTCTGATAAAAACTATCGCCATGCAGCAGCCCGTTATGCCAAGGCTTTAACACACTGTTCAAAGTTCTTTGATTTGTCTCCAGATGAACAGAAAGAAGTAGATGACGTGAAGATGAGTCTCTATCTGAACATTGCACTTGCGTATATAAAGTTGGAGAAGCTAGATAATGCTTTACAGTCCTGTAATGATGCATTAAAGATTGATGAGAAGAATACAAAGGCCTTGTATCGACGTGCTACAGTACTATACCAAAAGAGAAAGTTTGATGATGCTGTAAAAGATTTGGTCCAAGCGGAGAAGTTAGCTCCTGATGATAAAGCTATCTTAAAGCTTAGGAAGCTAGTTGACCAGCAATTGGCCAATCAGAAGAAAAAGGAGAAAGCTTTTGCGAAGAAGATGTTTGCATGATTGCAATTGAATGATTAGTTTAGTTAGTTATACTTTAGGTACTTAAATCTTATTATAACAGCAATTTGCCTCATCAGTTATTGGTATTCCTTGACTTTTGAGTCTATATGCGTCTCTCTGCTAATATGATTCGATTCATAGGAGTGATTGCTTTTGGTATTGATGCAAAGTCAACATGATAATCATGATCTTGTAAATGAAAACTTCTCCTAATATCCGCTGATAAAGAAACACCTAGCATTCGTCTTATACCATATGGAGCTCCTCGATCTGTTCCAGTGTAGCAACAGGGCATGACTGCAAGAGATGAAACGGCATTTGTGATACCGTATTCTATCACCCTGTCAGTTAAAGAGCCACAAGCATGTGTTGATATGACTATCGTTGCTCCATCTTCGTCTTTCACTTCATTGAGAGTATACTCCTCAAGTGGTGATGAAATGAATGTAACTGTCTCCTCCGATATCCATGGACATATTTCTGAAATACAATCTCTCAGTATTGAATGAGATTGTGGCTCAGTCTGATCTACTAATATAGTTTGTATGGTTGTGTTTTGTATTCTTCCGGGAGGTAAGCATGCAAGAAATAACATACCAGTCAAGCCATGGCCACAACAAAGATCTTTGATAGTGATCGTTCTTTGACTATTACTAGTATCTTCTGCATTGTTTTGAAGTACTCTTTTAGCTGCACCGATTAGACGTTTACCAGATCTTAGATAGAACTCCATTGATTCTGTAACTTCTTTAATATCCACTGGCGCGTTAGATCTCGCTAAATGATCACATATTGCTTTTAGTATTGTATTTGTGGAAGTAGATGAAGTAATACGTGTTGGTATATTGTCTTCTTTATCAAGATATTTGCATAGTTGATCATTATCACAATAGAAATGATGGATTCTATTTCTATGTAAATCGGGAGATTCTGTTTGCTGTAGTTGCAACGGTCCTTTGAAGACTGGATTGTCATCATAAGTTGTTGGATGATTCTGTTTTGCTCCATAAGTAGACTTGTGTTTCTGTTTGTATGACGCGACATCATTGTCAGACGAGAGAGGAGGCATACTACGGGGGGATGCAAATGCAAGTGATGATGTAATTATCTTGAATGTGGCGACCATTATTAGAATGGTGTTAGTATGGAGACCACCTATATATCAAATATCATAACGCATCATTACAACAGTAAACAGTATATGGATCACAAATCATTCCTCTTTGCAGAGTATGTCATATCATGGCGAGTTGATGTGATCGATGATCGTATCTTCTCCCTGAGGGTACCAGAGTTACATTACCAAGGGATAACTAATTATAATATCTTCGAAATTGTGGAGTTTGAAGTTTGGAGTTTGGAGGCTGTTGCCGCATTATTGATGAGTAGACACAACGTGAGGAATCATATATAGTTTATCCATATTATTGTAGTAGGAGAATAGTAATGATGTATATCGGCGCCAAGTAGTTTTTAAAAGTGAAATATTAATACTCAACACAAATCATTGCAGTCAGATCTTTCGTACATTATAATTATAAGCCATGGGTGCCTGCTGTTCATGCTTCGATGCAATCACAGGAGGGAAACATTCCTCTCCATCCGATGAATATGAGACTGAAATGTCATCTCGAAATTCTGCTTCTGGAGTGCCACCACCTGAGTTGGGTATATCACGTAAAATGTCTTCACCAACTATACAAATACAAGGATTTAAAGTGTCAGGTACTGGATTAGCCTTGGCTACAATTCCTGTAGAGCAAGGTATGTTATTATTTATGTGACTTGACTATTTATTTTCTTGGGACCTCAAAAATGTATCTCATCTCATTTATATTTTGTGCACATCATATGAACTTTTGTTGCAATGACCCAATAAATGACTCATATATACAAACAAAAACAATCTAAAAGATGCTGCATATTGGGAATGGCATGTTCATTTACCAGGATTACCACGTCATCCAGATAATGATAGTGATGATGAAGAGTTTGATGATGTACAAATGAATGGTAGTGATAAAAGTTCTGAAGGAGAAGAAGATGATCCATATGCAATAAAATTTGGTGTAGCAACACGCAAAGATCGTAAATTCTATCAATCATTAGAACATGTTGAAGAGGAGGGCGATGAGGTCTCCTCGAGGGATGATGGAACGTTTTTAATGAGATCTATACCTAAGTTACGACACGGAGATGTAATCGGTATTGCAGTACAACAATCTGATTTGCCAATGATACAGATGCTTTTGAATGGCGAGCCATTAATGGAATGTACAATAAATCGATTTCGGGGTACGGTATATCCATCATTATACATACCACCTGGTGCCGGAGGGGAAGGCGATAGACTCGAAGATGAAGGTATAACGTTGACTGTCGTTTTTGATGAAGATAGCTTTAAAGAGATGTCTCCTCATGCGCGATTCTCTCCATTATTGGTCGCAAGAGGAATCATATAATGGATATGTGAACATATAAAGGTTGGTGGAGTACTAATTATAGTGGCCCTATGGCAAATGCTTTTAAAAATTCAAATGCAAATGGCAGTTGTAAAATTGATAAAGGCAATAATGGTGAGCTAATCCATTGCAAGCAAGACTTCTATTGTGGTAACTAATGATCATGTTGCAATCACTTCCATTTGATACATAGGTATTATAATCATAATGGTGACTTCAACAAACAACAACAAGTTATAAAATTTAAATAAATAATGTGATATACAGACTCAGTAAGCTTCAATATGCAACGCTGGGACGTAGTTCGTTCGATTATTGACTTTCCCAATAGTAGAAAAGGCGGATCACTCGTCAATATTCGTAATCACATACCCGACATCACCAACGTTGATATATGGACCCTTAATCAAGCTATTTGTTTGGAGCTTGGCGGAGAGACCGCTAGTCGATATGGCGCACGTCTACACTCTACTTTTCGGGAAGATGCACCGTCTTCAAGCTGCTGGAAGCATGCTACTGTGAATGCGTTACATATTATCACGGTGTACAGAGGCTCGTTATTAGCCCAGAGCATCTTCTATGAAGATCCAAAGAAGATACTACTGAAGCTGCTACAAGACTATAAGATTGAGTGTGTTGGAAGTGATGATGACAATGAAGATACTTGGCTCCTATCTGATGTTGTCTATGTCCTATCGGTGGCTGCTATTTCTTGTCAGGAAGAAAGGTCAATGAAAGCATGTATTGAACAGCTTATTGAAGCTCTACCATCAAATGAACTTGTTGTTTCCATGTCTATGCTAGGGAATGCACTCGACTTGTGCCCTGCAGTAATGCAAAGATTTAGGACTCAGCTGCTTCTAGCTGGCTGTACAGATGATCAACGTTTACACCTACTAGCTTGTGAAGAGGTAAGTCTTTCATATCGACGCTTAGATGACCCTTGTTACCCTATCAATGCACTCAATACCCAACAATCTCATGTATCTCATTTTTAGGACAAAGCTTTAAATGCATTTCAAAGACAGTCAAGTAAAGTTATTGGAAAGAAGAGACTTGAGTTCTTCTCCAAGCGATTCATGTGTAGAGTCTTTATAGCATGGAGATTAGAACTTGACTTGGCTAAACGTGCTAGAATGTTGCAAAAGAGAGCTGCCTTTGAAGCTTGGTTGTTGGCTACCAAGCGTATTCGACTAGGACGTGTCTTTACGAATGTATCACATGTCAACTACTGCAAGTCGCGAGGACGGGTTTCACTTAGGAAACTAATGAAATATGCGCGAAACTCTAAGAAGATCAAGCGTTGTTACACAAGTGAAGAAGAGAAGGATATCCGTTCAGGTCTTGGCCATGTTCGAATCTGGCTAAAAAAGACTACCATGAGAAGAGCCTTGCTGTCTTGGGTTGCATTTAAAGACTTGGAGGCAAAAGGTGAATGGGGAGCAAAGTGGTACAAGAATAAGCTTTTAAGGCGAGCATTTAGACAGTATCATGCTTACTGTCAAACACAGATGAAGATAAGAAAGAATGCTAGAGAATCATCAATTCAACAGAGTAAGATTCTTGAGCACATCGAAGACATGAAAACCTCAACGGTATCACTCAAAAAGGACAAGATTGTACCAGCGACACTTGTACCCAAGCTTGAAAGGGCCCGTCAATATGAGGAGGCAAGGCAGAGACAAGTAGAGCATCAAAAACAAGTTGATGTGACCATACTCGCTCAACAACGTTCACAGAGGAGAGAACGAGTTGTGTCCGATCAAAAGCAAAGGGAACATGAGTTCCAAACCATATGGTCTGCAAATAAACTCATAGCAGAGACAATGACTTTAGAAAGTAACAAGAGGCTTGTACTTACATCTGACTTCAAGCATCAATGTGATAAGGAAGTGAAACAGATACAACGGTATTTGTCAATACAGGGAGCATCGGTGTCCAACGTAGAAAGAGAAAGTGCTATAACTTCATCCTCTGCCATTAGTTACTCAATTCTGGATGCACATTTAGCTCATGCAGGTCTCATACCAGAGGAATTTCTTCATCGTCTTGGGCAGTTGTCATCCCCTATTCGAGCTGTGCCATTTCAAGCTGCCTTGATATCTTGTGGATTAGTTCTAGATGCTGTAGAGTTCCAGGATATATTCAAAGGTTTAGTGCAACATACAACTACTCCACATGATGCTATCGAGCTTGCTGATCTTCAAGAACTGAGATGTGTATCAAACAAATACATTGGTAAGGAAGGATCTAGATGGAAAATGTATGTGTGTCCCAATCATAAACAGCAGAAGCTTCACAACATTGTCACGGGTGAGACATTTCTCCAAAAGAATATCAAGAGGAAGCTTATTAGGCAAGCGGTTAGTGAGAATATACAAGATCATGAATTGCTCAAGGCTCGAAGAAAATGTTATTACGATAAGAATCAGGCTCATACGGAGATGTTAGAACATTATGCTGCCAAATCTATACAATCAATGTACTATAAGTTTAGAGGACGACAGACCATAAAGAAACAGCAATGGATTCTTAATAGAAGAAAGCTATTTCGAATGAGGGCAAAACAGGCCATGGCAGTCTTGTTGATTCAAAGAAGATTTAGAGCAAGCAGGAATAGATGACTAACATTTGAAAGCTAAGCTTACTATCTACCTTTCCTACCCTTTGGCATCTTCTTTGTTTTCGAATCTTCTACGTCGCTCTCTTGGTAGAAATGAGGAGCTATCTCAATCAACCACTTGGGTTGGATTGGTGCGACCTGTCTCATATATTCTTTTGATGTAAAGGCTAGCTCAAAGTATACCAACCATGCAGGTAGTGGCTCTTCCTTAGCCAAACATGACGATGGATGGATGTATACTGTTCTTCTCTGTTTGACAGTTTCGTAGTCACCACTTCGTCCGAGCCTTGCGGTATTGTAAAAGAATCCTGCCGTTACAGCTTTCAATATTGATTCAATATCTTCAGGATTTGACACGTTCGGATCGACCTCCACCCTTTCACATAATCCCTCCAGCTGCTCTCGTACATCTCGAGCTTTCTTCATGTTTCGAACTTGGACATAGTTTTCAAAGCACCATTGAGGACTATAATCTGTCTCAGCCCACTCACGATAACATCTGAGTAATGCAATATGATCTCCTCCGCCACCACGAGCAAAGTTTTGTCGGGCGGTATCTGCATGTACTTTCTTCTCCTTTGGGCGATAGAAGACTGATGATCCTATACTTAGCATGCTTACTATGGACAGAACTTCAGAAGTGCACTTGTACTTTTCTGATACGATGACAGTCTTGCTCAGCATGGGATCTAATGGGAATTCAGCCATACGACGACCTAGTTTGGTAAGTTCACCTCGATCATTCAATGCTCCCAAAGCATACAACTGCTCCAGTGCTCTAATTAATGTATCAGGTGGAGGCGCATCCATAAAGTCAAATGCAAGTAGATTGTCAATACCTAAACTCTTTAGCATCAATACCACATTGCACATGTTTGTCCTTAATATCTCGGGAGTAGTATTGGGATCTAGTTCATGTTGGAAGGAGTATGCCGTGAATAGTCGAAAGCACTTGCCCGGTTGTGTTCTTCCAGCACGACCAGCTCGCTGATTAGCCGCAGCTTGTGAGATTGGCATAACCATTAAACTCTCCATCCCCGTCTTGGCATTGAAGGATGTCTCTTTATTAAAGCCAGTATCAATAACGTATTTAATACCATTGATGGTTAATGATGTTTCAGCAATGTTCGTGGCTAGTACAACCTTGCGACTCTGTTTGGGTGTATCCTCGAATATCTTTGCCTGTTGATCAGATGGCAAGTTGGCATAGATTGGACACAAAATCAGCTCGGCAATCTTATTCCCTAACACTTTTGTTCGATGTGTAAGGATTTCGTTTGCAGTTTCAATCTCTTCTTGACCGGTTAAGAAAACGAGAACATCTCCATCGAGTGGTTGTGATATATGAATTTGCAGAACAGTTACAATGGCTGCATCGACATAATCTGCCTCTGGAGCTTTCGTGTAGTAAATATCCACGGGGTACATTCTTCCTGGAATCATAAAGATGGGAGCATCATCAAAGTATTTGCTAAACTTTTCAGCATCAAGTGTTGCCGAACTGATGATCAATTTCAAGTCGTCACGAAATCTTGCAACATCTTTGACCAATCCAAACAAAATATCAGTGTGAAGGGTCCTCTCATGGGCTTCATCAATAATCAAGCAAGAATAAGATTTCAAATCGGGCTCTGTTAAGAACTCTCGAAGTAACATACCATCTGTCATGTACTGGATAACAGTCTTTCTACTTGTACAATTCTCAAATCTGATTGAGTATCCAACTTCATGACCAACTTTAACATTCATCTCTTCGGCAACTCGCGATGCTACAGACATGGCTGCAACTCGACGGGGTTGTGTACATCCGATTTTACCTAATTCAGAGTATCCAACCTCGTGTAAATATTGAGGAATTTGTGTAGTCTTTCCGGAACCAGTCTCGCCCACCAATACCAGTACTTGATGATCCTGTAATGCACTCAAGAAGTCTTCGCGGTATGAATAGATGGGCAGTTTCTTCCTGCCTTCTAATATCTTTTCGTGTTTTGTGGCTGGACGCATTTCCATTGCTTTCTCCTCTTCCTTTATACTCATCTCGTCGTCTTCATATTGTTTAGAGGGGTGTTTCTTCTTATTCTTGTTACGATTATCATATCCCTTCTTTGTATCCATACACACAAAGTCAATTTGTTGCTCTTCAAAAACAAAATCATACTTGTCTTCATCGTCTTCTTCCCCATCTTTGTGTTTCTTCTTATGACGACTCAACCCTGCAGCCATTTGTGTCTGTCCTTCTTCCCATAGTTGCTGCTCACTTTTTTCCTGCTTGGGTTCTACATAACGTGATGTTAATAACTCCTCACCCTTTTGAGCACGAGATTTACCCTTGTGTTCGTCATCATCCCCATCAAACTCATCGGGTAAGCGGTAAAATCCATCTGGTTTCTTGGCAGCCTCGGCTTCATCTCCACCCACATGTCCATGTTCACGAGCCATACGCAGTATATCTCGTTTTAATTGTAACTCTCGTTTCTCCTCGGCAGTGAGTGTATGATTTTCCCCAACCTTGGCAATTAATTCTTCCTCATCTGCCAATTCTCGTTCTAATAATTCCAATTCTCGTTTGGTACGCTTTTGTAAGTATGCGCGTTTTGATTCGGCACGCATATCTGAGATAGATATTGCCTTCTTCTTTTTGTTATTATTATCATCATCTGAATCAGATAAAATAACTTCTTCACCTCGTGCTAATCGACGATCTCTTTCTTCTCGTTTACGTAACCGTTCCATTCTCTTTTGTGCATCACTTTCTTTCGTATCACTATCATAGTCACTACCACTATCATCCACTTTACTCTTTTGTTTCCGCTTATCCTTTTGATTTAATCGTTTAGCAAACTCATCTCTTTCTCGTATATCCTTCTCTCGTTCAATCTCCGCTCGTTCTTCAGGTGTTAATTTACTCAAATCCTGTTCCGTTTCCTTCTTGTTATCATTGTCACTATTATCCTTCTTATCCTTCTTGCCACTACGCTTTTGACGTATCTCCTCACGTCTGCGCTCTCGCTCTTCCCATAACTGCTCTTCGTCAACGACTCCTGCATCATCTCCTGAACTTGATGAGGATGAGGATGAGTGTCGTCTCCTCCTACGCTTCCGTCTATCTTCTTTTTTAGATCTTCCTCTATCCTCTTTATCATCTTTAGTATCTTTACTTCTCTCCTTCTTATCATCTTTAGATCTCTTGCTGCTCTTACTTTTTGTATCACTCCCTCTACTACTTTTGGTAACAATTGTACCCGGTACACTATTATCACCGCCCCCGACTGCTTTACTCTTCTTTGGTTTATCTGGTAATTGAAATTCCGGTTCTTCCATTTCCATTAATGAGTACTTTGCAGCACGTTTCATCATGTCGGCATTTGTAGGCTTATTTGATGATTGTTTGCTACTGGCAGCCGCCGATGCACCACCGCTATTAATATTACCACTACCACATCGTCTACACAACTCATTCGCAAAGTTTAATAATCTACCTTCATCGGCAGTAACACCACCATCCTGTAATGTTTGCATAACCCGCTGGACATCACCACTACTTTTCTTTTTCTTTTTATTACTTGATGCAACATCAACTAAGAATCCAGCTAGTGCCGAATCGGCAAAGCCTAATAATTCATGTAAATTATCAGAACACCAATTCTTGGCTGCAGATAGTTCTGTTGGTGTTAGAGTCATTGATTTACTTTTTCTTATAACTTAACTTGATATATATTTTGTGGATTGCAGTGATATGACTGTTAGCACAAGATGTGTACTTTTTTGTATAATTGTTGCTACTCAATCAATCAAATTATATAGACTTGAGAGTACCACTAAGGTATGTGAAAGAGTGCTAGAAACTGATCTAATTTCAATAAACCAACTCACGTATAGTGGTACCGAAATCCACCTTATCGAGAATAATAATGACGGCATCTCCCTTATGTATCAACTCAAATTCGCGATATATCACCAATTGAAATAGCGTTTAAAACTGATCAGTAGGAGGTGTATGTTATACGATATCACGCTATCTAAAGGCCTTGAATACCATTGGAGGGGCTCGATCACTAAATGTACTAGCCCAATGCGTGGGCTAGCCCACCTGCGGTGGGCTCAGTGTATGCCCCCCAAATAGGTTACACTTGTAAAAAAACAAAACATCCACGTGTTCGAAGTTCGAACTGTTGGACATTGCAAAATTAGTTCACGATATGTGATATGTGATATGTGATATGGCTGGTTAGATCGTACCTAGCTGCTAATAGAATTGGTGTGCTCTTGCTGTTTATGATTATGTTGTTGTTGTTATGTTGTATTGGTAACAAGGGGAATTGTTTCTATTTCTGTATTCTATAATTCTAATAAAGCTTGCAACACAAACACATATCAAAATATCTCCATTTAGAGTACCTAAGTCATTATAATAGGACAATGTCGACGGAAGGAAAGGAAGTAGTAAACAACGAGGAGGTACCAACAGGAGTATTCAAAGAAGAAGAGTCATTCGAAGAAAATCCTAGCCCTGAAGAAATAGCAGCTCATGTAATCCTTGACTCCTCAGCTGTTGATACTCATGGTGATATAGAGGAAGAGAAAAAGCATCTGCAAGAGGCTCAAGAGGAGAATGAGACTAATGTATTAGCGTCATCATCTAGTCATCAAACTACAACTAGTTGTATAAATGATAATAGTTCTACACAGAAAAAGTATAAGGAATGGTACGCCGCACCAACGAGTATACGCTGGCAAAACGAGAACTCGAACAGTTACCACGACGAGAGTAATGAAGAAGAATGGGAATATCTCTTCGCTGATCTTTTTTACATACCTGCCATTAGTAGCTTATCTGAGTTACTATCATCAATAATAGACGATCCAGTGGTTGACAGTACGAAGATGGTGGTTGGGGAGAATAAGTATTATTATTCAGAGCACTCATATGTCAGGCATGAAGCAGTACTTTGCTTCTTTGCAGTATTCTTTGCAATTTGGTTTTCGTGGTATCATCAGTGTGTTTATGATTGCAAGTTTATTGCGAGAGATACATTTCATCGACTAGTCAATCGAATAAGGTTGATGTTTGTCTCAGTGGCTATATACCAAATCAGTGGATATGATGAATTGGTAGCGAACGAGAATGATCCATCGACTGATTCTCGTGGCAATGAATGTTCATTTTACTTCTGTATGGGGATAACACTTGAATGCCTCATTTCTCTCCTGTTACGTGTTGAGACTATAATCATGACGAGAGACGACGATGCGGTCAGGAATGACTCGATCATCACTGTTGGACTTGAGTTGTTTCCCCGTCTAATATTATACATTGCGGCTTGGATCACTCACAATAATTCAGAGCAATGGACATGGCTTGTACTCAGTGGAGTCGTCGTTCCTTCGTATCTCTTCATGCTTGTCCAACATTTCAAATACAGTTCTATGATTCCAATGAGTCGTCAAGTATTACTTTCTCGTATAGGCTCCTGGGTTTCAATTGTAATCGGAGAAGGGATCATATCTATACTTAATCCAGGCTCAAGTAGAAGGGAGAATGATTTAATATCTGCCGTACTGATCATCTTCACATTGATAATCATGCATTCATTATACTTCTCCTACCAAGGCCAAATCAGTGCATCGGAAAAGTTTCGTGGGAGGATGCAACTTGCTTTGATTGAACTCATGTCAATAGCATTTATTGGAATTGGTGTGTCTGCAAAACAAGGAACAGTTCTTACAAATTCTCTCTTGGACTTCAGGTCTATTGATAAGTTGAGCAACGATACTAGCTCAAATGCTACGATACCAGAACACTATTCTGACTTCATTTATTCTTACAAACAGTCATGGAAAGTAGTAATAGATGAGCCGAACAACTTCAAGGGTTTCACGCAAATCAAAACGTCAAGCAAATATTATTACAAAATATTCCGACTATACTTCAACAGAGTATACTTTATTTGTCTGCCAATGTTGTTGTTCTGTCTCGAGGTAATCTTCTGGACTTCAAACCCTGCGTATGTTGAAAACATTCGGCGTTTATTTCAAGGAGAGCGTGGATCAAAGGGATTGAGGTCTTTAGTTGCTTCGAGCTTAGTTTTCGAATTAGCTTCTTTGCTGACAGTCGCTTTAGCGGGGTGTCTTAATGATGGAATGATGTCATTGGAACCAGTATACAAGCATTTAATTGGGTTTGTATTGAGTATAGCATTCTTGTTATTAAGAATTATGACGGTATCTGTACTACAATAAGATCAGGAGTTGACTCCACACAAAGTTGAAGTGTCCTGACTCCAGATAACAAACATAAGCTGTTCCATCATTATAATTACTGTACCTCTAGGATACATTTGGCGGTATCCTCCTCCCTCAAGTCTACTTTGGCTGTAGTTGGTCTTCATCTCAGGTGACATATAATACTGTGTAAATCTAGCTATTCTATAAGTTTAATAGTAATGATTTCAAAGTATCGCATCAACCTCAAAAGATGCATCAGAAAACTGTCCTCCTCCTCCTCCTTCTTCTTCATCATCATCTGTCGAGGCAATTTCATATTCGGGAGGAACAACTAGCATATCATCAAGTCGCCGAAGCATGGCCTGTCGTTCTTCATCTGGTACTCCATCACTTTCATTATCATTGTCTTGAACAAGATTATTACTTCCTCCATAACGAACTACCATCTCGTCGTCACTCTCGTTGTCATAATGATTAGCAACTACCATTTCGTCATCATTTCCATTGCCGCCAATACCAGCCATGAGTGACATCATGTTGAACAGTCCTCCACCGCCACCAAATCCATCGTCTGAATCTCCTGTCAAGGTTATCAGCTTTGTTAATGCATCAAATATACTTTGACAATTGCTTTCATCGGAAGTTGTAGGTTTGAAGAATACCTCAAGTGTATCAA
>Ga0214481_100019_pt1 | contig 61099 bp, 55 predicted proteins | sample M1_20Mar14CPVII9_4_FD_165057 | JGI IMG/M metagenome (GOLD analysis project Ga0214481, IMG submission 165057) | Marine eukaryotic communities from Monterey Bay, California, United States - M1_20Mar14CPVII9sort6BwellG10 | ecosystem: Environmental > Aquatic > Marine > Unclassified | place: USA...
TGGTGGCACCTTCTTCTACTTTGTCGACGGCAGTCTCACAAGTTTCAAGCTTCAACACTGGCCGAGTCTTCCAAGGAAGAACGAGAGGAAGTCTTTCTTATCAAGTGGCGTGGACGGTCGTACTTACATTGCTCATGGGAACGCCGATGTGACGTAGAGAAGTATGATCAATCAGTACAACAAGGGGCGGCAAAGAGCAAGATCAATCGATTCCTCCAAGCTCAGGCTATATCTCTGGGACATGATTGGAAGAAAGACAAGGAGGATAGTCGTAAGGCCCAAGCCAAACCTGCGATACACGCTCATCATCTTCTTCCGCCCAGCCCCAGTCGACCTGGTCAAGTCAACGATAATCCAATTAACGAAGAAAATGATTATAATGAAGAAGAAGAGGCTGGTGATGACGACTACTTCTCTCCACTTCATCTAGAGGTCGATAGGATTATTGGATGTGATGAGAACGAGTTGGATATGGGTGTTCTTAAGCGTCAAAGAGCTCTCAACCGCCGAGCTGAGCGTGAGGCATTGAAGAAGCGTGAACTCGAGGACGAAGAGGAAGAAAAGTGGCTAAAGGGTGAACACGGCGATTGCAAAATTGCCTCCGAGTTGGATAATAAGAAGCAAGCCGCCAAGAAAGAGGAAGAGGTTGATAAGCCATGGGATCCCGAGGACAATGTCAGATACATTGTTCGTTGGAAAGGCCTTCAACTAACTGATGCTACTTGGGAGTATTGGATTGATATCAAGCGAGACTTTGTCAACGAAGTCGAAGACTTTTGGAGACGGCAGAAGCCTCCATCTTCCAAAAAGATGAAGGAAATGATACAGGAGAAGCATCCTCATCCTCGAAGCTTCAAAAAGATGAAGGAATCTCCCGTATTTGGCATCTCAACCGCGAAAAGATCTGTTGCAAAGTTAGAAGATGACAAAGAAGATGACTATGATTCTTCTACTAATGAAGAAGACGATGGATCAGAATTGAGACTTCGTGGCTATCAACTCGAGGGCGTAAATTGGTTATTATGGAATTGGTATAATCAAAGATCGTGTATATTAGCAGACGAGGTAAGTAGAAGCGTGTCTTTGTTTTTTCTTTATCCGTTATATTGTGCAAGAACTTATACCAATTGTTATTCTCGCTTATAGATGGGCCTTGGAAAGACAATTCAATCGATTGGTTTCCTCACTGGTCTTCAGAACTTACCTAAGGGGAGTGTTAGAGGACCATTCCTCATCGTTGCCCCATTGTCACTCATTAGTCAATGGGAATCTGAAACAAGAGAGTGGGCTCCCGATATGAATGCAGTTGTCTACCATGGTAGTGCGGATTCCAGAGACTTCCTTGTGAAGAATGAGTTCTACTACACTGATCAGTTTGTGAGGAAGGAAAAGACAAAGGACCTCAAGAATAATCACATGACCAAGTTTCAACTACTCATCACAACATATGAGGTAGTCCTCAAGGATGCTAATATTCTCTCGAAGATTCAATGGAAGGCATTGATCGTTGACGAAGCTCATCGGCTTAAGAATATCAATTCCAAGCTATTTGAAGACTTGTCGACAATCCCTCGTGACTTTTGCCTACTGTTAACGGGCACACCACTTCAGAATTCTACCGAGGAATTATGGGCCTTGCTTCACTTTTGCAACCCAGACTCATTTGCCTCAAAGGATGAATTCACAAACAAGTTTGGTCAATTGCAAGATGCGAAACAGGTGTCCAATCTCCACACTGTATTACGTCCTTACCTTCTAAGGCGTGTAAAGGAGGATGTGGAGAAGACATTACCACCCAAGGAGGAAACTATTCTTGAGGTTTCACTAACTCCAATTCAGAAGCAATTCTACAAGGCCATTTACGAAAAGAATACTGGCTTCCTTTACCAGGGTACCAAGGCGAGTAATGCTCCAAGTCTTATGAATGTGATGATGGAACTAAGAAAGTGTTGTAATCACCCATTCCTTATCCGCGGCGCTGAAGATCGTATCATTGATGATGCTGCCGAGAATGAGAAGAAGTCTCTTCCTCCTAATGAACAAGAGGACCATGATATTGATTACGCTAAATTGACTGGTGACCAGCTAATCAAGTCATCAGGCAAGTTTGTCCTTCTGTCAAAGCTACTCCCAAAGTTACAGAGTGGTGGGCATAAAGTATTGATATTTAGTCAGATGGTTAGGGTATTGGATCTCCTCCAAGAACTACTACAGTTGAACCACTACCGATACGAAAGACTCGATGGTTCTACATCTGCGAGTGCAAGAAATGCTGCAGTTGATCGATTCAAGCGAGAATCTTTTAAGCGTTTCGTGATGCTATTATCCACTCGAGCTGGTGGACTCGGCCTGAACTTGACTGCTGCCGACACAGTTATCATTTTTGATTCAGATTGGAACCCACAGAATGATCTTCAAGCAATGGCCAGAGCCCATCGCATTGGTCAAACAAGATCTGTTCGCGTCTATCGTCTCTTAACTGCCAAGACTTATGAGATGCACATGTTTCACAGTGCAAGTCTTAAACTCGGACAAGCCAATGCTGTTTTGGCACATCAACGTCAAAATACTAATCCCGATGAGATTCCCAACAAGAGAAAGTCTAAAGCAGAGAGAGAAGAACAAGCCAAGGAGATTGATACTTTACTGAAAAAAGGTGCATATGATGTGTTCAATGATGATGATGACACGGAAGCTCAAAAATTCATGGACACAGACATTGATCAGTTGTTAGAAAAGAGTTCCAAGACGGTTACATACGGTGAAGGAGCTACCAACTCATTAAGTAGTGGTTTGGGAAGCTTTAGTAAGGCCAGTTTTGTTGCCGATACCGGAGGAGGAGATGGAAAAGATGTTGATTTGGACGATCCAGACTTTTGGAGTAAGGCTGTTGGGTTAGATGCACCTCCAGAAGAGGTTGATCCAGCCATGGCACTTATCATCGGCGATGGAAGTAAGCGTGTTAGGAAACAGGTTGCAACATATGACCCATTCAAAGAGGAGGCCGAAGAACTAGCACGTGAAAAGGAAGAGTTAAGACTCCAGAAACTGGCAGAGAAAGAGGAGAAGGAGCGCAAGAAGCTTGAGAAACAACTCAAGAGAGAGGCAGAGAAGGAAGCTAAGGAGAAGAGGAAGAAGGAAGCACTCGAGTTGAGAGAGAAACAACGCGAGAAACGGCTGATTCTAGAGAAACAACGGAAGGACAACAGAGCAAAAGAACTGAGAAATAAGGTGAACAAGGTCAGAGTCATATATAATGACAGAAAGACTGATCGAAAGAGGGCACTCAAGAGGAAGGAACACGAAGATCCTGTATTTGAGCGAGTCAAACAGGCGTGGGATACTTCTCAGAGGACACGGGTAGTTAATGCTATCTTGAGATTTGGGTTTGGTAGATTTTGCAAGGTGAGAGGAGAGTCAAACTTTACAAGTCTGCCCATTCAAGATGTTGAGGTATTTGCCCGAGCATACATCTATCAGCTAGGGTTGCAAGCTGCATCAACTGTCATGTTTGATGTGAATTGTAGTGAGGCGGAGGATGAAAATATGGATGAAATTATTCAGGGTAGTCTTCACAGAGTACTCAGCCCATTGATTGGCGAAGGCAAAGACTTTGATTTCATTTGCAAAGCGATTCTTACATCATTATGTATGCAGATGCGAATCAAAACCAACGATGCGTTCATGAGGATGCCACTTGTTCTCGCGGAGCCTGCATTCCTGTATGACTTGAGACAAGGCATGGCAATTCGCTTCCTTCATCGTATTTCATTTCTATCAAGACTAAATTGCATCATTGAGGAAGCGTTGGATAGAACTATTAGTGATATTGGCCATGAAGCGATGGGGCAACGAGGATGTCCTACCAACGACTATTCTACTTTAGATATGGATCTCAAGGCCCGGTATGTCACAACCGAGGAGCTCATGTATGCTTTGAGTGTCAAAATGAGTGTAGCATTAGAGTCGTCCAAACTACCATGCCCACCTTGGTGGGATAGAAGTTGTGATGTAGGTCTCTTGATGGGCACATTCTTCCATGGGCTTGGCAATTATGAGGATATGAAGAATGATGATCAACTTCCGTTTGCCAAGAAGATCAAGTCATATGTGGAGAGTAACAGTACTGAAGCAGAATCAGTTCGTCGCTTTGAGATGGCAGCCGGCGCTACCAAACAAGTTTTTGATACTGCCCTCGTCACAATGAAACGAAAGTTTCAAGAACAGACACATGCTGCAGTAGCGGCTGTATTTGCTGCGACAAAGAGTGGAGATGGTGATGGTAAGGAAGGACATGTCGTAACGGCACATGAGCAGGAAATGGATGATGATGATATCGTTTCCATCCGAGGAATCAAGGGTGCAGCTGTTGAGGCTTTCCGTAATTGGGACAAGTCATCAAAGACTGCCCCCCGAAAGAAGTCCGTATCAAGTTACTCTCTACCACTCCCCGATGCAAAGCATCTAGATTATCTCCTGATGCGAATTGTAGAGAATATTGAGTTAAACTCCTCTTCTCCCTCAGAATCGTCTCGTGTAAAGCTCGGCAAGCCCCAAGAGGAAAGTACCAAGGCGGATAGTACAATAACAACAAACAGATCAGTATTGCAAAAGGTTATGCCATCCAAGCTAAACAATGAGCGTTCTCAGATGTTATTCTCGGGCAGTCTAGTTACTACAGAAAAGAAGGTACAAAGTGAATCAGATTACTTCCTTGGCGCGGCATCTCAAGATCTAGCAAGTATTGCGGTTGGTGCTGATGCAAAACGTTATCAACGTGGTCCAAATGTTCCTCTCATCGTTACAAGATTTGGTCTAGGAGCTATACTGCAAGCGGAGGATTATGTTATTGAATCTTTATTAGATAGTTCTTCAAAGGAGATGGAGAAGAAGGGTAAAAGTCAAGGTCAAGATCTAAAGAAGCCAGACTCTATTCCTTCTTCCATGGTTGTAAAAAGTGAAGACAAAGGCGTGGAAGCAGAAGCTATTGCGTCAAATAGCCAGCAACAAATACCTGAGAAACCACTTTCAAATCAAGCGTCTTCTTGGCAGTGTATCAAAGACGATGCAACTCTTCGAGCATCTCTTTGCACTACAATGATAATGAGTGGGTATCCTTGTTCCCTCGCTAACGATACATTTGTCTGCATCAGCGCTGAGTTGAGGTTAGAACTGAACCGCAACCCTGCACTACTACCACCAATTCCTTTCTCCAGTGCTTCTTCATCGGCAGTCACCAACAAGTGTCCATTCTTTTCAATGGAGGATGCCTTCTCTCCATTATTCAAAAGTGCCGGCATTGATTGGCCTGAAAAGACAGATTCGTTGGATGAATATCTCCAAACTATCCTGCTTCCTCATTGTCTCAAACTATGCTTAACCCTTGCCGAAGAGCAGACAAAAATAGCCAGTGGAAAAGGGAAGAGTGATGTATACATGGGACGTTCTGCATATCAAAATCTATGTCCACTACCGGATCCGTGTATTCCTGTGAAAGAGCACTCTGAGGAGGCAATGGCTTATGCTTATGCTATCCTTCGGAGAACAAGACTAATGAAAGCAATTCGATTCATTGTTGGTGGAGGTGTTCCTCTTTATGTTCTGACTGACTTTCTTCGTGGACCAGTCATGACAAGTCATGCAATTGGCATCCCAGTTTGGTGGTGTCCTTGGATACATGATTTAGGTCTACTTGTTCATGCCTCTTTACATGGTCTAGGGTCAACTACCACTGTTCTTCCTCTACAGCAGTCTTTCATTGAGCAACATATTCGAGAAACATTCATTGATGGCTCAGTTGGTTCGACGAAACCTGCTCTACCTAAATGCGTTTTGGATAAGGCATCAAAAGAAGAGATTGATGCTTGGGTTACTCATCATTCGAAACAGTTCCCTATATTCAATGTAATTGAGCACAGGTTAGCACTTATATGTTCTCATTTGACAGTAGGCAGTGAAGCTCATTATGACGCAGTACCTATGTGGGATGAGTTTGGCTGGCCGATGACCGATGATAACTCTTCTTCTCCTCTTGCTGATATGAGAACAGGAACAGCTGGAAAGACTTGTTTGCTTACTGACAAGAACGAAACAAATAGATAGATTAAAGATACTTTCAACTAGCTTAATCATATGATAATGTTAAGTATATTCTATTGTCTATCATCCGATTCATTATGGTTTCAACTTCTTTGCCTTTCTTTTGCTACTGATATTTCCAAAACCAATAGCTTGTTTCTTATTAGATTGTTGTCCAAGTACTTCATCAGGCATTCGTGCTTTCAAATCCCATTGGTCATTAGAGTTTGTGTTGGACGTAGGTTCTATATTGATATCTGCTGCATATAGTGTTCCAACTTCACATGGTATAAGATAACCACAATCTGGCATATCTTCACCCTCTTTTCGTGGAGCACGGACTAGATAATCTCCATCTTTTGATACAATTGCTGATGATCCTGTAAACTCCAAGTCTCCCTCATTCGTCTTATCCTCTTGTGATTCATAATTTGCAAATAAGAATGGTACTTGATTCTCCAATGCTCTGGTTGGCAATACACATTCAACCACTCTCGTATCAAACTTGGTATTTGTAAATGAAGTAGATGCAACTAGAATCTGGGCTCCACTACTAACTAAGTTCCTACTATGTTCAGGAGATAGAATATCGTTTCCACACATTAATCCAATTTTGATTTCTCTTTCTTCTCCTTTTGATGTATCTCTATTTGGTAATTGCAATAACATTGGTGTTGACTCCACAAACGAATAACCAGATCTAAAGTCATCATGTTTCGATATACTTCTATAGTTACCTGCCCTCGTCCCGCAAGCATTGAATGCCATTATTGAATTGTATGCATTTAAACTCTCCCTGCTATCATCGGTAAATGAGGTCTTCAATTCACTTTCGTGTATACTCTCAGCATACCCAATTATACATGCAACATTCAACTCTTCACATATATTACCAATGATATTGAATTTGGTATCTTCTCTATCAAGTGCTGTTTGTTCATATTGTTGTTGTGACGAATGACCTCCAGTTAAGAATAGTTCAGGATATATAACAACATCTATACCATGAATAGATGCAACTCTTAGTGAATCAGCTACTTGTGTTAATATTGCCAATGGATTTTCTGATAATGTATCACTTATTGATGGATGACAAGTCGTTTGATAGACGGCTGCTCGTATTGAAAAAGATTCAACACATGTGAAGAAGCATACCAGTAGAACATAGATGGAGTTATTGTTTACTGCCATAGATATTGAACTCTCCGCCAACAACTAATCTCACTACTAACTCTCTGGCCGATATGTACTGAACTGGCGGCTAGGTAGGATACCCTTTTACACTCTCATAATATTTTTTTACTCTCTCATAAAAATGATGCACTGACCATCCATATATCTCCACCAATTGTTTAGCCAATCATGACAGATAGTAGCAGTAGTAACAAACGTCAAAAGACAATAACACAACATGCACCTCATTCGTCACTATTACCACCACCACAAGTCAAATCTATAGTCTCACAATGGTTAGAAGATGATATACCATCAAACTTTGATGTTGGTGGCTACGTCGTCGGGAACTCAATCCAAACAGCAGAACTATGGATGAAAAGTGATGGTATATTAGCAGGTATACCATTCTTTAATGCAGTATTTGATGTATGTGGAGAATGTACTATCCAATGGGAGGATATAGCAATTGAGGGTACTAATTTCAATGTTGGTGAAATTAACTCCAATAAGAAGAAAGTGAAATTGGCAACAGTTACCGGACCAGTTTCTCATTTACTCCGTGGTGAACGTACTGCATTAAACTCATTATCACGATGTAGTGGCGTGGCCACATTATCAAACAAGTGTGTACAAATTGCAAAAACACATAATTGGAAGGGTGAAGTAGCCGGGACACGTAAAACAACACCCGGTTTTAGATTAGTCGAAAAGTATGGCCTATTAGTCGGCGGGGCATCCACACACAGATTAGATTTATCACAAATGGTAATGTTAAAAGATAATCATATATGGAGCTGTAATGGTAGTATCGAAGCAGCAGTTAAAAAAGCACGAGGTGTTAGTGGATTCAGTCAAAAGATTGAAGTTGAATGTCAATCATTAGAGGAGGCAATAATTGCTGCCAAGTCAGGTGCTGATGTTGTTATGCTTGATAACTTTACACCAGAGCAATTGAAGAAGGATGCAAAGACATTTAAAATGCAGTATCCACATGTTGTTGTTGAGGCTTCTGGGGGTATAACTATTGATACAATGGCTGATTATTTTAGTGATGATGTGAATGTTATTAGTCAGGGGAAATTGACACAGGGGTATGATTGTGTTGATTTTAGTTTAAAGATTGCCCATTAAAGATTGGGGAATGAGAGAGAAGAGAGATAAATACCAGGTCTGGAGAAAGAGGCAACAATAACACTATTGCAGCAGCTTAATTTCAATATCTATTGTTGAAAATAGTACCAGCTAAAGATACTTCCACACATTAGTGCCAACTTGTCTCAAGAAGTTCTTGCACGTTTATTACTTCTTCCCGTGGACAATTTGACCAGAGGCAGCATACCACTTGCTCTACTGTCCGTCCTAGTCCATTCTCTTGTTAGAGGCAAACCTTCACATTCTACGGTCAGTCTATAATAAGAACACCATGTGTCTCCTTTTAGAACAGAAATGTACCAATAGCATCCTCTATTGTTCCAATATCGTCCGCCCCTGTAAAGCTTAACACATGGAAGACCATCACTTTGAGCTTTGTAATAGATTGGAGCGTCATTGACATAACCATGCTTGTGGTAGATTCCATTCACTTCATCTATGCAGCCCTCCACTAAAAGATCATCCACAATCACACTTTGACTATTCATCACGCCATCAGAATTCTTACTCTTGCCGTCGGTGTTAAAGTAAGCCCTGTCTTTTGCATGAGAAATCTTTGGCTCAAGCGATAGTTGAACCCCAATTACACCCTTCCCTTCATAATTAATGTCATAATGTCCACCCTTGACACTGATGTCTAAACGTTGATTCTTCCATCTATGTGATGGGGGCAAGCTACCTGTACCATCAGCACGTGCGCTAGAATGACAAACAGTAACACCATCTGTTCTTCCCAATAGTAGCCATTTCTTGATGTCTTTTGCCCGATACGAAGACTCTATCTCGAGTTGAATTGAATACAAGGACCCCATTAGCCCAATTTGTTTCGTGTATCTTGGAGCACCGTTGTGCATGCCAGCCAAGGTGAAAGTACCATTTATATCGTTTGAACCACATCCATGAACAGTCAAATGAGGAGGGATATAATCCTCCTTCTCATCGTCTGAAGACAATTCTAGTACTATTTGTTCTTTCTCGCTCTCGCTCTTAACTTTTGGTGCATCATTCTTAGTTGCAATATTCCTGTTAGTAACTTTTGCATTGTTGTCAGTAGATGTAGATGCCTCCTCACTGTTTACCACCGCATCATTTTGTTCAACAACTTGTTGTATATTAACTGAAAAGACATAAGTTTCTTTACCCCCAGGGAGTGAAACTCTGTAGACCGTTTTACCACCAGCATGGTGCGATAATGTCATTGATTTAATAACACCTTGTTGACCATTATATGAAGTATTGGCCGTGCCTTTCAAGATAACTTTGCTGCCGATAACTAATGAAGATTCAACTGTACTGGTAGATGATGCAGCTGCCACACTACTTCTTGACTCCTCAGAAACTACATTTGAAGTAGAAGTGGCCCCGGTTGCAATCGACTCGTTCACTACACTACCATCAACAAGTTTCATATTGATTAATTTAGCATTAACCAACTTCTTACTAACCAAAAGTTCAATAGTATATAATGTATCATTTGGTTTTGACTTGATAATGCCTATTTGATTATTGTAAGTTGGGGTGCTGTTTTGAAGGATGACTTTGCTACCGATATTAAAAGTTGGTGGTTGTGGTGCTGACGTAGTAGGTGCCAATGCAGCAGATACTGCTGCAGTTGCATTATTTGTTGTCTCCTCGGCATCATTTGAATCGTCACTTAAAATAACAGCATCATCGTTTAATCTCATGCTACTTTGGTTGCTCAAAGATGGTGCATGTGATGTGCTCGTACTATTTTGTACTTTAGTACCTGATGATACCGACGATAACGTGGGTTCATTGTCATCTACATCTATTGAAATTACCTCCCACCTTGCTTCTATTTTCTTTAGATATGCCTGTGCCTCATGTACCTCCTTCTCGGATAATGATAATTGTGTCTTTGCAAATTCAATTTGTTTAGATGCACCATAAACTTGCGTTGAAGACTGGGTGATAACTTTCAGCATATCGCTGGCAGAGATCTGCCATTTTTGGGCAACAGTTAGCAGACGCTTGGCACCCTCTATTTCACTTCGGCTTTCAAGACTTTTGGACGCCATTGTTATAGGTTAATAGAAGACGATAATAAAGCCACCACACTACCATTCATATCGGTTATACACTCTCATAAAAATGTGATTTTTGGGGCGGCGGTTCTTTGGTATCGGTATCCTATCCTAATTTCCGTCTGATATATGCCAGTGTTGAGATATCAATCTACTCGATTTAGTGGCAAGGAATATGTAGAAGAAAAAGCTGTAGTCTATAGTACAATCACTACTAATGGTTACCGAGCTATGACCTTATACTCCCCCCTCACTCCACATCAGAGTCATCAATCGGCTCAGTACTCTCTGCCTTCTTAATATAACTCTCCATAATGCTAACAAACTCCTCATCATGGCTGTACTTTGTAATCAACCTATTGAACATATCAATCATAGCCTGTAGATTCTCTGCCGTGTAAGGACGAATTTTGGGTCCCGAACGTTCTGATGCAGGGTCATACCGCTCTGCAAAGCTCACCCTCAACTTCCTATTCTTCACCTCTACCTTAGTATCTACTTCTTCTTGTTGTGTTGCTGGAGAAGGGTGATTCTTATAGTTCACTACTGTTTCCCATATGCATTGGATACTCTTTGAATCAATTGGTTCTACACCTTCAGTCTCGCCAAGATAATCTGCAATTTGTTGGGCAGTAGCCGGACCATGATCTTGTGATGTTAAATCTTCGTATGAGAGTAGTAACAAGTTGGACCTATCATCATACTTTTTCATCCAATAATCAGCGAAGCTTTCATAGTTTTTGAGTTGTACATCTAATCCAAATTCTTCATTGTTTCGATACTCTAGCCAATCTTTATTGGGACCTCGTGTAGAGTGATTTGGAAGATTGTGAATATGTTCATACTGCAAGTTGAAATACGACGGAACAGCATTCATTGGATTCCTGAAAATGACCATTGCTCTCTGAAAGTAGCGTTCATCTAATTCTTGCCATGAATTGAATGCATCTTTAACTGGATAGTGAGTTTTCACGGCCACAACTCGTTCATAACCACGATCATGAGTATCATAATCATCTGTTGTTCTAATACCTGTCATGGCTTCTACTAAACTCCATGTCATGCGTGATCCAGAACCAGGAAAACTTGCTTGCCATGTAGGAGGTATGTCAATTGGTGTGTGCTCTTGTTACTTGACATCCACCATTCTCTAATGCAATCGATAATTGTCTTCTGTATATATCATCATCGTCGGAATTATCGAAGGCATTTGGTTTCTTCAATAAATCAGACATTAGAGAAGTACTAATACACCAACAGAGGAGTGCACTCATCACAAGAGCTCGTTGATGTATAAGTTCCATTGCAATTGTAAAAGAGGAGTTGTAGACTAGAGATTGATGACGACAGATTAATATCGCCGCTATGCACTGATATCAACTGATTAGTCAATCGTTAGTTGGGCTATAGAGAGCAATGGATAATAATATGTAGTCGAGGCTCGAGGTAGTAGGTAATGTTATTATGAAGATTGATGGCAGATTAATATCACCGCTTGCAATCTTATAATCTTATCCTGTGCAATATCCTATCCCTTACCTTTCCATCCCTTTCTCATCAAACAAACTTTTAGAGCAAATTACCCCTTATTCACTCACATGGTCAACAGAGTGTCTCCTTCACCACTAAAAAATCTCAGCTTGCTCTCAGCTACTCGATATTACTCTACTATGTGCTATATAAGCGTCTAACATCACTCCTTATCGGGTACGGGTGTAGTATGTGTTAGTATATGATGTAGGAGAGAGATTGCTGAGTTTGGTGGCTAAGGGCGTCCAGGGGCGATATTAAATATCGCCCCCAAAAAAGAAATTATAACTCAATTCTCAATGTTGACGTCCTACTAAATAGCAAACACAATAACTAACAATCCAATAAATCACTAAATAGCCGTGATATACACATCAATTAATCGAGTATTGATATACAACCTACTAGATTGGTAAGTTGTTGTGCTATCATTTGCCAATGCCCTCTTGTTGTTATTAACGCATTGGCTTAGCATTTTATATCGTGGATTAACATAACACACTCCCAACCATAATTGATACTCATTGTAAATCAACTTAACTTTTGCATAGTTCATATTAATAAATATGATGACCAACAACACGCCAGCCACAACTTTGACTACTTTTCAAAGTATTGAAATATCGAATGATATAGAAAGTAAATCTACGATTCGCACCATCAATGTAATTACTCCTATTGATTCTTCTTCGCCGACGAACACATCAACATCTTTGGTATCAAATAAAAATGATAATATTTTACACACAACTAGTGAATCGGCAGTGGTAGACGTCATGCCATTATCATCTAGCAAAAGGAAGGGTGGTGCAATAACAGAAGGGAAGAAGGATAATAAGAAGAAAAAGATTGATAATGGTAATAATAATATCAATTTTTGGGATAAGAAGTTTGCTTGCCCTCTCTGTTCAAAAGGTTTTTTAACTCAACCCGGGTTAGATTATCATATGGATAGTAAAACATGTTCCAATGAGATGCCTACCAAACAATGCTCACTGTGCTTGAAAAACAAGAAGAAGTGGTCTTTCACTGTAGGGGAGTGGGACAAGGTTGGGGAACGTCAATGTCAATCATGTATTTCTCCTGAGGAGAAGTTGAAACTACGTGAGAAGAAGAATAAGAAGAAGAATAAGAAGAAGAAGAAGCTTGAGTTGAAGAAGATCGGAGCAAAGAGAAAGCAAGATGGCAAGAACGAGGATAAAGAAACAAACAAGAACGAGGATAAGGCAACAGAACTAGTTGCATCATTGAGTCAATCAAACCTAGAATTAGCCGACAATGTTGTCAAGTCTTGGAACTTTAAGGAGAATCGTTTAATGGCCGAGGGAAAACGTTCAATATTCAAGAGTGCAACAATAGCCTTGGGGAAAAACATACCTGATGCAGGTAACATAGCTCTTATAATTCGAAAATTGGGAGTGCCAAATGAGAAGATATCTCGAGCGAAGTATCAAGATGAGTATCTCCCTGTTCTGGGAGATGCAATACGACATGCCATTCGTTCTGTAACAAAGAAGGAATGCCTCGCACCGGTCTATGACAAAAACTCCAGGGTCACGTGTTCCCCGGAAGAAGCACGCCGTAAGATGGAACGAATGTATCAGCGACTTGGATTTGCTGATGCAAAGGAGAGGGCATTAAAGGGATTGGAAGAATCAAAGCGTGGGAAAGGCATTACAGAATAGATACACAAAGATAAATACAGTATATAGTGCAAATAATACATGTTATGTTATTATTCCTCTTCTCTATGATGAATTTTACCCTCCACTGTCCAATCCTGCATCTCCCTCTCTTCAATAATGCCTAAATTAACCCATACATAAACCTCATCCTCATAATAACAAGATCTACGCCCACGTCTTTGACGTTCCCATGTTGTTTCAATAATTGCATGTGGAACAATCTGCATATCCACTTCAGCATCATTCAAATTAAACCACTCACCACTTCCTACCCATTTGCTATGATTTCGATTGTGTAGTAACCTTTCTTCTCGCCGCATCCCATTACATTTAAATGCTTTGATTGTTGTTTCTGTCAACTGGCTGGTGAGTGTAATAAACTGTGATCCACGAAATCTACCCACATCTTCATCATCATCTTCATCATCATCATCTGAATCAACATCATCTCCTCTGATGATGACCTTACCACTACCAATTTTGACAGAGAGCATTTTCATACATGTAGATTGATGTAACGGGTTTTGTTGAAGAGTAGTAATTATTGACAAATCATACTCATCCCAATCGAATCTAGCAAAGTATACATGACCACGTGTGCCAGCAATAGTTCCACCTAAATTCAACTGCGGAGATTGTGTTTGGCCATCAAATCTTAAACATCCTAAACTTAGAAATCGAGCTACTAGAGCCTCTCGCTGCGCAATATCCAAATTAAACCATTCACCAAGAACCCAGTGATCTATGTATACTAAATGTGCCGATTGTTCACCATGCTTTCCTGTAAATCCTTTTACTACCAAATGAGGTGGAATGATAATTGCAATATAACTAATTGTTGCAAATGGAATAACTGATTGTAATCTTTTCATTTTGGTCATGAAGTTCTCAATGGATTTTGCCTGACCAATCTTTGTAGCACCTAACCGAATAGCAAAGGATTCACGGTCTGGAATATCGAAATCCTCTGCAGCAACAGCGCTGAGAAACTCTTCAGGGAGATCTATTTGTGCCAAGTATATAACTTCTGAACCTTTTGGGGCATTACTCAATTTGATCAACACTTTCACTTTATTATCTTTATTATTATCATCTTGCGGCACTCTTTCTTCTTTCGGTGTTTTACCCTTGCCAGCCTCATGAGAGCATTTTTGTTTCTTCGTTGACTTCATACTATCTTTATTTAATTCTATTCTCTAACGTAACAGACTAGTTTTTTAGTATCCTCAAATCTCAAAATTTCAATATTAGGGCGATTCTTTAGATTTATACAGGTCTACGTATCGACCTATATATAACATTATTGCACATGCACTGTCTCTACTACTTTAGAGACTTCTCTTGGCGTAATAGTTGGCCTTATCTTTATCTCGTATATGACATAATCATTCTAATTGTTTAGATTTAGAGGTACGGCGGCAACTTATCATTCCTATACAGGGTACCAACTTGCAAAAATGAAATCACAGTATCAATATCTCATACCAATTTTCATTTACATCATATCAATTGGTATATATCTACATCCATTAACAACATCTCCCACTCCGTCAATATCTCCAAAGATTAAACAAAGATGGAACTTGATATACAATCCTACACCACAATTGGATGAGCTACATATAATGCATATAGATCAACATGACATACGTGGTGGTACCTCATCATCATGGATTGATGCATGGCACAATGATTATTGGGGTAGACCATTAACATCGGAAAGTTCACATAAATCATGGAGACCTGTATCTATATGGTCATTTCGTTTCATTAAAGGTGGATATATTGGACAATATATATTTGCAGTAGTAGGGAAAGCGATTGGTTCGTTCATAGATGGTATACTCAAATTATTATTTACTGGTAGTGTTGCAACAAGAGACAATGATGAATCATCATCATCCTTAAACAAAGATGAAACACTTGCATCTGAACTATTCGTACATCGAATAGTCAATGTATTAATACATACAGCAATAGTTCAACTTATCGGAACAGTATCATCATTACTCTTCTCGGGAGATAAGAAAGACGACATCAATTTACACTTGTACACAAAATATATATCACAGCTTTTATTTGCATTACACCCATTACATGTTGAGGCAGTTGTGAATGTTGCGAATAGACCACATATATTAGCATTATTGTTTAATGCAACGATAGTTGATCCGAGTGTACCACTGTTGGCAATGGCTATACTTGCTATGGCGGGATTGTTGACAGCTGAGACTGCTATATTTCAATTCCCAGCAATTGTATTGACAATGACTGGCATTAGATATCGTGAGGAGTTGAAAATCATGGAAATACAAAGAAGTAGAAAGAGTGATGATATGAAGTCAACACAACAAGAAGTAGAACAGCAGCAACAATCACCACTTGTCAAGACATTTATCAATCTACTACCAAGATATATCCTTCTTGTACTTATATCAGTGACATATCTAATCTATCGACATTATAATGATACATTATCAATACCCGATGGATTGATTAGACCTGCTGAGAATCCATTCTATGATATGACAGCAATTACACGAGTGATCAACTACTCATACATCTTAAGTATACACATTATGAAATCTCTTAGTATAGACTTGGTTGGGTTTAGTCATGAGTATGGATATGATTGTATACCAAAGATGAAATCATTCCATGATATTAGATTGATACTTCCTGTAACACTCTTTTGTTTCATCGTGGTTGCATGTGTATGGTCATGGTATGGAATGGATACAACTCAAAGAAGTAGAGAAGGCTCGAAACGAGTGGCTAGTGTATATGAAGAACGAATACAGCGAATCCTTCTGACACTAGTCTTCTTCTCTTGGATAGCCACATTGTTTCCAATCTCAGGAATACTCAAAGTAGGAACCTTTGTTGCCGATCGTATTGCAGTTGCAAGTTCCTTTGGTACATGTATCTTTGCTGGACGACTCTTTGCAGTTTGGATTGCTGGTGTTAACAACAAGAAGAGTACAAAAGCTGTCAACTCTTTAAAGAAAAGCTACACCAAACTCCTCAAGATCTTCATCTTATTCTGCATGTGTACATTTCATCTTGCAAAACAGACACACAAACGATCAGCAGAGTGGATGGACAGTGTACCATTATTTGAGAGTAGTCTAAAGACTTGTCCACGAAGTATCAAGTCCAATCTAGAAATGAGTAAGCTATATTCAGGGTTGGTACCCCACTTGTTAGATTTAGACAAGGCCTTGTCACTCATCAGTACAGCTCAATCAATAGATCCCGAGTACTGTGACGTGCATCAACAGTATGCCCATGTCTACTTTCAACAATCAAAATATATTTCATTTGAAGAAGAAATGGTTCAATCATTACTATGTTCATTTACAATGGGACAGGCAATGAATAACTGGAATAAGTATTGGAAGGTAGTACTCAATGATGGAAAGAATGATGCTGCAAAGGCGAGATATGATATGTATATGGCCAGGATCAGGGCCGCTGTCGAGAACGACCAAGATGAGAGAAGATTAGAGGAAGAGAAGAAGAGACAGAAGAAGAACGGGAAAGTGAATGATGAGTTATAACCGAGTCTCTAACTAAGTTCGCTCATCTATGAAATCAGCTTACTTATTACTTACCTATTGGGGTATTCATATTTCTATGCTCGGAGCTTTCGCTATATAATGATCACTTTACCAACATGCCAGTATCCCATTCTAGAATTTGCCAATACAGTTCCACCCACACTAGTCATACCTAGTGCAATACCCTGTACACCATCAATACAATGTTCACGTTCTTGTTTGTATAAATTATTCCATTCATTCATTTTACCTACTTTCCATTGAGAAGTTATTCTTGATATGGAAGGATCGTATCCAACCGTAACATGGGGTACATATGCTTCTAATACATTTGGACTGCCATATTGTCGTGTTCTGTATATTGCTTTACTTCTTTGAGGTTCATCCATATTGGCTACCCATGATGGTACTTCTATTGGATGATGTAAATGTGATTGTAATGCATGAAGTAATGAATTTGAAAGTGTTTGAAGACATGGTGTCAGTTCAATTGGTAGCATGGTATATGATCCATTAATATTGTAGAATATATCATCATTTGCAGTCGACTTGAAGGATAGATGACAATTCTGTAATCCTATTAAAATGTTAGTAAAGTTGAGTGATGATATCGTTTGCTTGAACTGGTTCACTTTTGTTTCATTAAGTTGCAATTTGATATGATGGTTGTCAGTACCATCTGCTTCTTGTTGGTGCAGTGCATTGTTATTATTCAATTCCAAATCGAAATTAGCAAGGTATAATGTTATATGTGGAGTGTGTTTATTGAATAGATCAACTTGTTCTGATGAAGTTGTTGATGATGATGCACCGTCTGTTCGTACATCACTTTGTGTAGATAATGATACTGGACGGGTGGAGCTGCGCAATAGTCGATTGGCAAATAAAGCCTGATATTCAAGACAACCTCGTTGTGGTAATGGCACGTGTATGTCAAGGTATATCGATTGACAAAGAGGAAAGAGCAGCAACAAGGAAGTGATGATGATTGTTATTAAAAACATACTGAATGGTATAGGACTAACTATGTTCCCCTCAATAATAAGCTACTATTTGTTGAGTGCTCGCTTAGATGGTGAGCATATCGTCTCCTTGTAATGTATATCATTACCTATTCTTTTGTTCTGATTATTCTCAAGTCTTCTGAACTAAATAACTATCGTACGTAACTAACTATAAGACAATAAATAACAACATCATTTTTCGGTATCCTTTCAACAAACACTCAGTGTATAAATCTCAAATCTCATACTTCAATATTGTATCTTCTAATCTACTAATTGAATTGGCCGCTGCAAACGAATAATGTCTGGAGATAGTACTCAAGAAGATGATATTGTTGTAAGCAATATTGTCGTTAGTAGTGACAGTGGAGGAGACTCAACAACTAATAACTTTGCCTATAAAAAGTTATTGCGAAATTTGCAATCTGTAGCAATATCCTCTCAAGAAGCTAATGATACTACTGATGATACAGCAGAAGAAAAGACCGAATCAATATCTCCTCAATCTACAAATAATACCTGGGATTTATCCACAGATGCACAACTAGCAACACTACTAAATGAAATTACCAATCATATAACTTCAAGGACACAACATGTGTCAAGAGATATAAGACAGCTACAGCAAGAAGTTAATAATGTAGGTGTGAATGTTGCATTGGTACGAACACAATTTATGAAACGCAGTAATGAAATATTCATGGAACAGGTTGTAGGTGATGATGAAGAAGAGAGTATATCGTCAGACGAGAAGAATCAAAATACTAATGAATCAACGCAGAAGAATGATACCAATATTGAAGAAGATGATGATGTAGATATTGCAAGATTAGAATTAGAAGAACAAGCTGCTATCAACGATGGAATGAAGGCAATTAGTCTATTCTTTGATGCCAAACGAAGACCACAACAGGGTAGTCTTGATAGTGAGAGCGGTGGCAATAAGAATCAGATTGTAGAATCAACAGAAGATGATATGATTGGTGATGATTGTTACTACTATGCAGCTGCAGAAGGAGATATGTTCAATCAACGTCCACTACCCTTTGTAATTGGAAGTAGAGAGTTTGTGGAAAGTATTGCTTCTAATGGCGGCAGTGCCGAGCAGCAAGATTGATAAAAGATGACCTTCTCATTCTCTAACAATAATATTATAATACTTATTCTCTAATAATCAAAACAACAAGTCTCTACACCCCCCATCAAACAAAGGAGACACAGACTAATCCCCTTTTCTAACTCTAAGCCCCTAACACACATCCCACTAGTGAATTCAACTGCTGAAATTCTGGTGTGTTGCAGCATGCTTCGGCACTGTCAAAGAATTGTGTAACCCAATCTGCTGCAACGCCTCCACAAGGATCCCCGCTGCTTGTAGGACAATTTGTGACACAACGCGATGGGCCCGAAGTAACAGCTGATTTATACCACCTGCCATCGCCTTGTCCTGCAGGACAGGCTACTGCATCATCAGGATCAAGCCCTTGACACTTACAGGTCTCTGCAGCATTCTGACCACTAAAGCGTGTGTTTTTTGATGGATCGCAGCATTCGGCTGAAGTATCAAACAAGGTATTCCAAGAGCCTTCAGATAGACCTCCACATTCATCATCACTAGAGTCGTTACAATCCTTGACACATCGACCTAACTCATTCGATGCATACCACTTGCCACTTCCAGGATTTTGAGCATCAGGGCCATTCTCACTCTTGAACAGACAGTCGGCTGCCCAACTGAGTTTTTCATCACAGCAGTCCCCGGGGGTGTCAAAGGTTTTAATGCCAAGATCAGAAGGCTGACCACCACAGGTAGGACTTGACGAGTCAACCTCACAATCTTGTACACATGCATCTGTATCACCAGTATATGGATGGTACCACCTGTTGGTGTTAGTTACGCCCGTTAATGAGATTGCTTCACATAATGTAGAATCGTACCAACCAAAACTTTTTGCACAACAATCGATTTCATCATCATACATTGTCTTGCCCACGGTATCGATCTTTCCGGCACAAGAAGGTTCAGCTGGATCTACGGCACAGTCCTTCACACAACGTCTCAATTCGGCATAGTCAGGATACCATTGATTTGTTGCGGGGGCATCCTCTCTTGAGCCGGCAACAGAGGCATCAGCACAGGAATCTTCGGCTAACCAGCTGAGTTTCTGCTGACAACATTCCAAGGCTGTGTCAAAGACTTGATCACTTGGGTTTAGATCTTCCGAACAGGCTGGATTGCCAATTGAGGTATCGCAGTCTTGAACACACACTGAGAGATTGGGACGATAGAAGAGGAGAAGATAAAAATGTGAGTGTCTATGTCAAATTATAAAACATTGTAACAAAACAAAATCATATTATACTCACATCCATCTTGATAACCAGCAGTACTTGCAAACCAAGTATTCGAATATGCTCCCGCTGTAGCAACGACTGAGCCAGGCTCACTCCTCGATTGACAATACTCAGGTGTAGCATAACCATACATCTCAGTGCAACATTCCACAGAAGTATCAAACAATCTATCATATGGTCCAGCCCTCCTGTCACAAATCTCAGAAGTACCAGTACAATCCTTCTTACAATAAGACAGGCCACTAACCGCGAACCATTTATCCGTCGCTCCGTCATCTGTACCACTACTCTGTGCCTCACAAAATTCAGATGTAATACTTGGTAAGCCCTCTTCACAACATTCGGCAATAGTATCATAGGTTCGACGACTACTCTGGGTTAATATTCCACCACATAAATCACCAGTTTCACAATCCTTTAGACAAATATGTTCACTATCATCAACATAGAATAAGTTACTACCGGTGTATGGTACACCTAATGACGTAGCTTGACATAATCCTGATTTGATATATCCTAATTGAGCTTCACAACATGCTACCTCGGAGGCATATCGTATCTTAGTTCCCTTGCCAATAACACCCCTACATTCTGGGGTACTTGGATCAAGTGGACAGTCTTTCGAACACGCCTCAAGATCATATTTAACATACCAATTATCTTCACCGACTAATGTTCCGCCACCACCAGTGATACAATCGTTATAATCCTCACCAGTAAAATGATAAGCACAACATGATTCTAAGTCGGGATGGAGAAATGCCGGTGTATTTAGTAAGTATTGTGACCCGGAGGGTAAAGGTTGGGTATCCTCACAGGTACCCTTTGACCAATTCACCCAAAAGAAATTTACAGTGGGTGATGATGTTGTTGGTGATGATGTTGGATTATTTGTTGGTGTTTGTGCATTTATTATGGATATGGAGGATAGAGAGGAGAGTAGGAGGATGTAGTAGGCAAAGCGTCGTGACATTGTTAGATGTTTGTTTTATGTTTTTGCAATTGTTGTCGGGGGTATTACAATAGTAGTATAAGATATGTCTAATGATTAACTCTCAAACAACTCTCCACGGATTTACTGATACTACTTGACTGTATATTATTGTCTAAGTACATATTGATTATCAATAATTTCATCTTTAATCTCATCAAAAGGGCTCAGTTATTTTTGAAGATAAAAAAGGGCTCATATTTTGTGTCAGGGCCTCGAGCTTGAAAGGAAATAAGTATCGGTAGTTTATAATCTGTACGAGTAGATGTGGTCGCACAATACTGCGTACACCAGCAACTAATTTTTCCACACCATAAATTTTCACCTGTTCTCCACAGCTAACAAACACTACTACACCAATGAACGCTCTTACCCGTACTGCTATGCAAGTCCTTCCCAGGTAAGGCGTATTTATCATTATTATCAGTTCATAACAATATGCAAGGTAGAAGACGAAAGGCATCGAGTTGCAAAAGTTCGATAGACCGTTGGGTTGGGCTTATTCTCGAGATTCTATGTAATTGCATTGATGCACTTCAAATTGCAAATCAAATTATACACTTGTTTTGTTGTTTTATAAATCTACTGTCGTGTGTGTAGTGAGAGTATTTGCAGTGGAGAGCAACTTGAGCATCGTCATATTGCAACAAATGTATATATTCATAGAGCATTTCACATATTTGCAAAATTCTCACATACACCTTCTTTACTACACTCTCAAAATAACAGGGCAAAATCGGCCATGACCCAAAGGTCCATGGCCACCATCCGACCGGGATTACATACCGGTATTCCCAAATCAGCATCTGACTTACGTAACAATATTTGGTTAAGTGATGCTGGTGCATACCCCGTCATTTTTGTTTTATCATTTGCTACCTGCTTTGCTGGAAGTTTTATTACCTATTGTTGTGTTAAGAATCCTGATGTTAGGATTACCACTGGACGTCGTCAACAGTTGATCCGTGATTGGGAATAAAGAAGATTTTATTGGATTAATGGGTTTAATGTCGAGAGATGATTAGAGGAATTGATTATATGGATTAATTGAGGTTCATATAAACACTGTGATAGATAATGGAGCGGGATGGCGTTGAATATAGATTGCTACAGCAAGGTGATAGCTTTTGTGAAATATAGTGCTGTAAAGATAGAAAGGACGGAAGAGATAATCAGATTTATGCTTTTATCTAGTTGGTAGATTATGTTATGAATAGCAATTTGTTTTCGTCGGCATCGATTGTAAATGAGGTATTAGTCAAAAAGGCAAGACCGAGGACAATCAGATTTCCACCCTTTAGCCTTGTAAGTGGTGTATCTCTGCCTAAAGGCCCTGTTATCGGATTCACAGCATTCAGCTCTATCTCATTTCCACTTGTCGTTTCAAATGCTACAGTCACATTACCCCACAAACTCTTTTCTCTATTCTTTCTTGCTTGTAGATTTCGTCCATCCCAAAGCTCATCTGATACAGCCATACCCGACAAACCTGTGTCAAAGATTATGTATATCGGTGTCTTCTTATCACTGTACAGTGGAAACCCGTTGACGACAAATCTAGATGCCTTGGCAGTATAATGAACGACTGGTGCCTTTCTTCTGCGGTTTAAATCACGTACTAAAGGTATCCAATCATCTCCGTCTATCATTGATTCTTTAGACAGTACTAACTGTGGCTTTTGTCGTAAGTCAACTGTGAAAGATGAGTAACCAGTTTGGGACAAAAAGCTTGGCCGAATCCAGCTATCAGTATGCTTAATTAAACCAAAGAATACTCCTCCCGGGCCATCTAACAATTCAGGTCCGAATACGCCAAATGTCAGGTTTTGTTGTTGTTGTAATTGCTCGTCGAAAGTGAACTCTGTTTTTCTCCAAACCACTAATCCTTGATTGTTATCGAATCCTTCGATTGTATTTGATAGTCCACTGTCATATGTCTTCTCCGGATGGTAACAACCCCATTTATATTTATATGACCATGTACTACAAGTTGATGGACATGTTAAGAAGGGGCTACCCGTGTCTAATATAGCTCCAAATCTTTCTCCGAATAGATTGTAATGCACTACATATGCACTGAGTGCTGGAATGTACTCTACTGGAACTGATATTGTATCTATTGTCTTTGCAGCAATAATCGATGTGGATGATACCATCACATCATCAGCGGCAGACGCAAGGGTGGGTATGCTAATAGCCACTGGAAGTAACGACGCCTTAACTATGGTTTGTAGAACATCTCTTCTGCATAATTTCTCTACATAGCAATCTGTATTTGATACGCATCTGCATCATTACTAATGCAAATTGACGATCTTATGTGGCAAGTATCTAAGCCACCAGTCGGAACCGTGTGAAAACCACCTGCATATCTTAATGACAGCAAGAGTAGAGCTTTTGCAAGAATATATATACTACTGCACATGACTCTCTACTCTACGATTTCGTTATCATCGTCGTCATCAATCTCTCGTCATTTTTTTGTTGCCGAGGCCAACCATCTAAAGTCAAGAAGAGTAAAAAAGGATACCACAAGAGGTATCCTTCTCTGATATGATATGAGTAAGTGCCAGACGGTTCAATCGATCATCCCATAGTTTTCGTGGATGTGATGGTCTCTATTACCTAAATATGACTTTGACTTACAATGCTCTGGTTTGATATCAAAACGTTCGTACTAACTAGAAGTTGTTTATCTATCCCTACTTTCTGCTAACCCCAACAGAAAAAGAACTTCATGGCATGGAGAGATGAAGTGGTATACTCAAAAACAATCTACAAATCATCCCAATCGATTGCAGAAATCTTGGAATAGAAACGACCGTCACTTGATTCTTCACGGGCTACTTGGTAGTAGCGTTCTGGCATACTAAATCCAGTTTGGGATGAAAGCTCCAGTTTCATCATACTTACAAAGTCTTCGTCGTGAGTAATAACCAAAAGCTGGAAGTTACTCTGTGCAGCACGAGAGGCAATAATTTGGGCCAATGCAATTGCCAAACCTCGCTTGTTCTCGTGGTCCAAGTTAGTGGTGGGTTCATCGAGTGCCATCACACCACAGTTCAAGCAGAATGTCTCAGCAAGGGCTAGACGAATAACGAGACTTGCCAAAACACGTTGACCCTGCAGGTGTTAAGGTTGAGAAAAGAGAATGGGACATAAAGATTAGGTCGATGAATAAGAAATTACAAATAGAAACATATAAAGAGAGGCTGATAACTCACTGCACTGCAACGTCCTCGCATATCCATCTGCGAGTTACCCTTAGACATGACAATGCGGTAGTTGTACGAACGGTTGGCACGTGAGCCAGTGTCTTGTCCAGACTGGATCTGAATGTCGGTAATGTCTTCACCCTTGTAGGTCAATGCCCAAAGCTCCTTGATGATCTTGTTGATATCACTGATTTTCAAAGCATGAAAGCGCAAGAGTGCCTTGTCAAGGGCATCGTAGTACTTGTCAAGGTCAGTAACGACAATTGTGGTTGTTTCATGCTCGATCATCTTCATACGGTAGCGTTCATCAACTCCCTTATACTCAGGCTCGGCAAGCTTCCTCTTGAGACTACGCTTCTGATCAGAGAAACCTTGTAAACGTCCATTGTACCTTTCAAGCTTGGCTTGATGCTGTCGGATTGTCGACGCTGATGACTGATGGATTTCTCGCTGTTCGTTGATTCCCATCTTATCGTATTCAGCCTGCTTGTCCTTGATATCATCCCGTAGCTTACTAAGCTGCTTATCAAGTTTGAGTACGTCGATATTGTCTTGGATTGTCTTCAATTGACGTTCACTGATTATAAAAGAAAGGGCAACAATATGATAAGCAAATCACGATATAAGTTGATAAACATTCCTAGGTACAAATTAGATACTCTTTCTTACCCATCATCGACCTGTTTCTTCAAAGATTCCAACTGGGGCTTCATATTAGCAAGATTCTCTTCTCCTTCTTGGATGTTCGCTTTATTGCCACGAAGTTTTTCTTGAATCTCCTCAAACTCTCTGTCCTTGTTCGACCTAACATACTGCTGGATCTTTTCATTCACATCATTCAATCTATTATTATGTTGGTTTGGGAATGGAGAAAGAAGACATAGATGAGACATCAGAAAGAACTCTAGTGGTTGTGTCTATTCGCCACAAACTTACTTGTCAAGATCCCGTTCAAATGTCTTCAACTGTTCTCCAAGAGTCTTATCCTCATGGGCATTACCGTTACGCATTCGCTCTCGATCAGACTCAGCCTGCAATAAATCACGTCTCAATGGTGCAAGCTGTTCCTCCAACTTATGCTCCATCTCTGTGCACTCCTTGCAAGTAACATTCAGGTCGGTTTTCTTCTTGGAAGCCTCCTGCTCACGTTTCAAGGAATCCTCCTTGTCCCTGGCTGTGTTCTCAGCAGCGGCAGCTTGGTTGGTAATACGACTAATGTTTTCATTTAGCTTCTTCTGCTCATTGTTGAGCCTGTTGATTTCATTGTACGCAGCCTCCTTTCCGTTACTGCTCCTCTCCAAGTCCTTTTCTACAGTCTTCAAGTCACGGGCATCATCCAAATTATCAAAAACTAATAAGTAAACGCGGAAGTGGATACAGGAAGGTGAGATAGATTAAAGAAAACAATGTAAACCAGAGAACACAGCGGCATACTACTCACGTTGGAACTTGAGCTTTTCCTTCTTTTCCTTGACAATTCTAAGCTTTGACCACACTCGCTTCGCTGTGTCCAGAATGACAGATACCTGCAGTGGTTTAGATATTGGCAAATCCAAAAAAATGTTAGTGACAATTGTCAGCAGGCAGTTAGGAAAATCACGGAACAACAGCACAACTATAACTCACCGTACTCATAAGAGTATTCATCTTATTGAGCAACTCTTTATTCTCAGCTAAAGCTTCTTCCTCCTTCTTCAAGTCCGCCTCAAGTGCCTGCAATGAGTTAATCCCTCCTCCGCCTTCTTCATCCGCAATAATGGCCTCCACTTCTTTTAGTTCTTCAAGAACTCGAAGGTATTCAATATGCTCATGCATGTTCTCTGATACAGTCTTTCTGTACTTCTCGTACCTATCCAAAACAGCACGAACCTCACCAGCCTTCTTGGTAGCCATGGCATGTAGCTCCGACACGTCAGGATCGCCTAGCTCAGTCTAAGATGGAGATAGACGAATCAGATTGATGTATATGGGGAAAGAAAGGTATATGGAACAAAGATGCACTTACCATACGTGCTTGGAAGGTATTGATCTCACCCTCATCGGCAAATTCTCGTGTACAGCATGGACACATTAACTCCGTTTTCTATAAAAGGTGGGAGGGTGAGTAAGAGTGGATAGGATTGATAATACAATGCAAATATAAACCAACAATTAACCAGATTAGAGGGATCACTTACTGCCATCTTTTTCAATCTCTTGATAATCTTTGTAATGTTCTCAGGTTTTTCGTCATAGGCCGAATACTGTTCCAACTGAGCCCCTAACCACTTCAAGATGGCGGTGGGTTGAGAGTCTTCATTGAGCGTATCAATATCAACGTGTTCCTTGTCTGTACGGAGGATAGCTCTAACAACACTCTTGATCTTTTGGACACCGCCATCTGCCCCAAGTAACTGGGTCTTCTTGTTGTCAAGCATAACATATCGCTGCTTGTGACCGTTCAACGCGGCCTTCTTCTCGGACAACTTCTTCTGTACAACGCCAACAGCTTTGTTGTATCTGTCCATGTCATCTTCTGCCTTGAGTTTCTTATTTCTAACATTGTTATGAAGGACTTCAACTGGGGCAACAGGTTCTTCCTTAGTAACATTAGTAACACTTTCACCACTCTCTGCTATCATGTAGGAATTGTCTTGAAGGAGCTCCTTGAGATTATCATACTCTTGATTGACTTGCTTCTCCAACTATTGATGTGTGGAAGTCAGATAGAGAACGGAAAGGGAAAATAGAAGAAATATATGGTGATGTGAGAAAGTGCACAAGAGTACCAAAGTTATAGCCACTGATAACAATACAAAACTTACCATGTCAATCTCATTTTGCTCATCAGACTTCGCCCTGAGTTGATCACGGACCTTTGTATCCTTTTCAACATTGCTTGCGATGTCTTTTAGCTTCTCCTCCTGTACTCTGATTTCGCTTGTGATAGCCTCACGACGAGGGTGGGTATTCATGCTATCACGGTCTTTGGCCAACCTAGCTGCTGCTTCTTTAGCTTCCTCAACATCTTCGGGACGGACACGATTGTGACTACTTGACTGCATCTGACTACTAATCATTTGAAGCTCTTTCAAAGCATCATTCTTCATGGTTTCATTACGTTTACGATCTAAAGTTTATTTGATTAATGATTAATACAGTGAATGAGTAAATGAGTGAGTAAACCCGGAATATACAAATTCTGACACTGTTTATACACAATACTCCGTGAGCAAAACTTACCATTGTCGATAGCTGCCTTCTTTGATTGGAAGTCCAATATCTTCTTTTGTATATCATCTTCTGCAGCTCGGTGCCTATCTTTAACAGCGGTATAGTTGGAAGTAAGCTCTGAGTTCTTTGCCTCGACTGCTCGTTGGAAGATATCCATATCCTCTTGAGTAATAGCAGTGGTGTTGGAGGTAGCTGACGTGAATATGGTCGAGCGAGACATGATAGAGCCTTGTGTCATGGTGTCATCGTCTTGAGTTTGAGTCATGCTATCCATCTCAATGTTGTGCTTCCTGTGAATCTCCTCCATGATCTTGAACCGTGCACGGAGAACACTGTGTAATGAAAATGTAGGGATCAAATTAGGTATGAGTAAGATCGAGAACAAAAGTAAGGCAGGGCAGCATATCAAATAGGAAACAAAATATACGTACTTTGTATGCGCCTCCCTCTCGGCCTCAAGCTTCCCCTTCTTCGAATTTAGATCATTCGTTTTCTTCCTCAGCCTGTTCACCGTTTCCTCAGTATCGGCGTATTCTCTTTCCTTCTCCTCCAATGAACGAGTTGCTTCATTACCATGACGTTGATCACTCAATTCCCGAAGCATCTCCTTTAACTCTTGGTAAGAATTCTTGTCTGTTAAATCATCCTTTCCGAGCAGTTCTTTCTGTTTCGCCAAGACTGCCTCTTGTGTCTCGACATCAGCTAGCTTGTAATTCATATCCGTTTCAAATTCTTCAATCTTTTGAATCACTTTTGATGCTTCGTGTGCCTTTGCTCTCTCCTTTTCGATATCATCATTGATAACCTTCATCTTGTCTTCTAGACCTGAAATCTTGTCCTTACATTCTTCCATCTCTTCCTTAAAACCCGTAGCCGCATGTTTGTGGCTCGACAAACCCTCAAGGTCAGCCTTCAAATCCTTAGCTAGAGATGCATAACTCTTCCTTTCCGCCTTAATTGCCTCAAGTGCCTTGGCATATCGGGTACTATCAAAGATATCATCAAAGCGCTTTTTTAGCACTGCTCCCTCCTGCAAGGGCCACGATGCATCTTCTTGATGGCAAAACACAACATGCTCAAGGATGGGCTTTGACACTCCCAGATACATTGGAACACTCTTATCCAATTCTGTACACTTGTGTGACATTGTAACACGTTCACCCGTTTCCTTGTTTGTGGTGCGGATAGTCCCATCAAGGGCTTTGAAACTTGCCGTGGTCTTCTTTTGTGTAACTTCCATCGACCTTGCTACAACCATACTTGAACCTTCGATATTGGTAAATCGTAATTTAATACTTCCCTTGACACTAGATTGCCCCATTGACCTTGGGTCATGAACAAAACTTTGTCCAGATTTGTTTCCAGGGGGTAATGATCCCGTAACCGCATACTTGAGGGATTCAATAATCGTGGTCTTACCTGTGTATTGTTTTATATATGATATGAATTGCAAATGTGTTTATGAGCTAAATGATATACCGAACCTTATAACCATACATAATATGAAGAATACGTACCACAACCATTAGCACCAACAATAATGGTGAGTGGGAAACAGAAACCAATAACTTGTTCATCGTCGTTTGGGGAGAAGGCACGTACTCCGCGGATTGAAAGTTTGGCAATGGATGCCATAATAATTTAGTGATTGATATATCTGATGATGTGGGAGGTTAGGTGAAAAGTATGCATGGTTAGATTAAAGGGTGTAGACATGTAAACATTTAATACCACCACAGCCACAGCCACAAAAAATAATAGTGCACATGATATGTCACAAATTATATACATCTCTCATGTCCCGTACACCCTACCGCAATTTAGTTAAATAGTAGCATTGGATGCAATATTTAATTCACCAACCTGTTGCAATGTGCCTTACAACTCTACCACCACCATAAAATGGTCTGTGCACCCTCTCATGCACCAACAATTACAACACTTTAATATACCCCCAATAAAATGACAAAAAAACCTAAACTCCATTCTAATATACACCCAATTGAGGAATATAATTAACCACCACGTTTTAATCCACGCACACGATAACCACTACCACCACACAATGATAATCTACCAATGATGTGAACCCACAACCAGATGTTTAAGTTTCATTTTATGTGGTCAAGTTGAGCTTCGTATGTAGCTGCCGCCGACGGACAAGATTCATGATATAAAAACTGATAAATATATCGATACTCACCTATATATCTACGGGTAGGATGGGAGTATTCTCTCGGTATAAGATTGACGGCACCGCGTTTAGTAACAATTCGAGAGTAGGTTATTTATGGCACAAAAGAAATCTTTTTTGGATACCGTGCCTGTCTGAATTTGGCGATTTACTGCGCAGGCTGTGAAAATGCACAGCAATACAATACCTTGCCCGAGCTTTGGTAGATACAGTGAGCGTCTCAAGTTTTAACAGGCATCGAATGTAATATAAAGCTGTTCCTACTTTCATTTTTAAGTTCTCCTATACAAACGTTGTGACATATAAACTACATACTAAGTCTCTACACTTCTCTCTCGTCATTCCTTCTTCTCTTCTTCTTCTACACTTCTACATACAACATAGCTTTCTTCCTTGCTAATTCATTGGGTTTGCATTGGTATTGAACAATGAACATCTTATAGTTGAACAGAGTTTGACTCTAGCCTGGTCATTGGACCGTCTTTATCAACAATCATCCAAGAGAAAGATAGATTCCTATCTGTAGTATCTTTCTCGCTATCATCTTGTTCTGGGTTTTCATCAAAGTAGCCTTCAATGATATGAGCATTCCGTTGTAAGAACTCATCTACACTATCGTCTTCTTCATCGTGGTGACTTGAACATATTGTTTGAGACTTATCGTCACTACTGCTCTCAATGTCATCATCGTCGTCATTTGTCAAAGTATGTGCTGCTTGGTGGGTATCTTCTGTCGTGTCCGATTGATGAGATACTGCAGGTTCCATTTGTGAGATATCAACTTGTTTAATATCATCATTATCAATTCTGTGGATGCTTTCGTCGTTGGTCAAGTCAGCGCTTTGCAACCCCAGCTTATCTTCTTGACAAGTTGCAAAATATTGTAGATCTGATTCGCAAGATGTGTCGGACATATCTGATGAAGGAATCATAGGTGGGGTATCATTATTGTCATCCTCACTAGAACACACATCTTGGAAGTGGCTATTATCATTAGTAGCAGTAGCATAAGCCCTAACGATCTTGAATGCAGAGTTGAGAGATTCAACATATGACGATATTAGAGTATAGACATTGCCGTCCATCGGGAGGAATCCAATCTCCCAAGCAACATCCTGTACTATACTCCATAGTCCACATATTCCTTTATGAAGGAGATAGATCGTAGCTGAATCGACTTCGACGTTTGCATCATCGTTGCATATATTGTCATCATCGTCGTATATGTTCCCGTCGCTGCTTGTGCGTCTTAGAGAGCAAATTTTCAATGCAGCAGTAGCATTCGCCTTATCACATACCAATGTCATCTTCTATATTCTATTATAAGGAATATAGAATACTGTGAGAATTGCAATGTCAACAACGGTTCATGCATGTATCATTTGCAAGTGCAAAAAATAAATGATAATTTGCAACCCGACTTTTTTGAAGAACCATCACCGCCGCCGCCGCTGAACAACTTACCCGTGCGTCTAATATAATTCTAGATATTCCAACGCTATTGCAGGGTCGTTCCCCTATATCAATTGACAAACGTATGTTATTGAGGAAGTTGAAGTTATCAAATTAAATTCTCTGTCGATGCCAAAATTCTCACTCTGTTTCGGGCGGTATCCTTTCCTAACATAACAAACACTACAAAGCACCGGCATGCTCTCCCTACTACACCCCATTATGGATCCAGTCATTGTTTAGAAGTCTTAGGTATTGTTTAAGTGTTTCTAGAATTGGGGAGTGGAAAGCCGATTGTTGAATATGGATATTGAAATCTACTTGTTTCGATTTTAGTTTATATATCTAATATGCCACTGGTGACTGTTAACACATCACCGTTTGAAAGTTCTTTCTCCAATGTCTTCAATCTTACACCATTTTGAAATATGACTACTTCATCTAAATCTAGGTCGTCATCATTATCTCTATCCAGCTTTACATATTGTTTCAGTACATCAGACACTTTTGCAGATGAATTCACGCTTATGATTGTACCATCAAGAGCACTCTCAGTGGATGATAGAAACACAAACACATTGTTTTGTTTTATCGCTTCTCGTGATGTAGTAAGGGCTTCAATATAAGATGCAACTCGACCCTTCTTCTTTTTCTTCCTTGCTGGTACTAAACTGGATGAGCTTGTGATGGCTACTTGTTCAGATGGTGGAAGTGCAAGCATTGGTGAGGTACTTTCCTGAGCTGCTGGTAGCATCTTTTTAGGCTTGTGTTTATAATCAAAGTGTGCTGCCACACCAAACTCTGCGATACGATGCATCTCTTCAGATCGAATTTGAACCTCGAATGGCCATTCTTCTCCAACGATAACAAGACTGGCAGTATAATGGAGACTTTGGTAACCATTGGGCTTTGGATTCTTGATGTAATCTTTTCTTTCATTTGCTTCTGATTCTTCCCATATATTAGAAATCAGTTGTAATGCATAATAGCAGAGAAGCTTTTCTCGTGTTCTTAACGACTCGTCATCTTCCAAAGATGAAGTCCGTGCTGCACTCAATACAACCCTTAAAGCTATGGTATCTGGTACCCATTTTAGTGACGGTGGAGATCGGGGACTACCTCCTTTCGCCTCCTTGGAGTCTTTAGATTTTGCTTCGTCTGCGGCTTGTTTCCGTATTCTAATCATCTTTTTCCAAAGCGAGTATGGCTCTTTTACTCTAGAAGTAACAGTGACGTCTTGTATCTGAGCTGCAAACATAGGATCACTTCTTAATAGCTGTTCTATTCTCGTTGTAAGTACTTGAACAATAGCGTTCAGCTCGTCCATATCTCTATAAAGTGATGTTGCAACGGCATATTGTCTTGGATACAGTATTTTGAAGGCACAATTCTCCAATTCAGACTTCAATCTTTGCATGCCAATTCGTTGAGCAAGTGGTGCATGCACCCGGAGCGCATCTTTAGCCACGCTAACTGTACTTTTAGAGAGTGTTATTGATCCAGTTGACGAACTTTCTCCGTCATCTACATTGCTGCCGTCACTAATACCCTTTAATCGGTATAAGCATGCTGCAGATCTTATTACCAACGCTCTCCAATCTTCAGATAGACTAACCATAAAGCTACGAAGGATTTCGGCATCAACGTTTGTTTGTTGGCTTGTCTTGGATTGAGATTTGATTTTACTCATACCTTTTGACTTTATCGTTGTTGCCATAATCTCGGCACGTTTCAATGTAGCTGCACCGGTAGCAATCTGTGTGATTTTTTTTCCGTAACTTTCAATTGACGATTTTAGTTGTGTTCTCCTGCTCATGGTACCTCCTTTAACTACTATTGACTTGTCATTATCTACTTCTTCAGCTAGAGGTAATTGAGTCGGCTCATGTTTCATCTCCAAAGCCTGTCTTGCATAATCATACACACCTGCCTTTCTAGCACGGACACAATCACAATAGTGAAAGGCTGCAGCAACAAGTACATCACGTGTCATTATTGAATGAGAATTGATAACTGCTTGTGTATTGTCCCACGGTTCGTCACTATTCAAAGTTGAAGATACCTCTTCTTCTAGCGTCAGCATTAGATATAGAAAGTCAGCACAACCTTTCATAAGGCTTGTGTTGCCATTGGATGCTACTCGAATAGAGTCCATAATTTCATGTATCTCAGATGGTGTAAAGTAGGGTATTATTGCATCTGTTGATGACGGATATTCGTGTTGGATGATACCATTTAAAGCAAGCTGTAGACGTTGCATCTCGGTGTTTTGTTGCTGTTGTTCCTCATATGACACAGATTGCAATTCTTTAGACAAATGGTATGACGAAGCAAAATCTTCATCTTCATATTGTGATAACCAAGGTGGCATATCTATTGATTCAGCAGAAACTATACTTTTAATACTTTTATTCCCTTTCTTTTTATTCTTCTTTGCAGTAGGCTCGGTAGGCAAAGTACCCTGTCCAATAACTTCAGTTCTAGCCTTTCTCTTTTGAGATTTGCTCTTTTTGATCTTTTTATTTAATGGTTTGACGTCATCTTCTATTGCATCTATATTTATCTCAGAGTCTTTGGGAGGTGCAGAGAACAATTGTTGTTGTGTTTTTATTCGAACGCCTCTATAACTCACATGGTGAAATTGATGATGATGTATATCATTTATTATTATATTCGTATGAAGATTGAATGCGTCTGATATTGTTATACTGAGGAAGAGTGATACGATACTTATGAAAACTTTCTTTTGTAAATTGTGACGGCTGTGATGACGTTTTGTTTTCATTTGTTGGCACAACATACTTATAGACCGCCGCCGCCACCGCCGCCGAAAGTTAGAGTTTATATCTAATAATAATAACATACTTTCAAAGAACTAATCCTCCTCTTCAGCTGACCATATCAACGAGAGATAAGTTCTACTTCCTTCTTTGTGGTGAATGAAGAGTAAAGTGATCATGAGTGTGTGAAAAAATCGTACTCAACTCTGATAATACGCCAAAATAGCTCAGTACATTTTTCAATGAAATTACTGCGCCCTACAATATCTATTTGGTTGCCAGTACTAAGTTACTAATTATAAGTTGAGTGTTGAGCATAGTTGGTTTAGAGTTGGTTGTTAGTTGACTTGGTTGTTGCAGGTAGTGTTGTAATAATCAGATATCACCTCTGATATATCATTATTATCTCCTCCTATATCTATCAATAATATTTCACATTTTGAACAATCAAATACCATCATTATATCAGCAACATTAGAATTGCAGTAACAAAAATTATATATATATTGCATGATGATTTTGTCAACAGCAACCATCAAGAATATTGCTGGCAGGAATGGCTACATCCAACGAAGGGAAGAAGCATCAAATACACTATTCTTCAAATCAGAGAATCCTGTTCCACCAGATGGTGGATACCCAGGGACTCTTATTAATGTTTTCTATACAACTGGCGGAATAATGACAAAACTATCCCATCCTACTAGGGGATATAACCAATTATGGAGAAGTGATGCATATGATTCGGTAGATACGCTTGATGCAATCTTTGCAAATCCTAGACTTCATACGGGACAGGGATATAGACAAGCAAGTGGTGCAAAGAGAGGTTGTATTGGATGTGGTATCCTAAAGAAGAAGGTTGAGTTTATAGTAAAAATCAATGGCGTAAGGGTTCAGGTAGTGCGAAGTGTTCAAATTGTATTCAGCAAAAGAAGGGCAATCGTAATCATGAGCAGAGAGAGGAAACAGTTGGTATTATGCTGGGTGGTATTGGTACAGAATATACTGCTACTAATCCAATCATTCACCCCAGTGATGTACGTTGGAATACAATCAATGATGCTATCACCTGTGATGCTAATGGTTGTGATAAGACTTCACCAACAATCCGGTGTGACTGTTGTGCACCTGTGTACTACTGTTCAGAGAAATGCAAACGCAGTCATATGATGGAACATTCTGAAGATTGTCGAAGTCTTGAGGAGCTTTGCTTCCTAACTCAAGAATCTGATCCCAATTTAAACTCGGGATTATGTAACGTCCATCCTTCTATCCTATCTCAAATGAGACATTATGCAATGGCAACTATGCTTTCTGGGAGCAGAACAATAAGCAAGTTATTGTTACAAGCTGAGGCGATCCACCAAGCTGATGAAAACTGGGAGCAAGCTATTATCACGTATGTGGACATCTTTGAGCTTGGTGGTGATGATCATGAGCGGAAGGCTTCCCCTTCTGAGTGGCGGTGAGTTTGTATCTATTCTATGCTGGGCTCATTATCATGTGTGTCTGTTGCAACACTTTAGTTTAGTGATACTCACATCTATTCATATCATACAACATCAGGCAAGCTTGGATGGGACTTAGTCGCTGCTATTATGAGATTGGATTGTATGAAAAGGCAATCGAATCTGGATCGGTGGTAGTTGACCATATGAACCGTTACTTCCCCATGTGTCACAAGTATGTTGCATTGAGCCATCTGGCCAGTGGTAATCGTGATTTGGCTATCAAGATGATGAAGAAAGCAGTCTTGTATGAAGCTCACTGGTCTGATGAAACAATGCAGGCAAACAAGGTATTGCTGTGTAAGCTTATGAACAAGCAAGAAACTGTGGCTGCAACCATACAGCCGCGAATTGATGTCTATTATGGAAGAACAGATGGTACGCCTGGATATAAGGAATACAGTTGTGTGGTAGTCAGGACAACTGAAACCGGATCATTGTCATACTTTGACGACCTTTACGAGCCTCGTCCGGGATGTGATTATAAAATTCTGTTCGAAGTGCCCCCAGAAAGGCTTGGCGCATTGTGCCAAAAGGCTGGCGTGAACGAGAACAGTTGTGGAGGTTGGATCAAAGAACCTCTGAAAGGGGTGATCCTGAATTATTGGAAAGAAAATCCCAATGTACAAAGTCATGGCTCGGCAATGTTCATGTAGACCCATCAAGGCTTAATGAGGATGTTTACTTTGATCCGCTTAGTGTGCTGTACTGCTATACAACACAACTTATTCGTTCAATAGAAAGTGGATAAATTAGAAAAGCTATGCTATGAGCAACCACCAAACACAACCAACACTCATCATCTCTTGGCCCTCAAATATCTATTAAACTCATCATATGCCGCACCCAAGTCATGTGTCAATTGTCTTTTATCATCTTCATCAATCATATCGACAGCTCTAAGTGCATTTAACTTTTCTAACCACTTGCGTATCTTATCATTAGGTGAAAAGTCATTTGGTGTATCCGGTAGCTGAATTAATGCATTCATCAAATCACTCAACAGTGGTTGTAACTCGTCTACCGCCCTTTGATCCAAGTTTACAGCATCCATGGCAGTAATAAAATGTTGTACAGTTTCAGCAACTGTTATTGCCACATTGACATTATTACCACTACTAGATGTCTTGACATGTTCAGGTACGCCAATTCTCAATAACCTGTCAGCAGCTCGGGGACAATCCATTTGATAAACTTTCATGAAAGTTTCAGTTGTCATTCCATCCTTTTTACCCAACGCTGCCTTCTCGGCTATCTTAAATTGTGATAGTAATTTGTTACATTCGGTACTATATTCAGCTTGTGTTATCGCATCTTGTGCATAGGCACGTTCGAGATGTTCTGTTGCAATTATAATTGTGTATAGATCTCCCATATTCTCGTATGCAGTACGCTCTTTCCTTGAAGAATAGAGTTCAATTTCAGGTAGAGAGTCATCAATTGCCGCAGGGTATTTAGTACTACTACTCCACATTATGTTGTATAGTAAGATAATATTACGAGAGATGATCAATCTTGTGAACTCTTTGTTGTTTTAACCTGTGCAATACTACCACACAACAATTGCAATATTAAGTGAATAATCGGTTATTGGTTGTTGCCAGTTATTGTCGTGCACAATCAATGAATATAAAAATATCGAACTCGCACGGTACGATATGGTAGCCTCTGAAAATGCACACTAAACCCACAAGCCTAAGAGCGAGAATAATAATATGATCTAAGGTGTTTGAAGAGGAGTTACTATCCTAAATAATATACCATCACTCATCTGTTCGGGTTGTGGATATTGAGTGCAGTAGTTGTGGTGTGGCCGTATTTATTAGAGAAAACAAATTATCGAGTTGCCACACAAAATATAAAGTAGTACACACTGAATGAGCTGGCCATCTTAATAGATAGAGCTCTCATCTAATATATTAACATACTTGCATATACTAAAGGAAGATAAGCACACCGCACATATCATAATGAATATATCGAAAATACCAAAAGGACCCGCGGTAGTATTGGGAGTAACAACATCAATAACACTATACGCCATATTTTATAGTCATTATCAGCAAGTTAGTGATAAAGCAGTTATGCGGGCAGGCGTTGAGAGAGATAAGGAACGTATACGTATGAAGAAAAGGGAAAGGAAGGAGGCTGACAATAAGTAGATTGCGTATCAACTAGATGAAGATATGAACACATGATGTGTGCAACATGTTTGAGGGCTACTTACAACCAACTTCAAACAAGTTGGATACAAATAAGATGGAGTTACTATTTTATATTTACAAACCTAAAATGCTGGATAGTGCTTGCTGTTTAATATGAAATCACAAAGCAGAGGCAAACCAATTCCCAAATCTATGAGGATCGTCACAGCCTATACAAAAAGTTGTTGTTGCCACCTCATGCTCATGCCGCCTTTGGTACCCAATCCTTCCTACTTTACAAACAATAATCAAGTTAGTGCTAAATAAGATGGAATATAAAATTGGGTATGAAGTAATAAACAACTCACTTTAGATTCGGGGATACGTCAGCTTGATCATCCGTGGGTGTGGCATCTTCTTCTTTGGTATTGTCTACCATCTCTTCTTGAATATTCCAACTCTCTAGTAACTTTTGCCTTTTTGGCTGGGGTTCTTCTAGTCCAGAAGATTTCTCTTCAGAAAAGGTTGATGTCTTGATAGGGATGTTTGTTGGTATTATGGGAGAATACAATCCATCACCGCCACTAGATGAGGATAGTCGCTTACCACCGGATCGGATAGACAGTATAGAAGCATATCTGCCTTTAAACTGTCTGTGATGACTTTCGGAAGTCATAGATGGCTCGGTGTCACCATCATGTAGTCGTCTCCACATTCGACGGAAGAAGTCCTTCTGTGAGCCTCGGGGTAGCATTTGCATTTGATCGGCATGCCGACTCTTGAGAACTAGCAACGCATCCTTTACATTTTCAGGACAATGTTTACACTTGAGGACGTGGTTTGGTATCTCAGCAAAGCTATTAGCCAGTCGGTTTACATTTGACCAGAAGAACTTGCGAGGTGAAGAGGCGTCAATGCAGTGGATGCATTGCAAACCACCGTATCCAATGTTGATGTTCTCTCTCTTCCCACCCCGTGTCATTCGATCTTCATCGGAGAAGCGGCAGACGACAAGCTGTTGCATCATATGATAGAAGTAGTCGGTTAGTGGACCTGCGTCTGACTTATCAATAAGTGCTTTCCCGATGTCTGAGCCTTGAATTAAAGGTCGAACATTGTCGTTAGACTTCTTGGTTAGTAAGTCAATAGCTGCCCTGTAAGTGGCATCATCTGTTTGACGGCTTATTGGAGAGGTCAGCGCTTGTGCCTCATTAGATTGCCAGGGAGACAACATCTCTGGAAACTGCTGATTTTGTGTTGGTCTCATCGGCATAGTATTTGTGTGGTGTGTAGGGAATGGATGGGGGTGAGGCTGATGAGGTTGGTTGCCATCTCCAAATCCTTGTTGCACTAAATGAACCTGACTTGATGCTCCTTCACTGTTCGTACTCATACGTCGACTTGAATTGTGTTGACGGTGATACACTCCGGGTGGATCTTCTTGACCTTTGTTTGTCGGTAGATTCATTGTGTAGGGATGGACGTTTATTGGTACCTTGAGCTGTGGTGGTTGCATGGCAAAGGAATTTTGTTGAGTATGTTGAATAGCTTGGGCTATATCTCTCAATCCTGAAGATATGGCTTGTTGCTCGGATATACTCGTATCTTGATTGGACTGTTGTTGCTGCTGTTGAGTTGCCGGTATATTGCCAGGATTTAGACCTGGACAGAATCGTAAATGCATATCCACGAAGTGATTTGGAGGTGGTTGGGATGCTAACCAAAAGTAGTTCCCTCCTCGATAATGCGGTGGTATGTGTTGACAGTGTCGACAGACCCAGGCAGCGTATCCGTCGAATAGAAATGGATATTCAGTAGTCATAACTTCAGGATCTTGTGAATTCGTTATAGAGATGGCAAGTGAGTTTTGTTGATTATAAGTATACATTCTTCTGCTTGTGGTGAAGAGGATTGTCTAGATTTATGAGATGAACGTTGCAAGCCCTAGACACACACTCGTGCATATGGCAAATGGTGGTAACCAAACACAGTTATGAAACTGAGCCATTCTTATCAACATGACATTTTAGTATCTTGGGATGCGAACCTAGCTCAATATAAGGCCACCACATGCATATAGATGTCGGTATGTCTTTGTTTTTGAGACGATCCGACGTCTTGGGTATCATTCATACTCCGATGTCTAGGAGTAATCACAAAACTTCAATAGAGTTCCTGATCACAGAGACATGATGGACAATCCCTAATCACTAACCTTAAATATATATTCTTTGACAGCGTCATTAGAATCAATCTTGTCATGCAGCATGTCTAAGCCCTTGCTTGCTCTTGCTTCTTTAGCTCATCAAAAGATTAAGATACCATGGGGGGTATCCTTTTATTTGTCACATGAATTGCTCAATGAGTCCCTCCTGGGTCCCGTGAAATGGCCAACTTATACTTTAAGTATAGCTTTCAGAAAATAAAAACTCAAAAAAGTGGCCGGCTATTGCTTTCCAGTACTCAGTGCTGGAAAGCAATAGCCGGCCACCTTTTCCATTTTTTTCATTTTTGCGACCTGTAGTTAAAGTATAAGTTGGCCTTTTTCATTTATTGTAATTGGGAGTCTTTTGGATACCTGAGCAATTCATGTGTAGTATTACTTATTATTACCATTGTTTGTTGGATTACTTACTTACTTCCATTAACACCGCCTATCTTCTCCATGGCATTGTGTATTGTTGTTGGGAGTTGAGTGAGTTCGAGGTGTTGAAGTGTTGTTGTTGGTGCTGAGAATCCTAAGAACTAAGACGATACCTTATAACTATCCTTTGGTTTTTCTTCTGCATTTTTTATCGATGAGGATATCAACTCCTCCAGTAGAATTACACTCCAATATACTAAAAAGCCCAACAACATACGTCCTTTTCATATTAGCTCTCCTTGGTGGTATTGTTTATTCGGCTAACATTAGCTTTGTTAGTAGTTCATCAACATCGTCATCGCTTTCTTCTGTCAAAGAGGATCGTGTTCCAATAATAATGAAGGAGCAATACATAATAACCAAGTTTGAAGTATCGGGTAGAGTTCAGGGTGTATTTTTTCGTAAGAGTACCAAGGAAAGAGCCGATGAACTGGGTATATGGGGATGGGTAAGGAATACTGCTCGGGGTACGGTGGAAGGAGAATTCGAGTATGTTGCACAATCTACAATTGATGATGAGATAGAATCACACCATGGAACATTTCGTCATTGGTTATGCAATATTGGCTCGCCGCATTCCAAAATAGATAATTGTACATTTGGAGAGAAGATCGTATCTGATCAACAAACTTATGATATTTTTAGAGTTGCAAAAACTAAGCGTTAACAACGATGTAGATAGGCAGTAGATGATAAGATCTATCACATCAGCGCTCTATCAAATCTATCCGTGTATGATAGATGCGTAGTGTTACACAACAGTAAAGGTAAATTATATAACCAACGCTTTCAACTCTAAGATATTTATTTTACGTCTTTTAATGATATGAAAATCAGGCAGTTAGTTTTAATGAACTCTATTACATAGCTCTGATCATTGTAGGGTCGGTCAAACATTGTTTGACTCATGGTTGGAAGAGATATGCTGGCCGATCAACACTATACTTAAACTTTGTATATGTTAACATATAGACTCATTAGTCAAGTTATGCAGCTTTAGGTATCCAATCGCTTCTGAAAGAGAGAAGAGTACAAGCAGCAATGTGGTCAGTAATTTGATTGTATTGAAGCAAGAATAAAATAAAAATATGATCAACTTACTCACTTTGGATTTCCAGGGTCTTCTGGAGAATTGATTGGTGAAGGAGGAGAACTTAGTTCGTCTGCCATCTTCCCCGGTGCATCTTGCTGACTTGGTAATTCATTGCCGGCTGGCGCATCTTGCTGGGGTGTATCCTCAGATAGACCTGAAGGATCTCTGCTAATCTTTTTACGTTTGGACTTTGGAGTAGCAGCCTTCTCTTCTTCATCTCCGGCAGTTGCAGAAGATTTCCTCTTAAGTGAACTCTTGACGGATGTCGACGATGCTCGTATGGAAGCGCCTCGTTCAGGAGCTGTACCCGGAGCATCACGTTGCATAGGGGGACTAGTAGTAGATGACCGTGAACGGATGGTAGAAGCGGGTTGGAAGCCGGCAGTAGACAATGCCATAGGCTTACCACCTGCACGAATACCATTATCTTGAGTATCAAAAAGACCCAAGGCCCTTGCGGCTTGAACATAATATCTTCTCAAAACAGAGCTCAAACTTGACGATCCTGTACCCAATTTACTTGCCGTTGCCTTGAGGTCCTTGGGAAGGTTCTCACAGTTCTCAAGGTGCAGTCGTTGGAACTCTCGAACAGCTTCATAAATGCCACTGATAGAGTATGGATATGACACAGCAGCACCTCGTGCACCTCCTTCGGCCATGGCACAATGAACACACCGAATACCCACTTGGCCAATCTTGATGGGATACTTTCGATCAGCGGCGGCATTATCCATATCAATCTGCTTGGAACTAAAGACTTCAATGTTATTCCTAACAAAGCAATCCATATCAGATAACCAATCCTTGTCTTCGGGGATAGCAAGAAGGACTCTTTGATCAAGAGGAACTGTCTGCTCGGGACTAGCATCGCCTTCCTTTGCCTGGGATTCTAATTTCTTGGCTGACTTGGCAAGCAAACTAGCGGCAGCAGGTGCATTGATTTTGGGAGACTTCAAAGCGGCTTCAGCAGCAATGGCAGCAGCTGCGGCCTTGGCTCTAGCCTCAGTAGTTGGTGGTGGCGGTTCTCTACCTCTTGAAACTTGATCCTTAACTGGAGTTAGTTCAGTATCACCATCGTGCAATCGTCGCCACATACGACGGAAGAAGACTTTCTGAGAACCACGTGGTAGCATTTGCATCTGATCAGAATGCCTTCCCTTGAGGGCGAGGAGTGCATCCTTCATGTTATCAGGACAATGTTTACACTTGAGGACATGACTCGGGATCTCAGCAAAGCTATTTGCCAGTCTATCCACCGTTGACCAGAAGAATTTACGAGCTTGTGGAGCCTCGATGCAGTGGATACACTGCAAACCACCATATCCAATGTTGATGTTCTCTCTCTTCCCACCTCTAGTTTTGCGATCCTTCTCAGAAAAGCGACAGACAACAAGCTGCTGCATCATATGATAGAAATAATCAGTCAACAGATCGGCATCAGACCGTTCAATCAACCCTTGTCCAATATCAGTACCTGGGATTTCTGGCCGTGCCATATCTCTTGTCTTCTTAGTCAAGAATTCGATCGCTGCCCGGTATGTGACATCATCAGTGGGACGACCTTTAGGTGATGCTTTACTAGCACCCGGCTTCTTTCGTTTCTTACCACCAGGTGTCTTCTCTCCTTTTTTACCCTCGACAGGAGAAGGTGATGGTCGCAACTCAGCACCTCCACCTTCCATCAGATATGGATGATACGGATACTGAGAAGAATCATGATATTGACCGCCGCCACCACTTGGTGCTCTGGGCTGGTGTAGTGTAGGACTCGTCCCCGGTGGGTCTTGACCACGTGACGTCTCTTGAATGTCAAAAGGATTCAACAACTGAGACTGTTGTCTCGGCTGCTGGATGGGATATGGAATAAGATCTCTACTCATACCACCAGCTTGAGACGGTGGAAGATTAGCAGGAGGGGGCATATTACCAGGATTCAACCCAGGACAGAATCGTAAATGCATATCCACAAAGTGATTCGGGGGTGGTTGGGATGCTTGCCAGACATAATTCCCTCCGCGGTAGTAGGGTGGGACATGTTGACAGTGCCGACAAACCCAAGCGGCATATCCGTCAAAGAGGAAGGGGAATTCACTAAGTGTCCCCCCTCCTTCTGACGAATCTTGTTGAGCAGCAGCAGATGTTGCTACCAACTGTCTTTGATCTTGCGGTCTGCCTAGTGGTGTATTAGATCCTAAGTGATATTGAACGAGAGAAGATGGAAGGACAAGGGAGTGTGAGATGAATATAAGAAGTCAAGTAGTATATTTTGTAAAGACATAAGAAGATTAACAACATACCTGATCCATGATCTCTGCCGTCATCCGCCGATCCAGAGGTGGTACTACTCCTTCTCTTAACTCCAGCCTGAGATGGAGCCATTGGACTTTGATCAGCTAACGATCCAGGCCTAGTCTCATATTGCAGAAGTGGATCATCTTCATTAACAGATGGTAACATTGATGAACTGCCTCCTCCTCCTCCTCCTTGACTTTGTTGTTGCTGCTGTTGTTGTTGCTGCCTCTGTTGTTCGCGTTGAATTTCCTGCTGTTGTAATAACTGTAACTGCTGTTGCATAGCCTGTTGTGTAGCCAATTGTGATTGTAACGTACTTAATTGTGGATTACCCCGTCCTCTTAATGATATTGGAGTTGGTTGTATCCCACCCAGATTGTCTACTAATCTATCCATACCACTACTACTTCCACCACCATGAATTGCCCCAAGATGACTAGTTGCTGCTGATCCACGTAGTATATTGCCCCCCTGTTGCTGTTGTTGCTGTTGAGGAGTGGGTGCACCAGAACTTGAACCAAATGATGCCGCAGTAGTTAATGGAGTTTGACCAAAGGCACTAAATGCCCCTCCTCTTTCCCCTCCTGGAGTCCGTTGTTGTTGTTGTTGATGTTGTTGACCCATCCCCGCCGCTGCCATGGCACTACTAAGCCCTCCAGGGGTGTTGGCCAATTGTCTTAGTAATTCAGCAGAGAATGAAGATGCTGCAGCACTGCCACCAAATAGAAGTGAAGAATCTCCTGGAGCGGGTGGATATTGAGGAGTAGCTCTGCCTCCCCTTCCCTGCTGTTGTTGTGCTGCCTGTTGAGCTTGGTATATAACCTCTTGTTGAAACAAGGCCTCCTGCTGTTGTTGGAGTGATGGTTGCATGGGATACTGCCCTCCTCCTTGCCCAGTAGATGGAGTTCCTCCTCTTCCTTGATTGAATGGATGGGAAGGCAGTTGCGGTTGTTGTTGCTGTTGTTGATCACCCCTACCTGATAACTTTCCACTCTCGTCTTCATCACTATCATCTTGTGATGATTTCCTCTTCATATCGTCGTCGTCGTCGTCACGTTTACTTTCAGAAGGAGGTGATGTTGGTATTTGTTTATTCAACTGTTGATGACGGGAGCCAGGGTCCATTGACTTCTTATCCGTAGGTTGAAATGGAAGAGGTGGTAAATCTCTTGCAGCAGTTGATTTGTCGAACTCTTCCTACAAAGGATATAATACATAGAGGTTATAAGATGGAATGAGATTTTAGATATTGATATAATGTGAATAGGGCATGGAGAAATAATAACAGATGTATTTCATACGATATCAATTCCAACACATAGCCTCTTATGTGCATCACATCCATTTATTTCTTACCTTTGTCACTACTTTTTTATGTGATGCAGGTGATTCTACAGTAACCCTATGGACTACTGTTGCATCTGGGTGCATTTCTTCACTAATTTTTATTATATGTGTTGTGTTGTTTACTGTTCGCCGCTTTTAGAACAATAGCGCCCAGAGGTGGCCAAATTCTCTTATTGACCAGTTATATCCAAACTGCCTACTTATGCTATTGCCGTTAGTGTATTGCCGATATACCCACTGATTAGTATGTGTAATAGGCCGAGATGTTGTGACCGAGGATGGCAATTAACGTGTGTGAGTTTAGTAATCGTTTTTGGCAATATTATTTTTGAGCAGTTGATAATAAGTTGAAATGTCTAATTTCGATATGATTGGGTATGTTTCCCACCACTCGTGTATGATTCGCCGCTACTCTATTATTTACGAACCCCAATTAGATTTCTCTTGTATGATTGTTCGTTATTATTACGGAGAGTTATCAATCCGTAGCATATTATAGGCATGCTATTTGCAAGCAACTAAACTGATTTTCTTTGTGAGTAAGATACCTTTAATATATTGTTCTTATTGGTTGATGCTATGCTACACTTGATGCACGAATTATTTACCAGTGAATTGCAACAATAAACAAGCAATCACCAGATGCATGCACCTTGATACCCTACCGTCATTTCTCTTAATAGACTTACATAGACCAGCTAATGATGCTGAAAGTAACCTTGAGCGATACACATATAACACTATATCCGATTATACTTAATTTCTATACTATTTTAGGGTAAAAGTAACCTTAATGTAACGGTATTTTAGTAAAATAAACCAATGGCAGTGGTTTGATGTGACAGCCACTCTGCTGCCCCTGAACGAAAGTTAGCCCTTTTCGTACAATTTCATTGATTATATTAAATCAATGCACCGACATTGATAGGAAGTCTCTATCAGTCTGTCTCCGATCCAGCGTAGTAGTTATGATAGTTTTAATGTATTATTTTGTAAATTGCCGACTATATGGTTGATTTCAATTGCAATAAAAAAATCTAAATAATAAACAAATTATCACGTGCACCATCAAATCAATATTATCACGTGCACCATCAAATCAATATCCAATTTATTATGTATAGTAGTAATCCGTCAGCTATGCAAATGCAGCAGATATTGCAATTGCAACAACAATTTCCGGTGGCGAGCCAGCAGGAGTGGCAGCCTCAACAGCAACAAATTATTGCACAATACCAGCAACAGCAGAACCTGGTTGTGTCATCATCACAACAATACCAACAACGACAGCTGCAACCTCAACAGCAACAGCAACTTCCACAGCAGCTATTTATGCATGGTGCACAACACCAGCAACAGCAGATAGTGGTGTCATCACAACAATACCAACAACGTCAGCTGCAACCTCAACAGCAACAAATTATGCGTACATCAAATCAGATAAATGGGGTGCACGAACTGCAATATCAACAACTATATTATCGACAGCAGCAGCAGCAGCTTCTTATGGATGGTGGTGGTTACCCAGCATCTCAAATTGGTACACAACTGCAATTTTTTACAAACCAGCAACAACAGATCGATCAAAAACAAGTAAAGTCTCAAATCCTTTTCATATGTTTGGAGGCTCGTCAATGGCAGGGAATAGTTTGTGATCAATACGACGGGAGTTTTATGTATGTACGTCCTGGTGTTAACCCCATTTCACCTGATCTGGAAGAGGGTATTGATGTCGTTCATTCACAATTTATCTATGGTGGTGACAATAGTAGTACTATTTCAGAATGTTACAATGGATTATTCATATATCATGTTTTGGGTACTGAATTAGGTAGACGATACCTCCGACATAATTATAGTTCTTCAATAGGGACGGACTTGAAACAACGGCAGCATGATGAACAAATTTTGCAGCAACGAACAAATCATACAGCAGTATTACAGGAATTAAAGCAAATAATTGCAGAACAGAAAAAGAATGAACATAATAAGACGAATGAGCCTCAACAAGATAGGGATAGTGATACGACTTCAAATAGTGCAAAGAGACAACGACTAGAACAACAACCACAACAACAAGAAGATGAGAGTCTTTCAACTGCAGAGCAAAGGCGGCATGAACTCAATGCAATGCAGGAAGTGGAGAAAGCCAGATTTGCACTTGAACAATCACAACAAAAACTGTTAGAACAAAAGCAGTTGCATGAACAGCAATTGGCAAATCTATCAGATTTAAAGCAACAGAAGCAGCAATTAGATAAACCTGTGCATGAAATCTTTGCTAGTATATCAATGGAAACAAGTCAAGCTATGGATGATTCCAATAATGACAAAATCAATCAAGTAGCCAACGACACTCTCAGTCACCTCATGAGTAGTATTTCAATTGGGGAAGTAGATGTATTAAAAGTTATCAATGTTATGTTTTCTGAAGCAACGAAATGTCAAAAATCTCATATATCGAAAAGTATTAATGATGTACAGTCGGAGGAACGAGATGTATTAGTTGAAAAGGATAAGGCCAAAGAGGTGTGTGCTAGACTAACTGCCGAGGCCAAGGCCAAGAAAGAACGTTATAAATCGATTGTCAAGGCCAAGGAGGAGTGTGGTAAGGTAGTACAGGCTATAAAAGCTACACAAGATAGATTGGCTGCCGAGGCCAAGGCAAAGGCCGAACGGGAGCGGCTGGATAGACAATTAGTAATTTGGAATTATTTGTCAAGTTAGTGCAATTGGATGGTATGGATGACCCCCGTTCAGCTCAACTGCTTAACAAGATCAATACAGATAATGAACTGAAGGCTGAGATGTATAATAATGTCGAACGGTATGGGTTGACACCATTTTTGGATAATTCAAAGAGTACCGAGGAGATACACAAGATATTAGTTAGTGGAATAGTCAAAGGAGATTCAGCAAGTAGTATCAAGAACGCCATCACAGAGGGCTTCAAGAAACATCATTGGGAAACTCCCAACTTCAGCAGCTGCCCAATCCTTGATAATCCGTCGACTCATAGTGATCCATTAGCACCAATTGTTGCCACCTTAGCTCGTGGATCAAGGTATACAAAGAATTGTCTCACATCACAAATCACCAAATGCTTCACTACACCACATCTCCTTGCCAGGATTGGCGTACTACCTCCAAATACACAGATACTTCTACAACCATTTGCCGCCTACAACATTGATAGAGATGAAGTATATACAGCTCGAGCGGTCTCCTCTTTCATATCATTTTTACTCAAGACACATCGAGATAGGCTAGTATACCTATCAGTGAATGAAATACTTCGTCTTGGACTTCCACCCGAACATATTGTGCCATTAGTCCTCGTCTTCATCAATATCCATCCAAATATCAAGTTACTATCGGCTGGGGAATTGTGTATGCCATTTCTTGATGTTGTTAGTAGAAACTTTGTGCGTAGCCTGAGTGAAAAGCTTATTAACGATATCTTTGGCGGTCCAAGGCATCCAGGAGTAGGTCTTGTTGGTATTCCCATTAGTGAGCAAAAGTATTCATTGGATGCAGAGATTATTATCAATGGCACTACTACTACAATAAAGACTTATGCTTTATCGCTTTTACATGATTGGCGTGGAAGTGGAATTGAAAGTCTACCCATCCCCTCCCAAATCAAAGAAGGAATAAGTAGAGGATCTAGTCATCCAATAGCTAAAACTATCAGGATAAAGGTGAAGTATCTTGTCAATAAACTCACTACGACCTATTTCAAGAATGATTATTTGACACTTGATCAACAAGTTGCCAATATTGATGAAGTTATTGACAATGAAATGATTGCCGCCAAGCTACCTATTAGTATTGGTGAGAAGAAGTACGTCGTCATCTACCTCCGCAATTCAAAGATAGATCAAGCGGATACTGTATTCGAATTAGCAGCTAGTCAGTTCACAATCTGTTACGCATCGGGTGTGGCTCGGAAGTTCATCAAAAATGATACCGAGTTGATAATAATATTTGACAATGGCAAGGTAAGAGATAACGATCTCAACACTGGACTAGCAAGAGCATTTGCATACATCCGTGATGGGGTAGTTATAGCATTCATTAGTTCAACATCAATCCGGTGTACATCCATTCGTGTCTTGTTCAGGTGCCTACAGAGATTGTGTGTAAGATGTGATACACAGTTGATTATTGCTGAGCATAGTTCGATATTAGCTGCAATTCATTTGGAATATGAAAATGGTCGGAAGGTAGGATTCGAGATTAAACAAGATTCATTCAAGACAACTACTGCAGAATTACAGGGTAACCTTCAGGGTCTTGCTTTGGAGTTGAATAAATGTATGGCCACAGTTAGTAGTGGATGGTATATCCCCAAAGCATTGTCACTCTTCTCAGATCAGCTGAAACATGCAATGGAGCAACAGCGGCTAGAGAAGGAAGCTAAGAAGAGAAAGGAAATCTCAACCACTAAGAAGAGAAAGGAAATCTCAACCAAAGGTAGAGATAGATGCATACTCATGACAACAACTGCTTATCGTTCGATCAAGACAGATACTCAAGCGGCAGCAGACGTTACCCCACCTCCTCTTCCACCATGCCAAGAGCTTGTAAACTATCCTCAATACCACGAAGGTGGTAAAGAAGATTCAACAAGACATTGCGTCATGTGTGGTTCAATATGTTTCTATGCTACTACCAACAAGAAAGTACAGCTTAGTCTACAGCTTTGGCGACAATACTGCCGAGGTAAGAAAGAACGTAGAATACTATGGGTTCGCCTGAATACAATTTATACGGATTATATAATACCTTCAGCTTAACACTCAAGTTGGGGTTTAGATGGAGTAAGAGAGCTCCTCGTATGAGAAGTGTGTTAGTATAATGTGGTTGAGTAAGAATATATTAAGTTGTGATGAAGCACTGCACTGGAGACGAAACCATATTTCTACTCTCTATTTCAGAAGGATGACATGCTCATATCTTGTGCACATAATATGATGCATATGATAAGACCACATCACAAGATCTTGTGTTTGTGTCCATGAGAAGTATGATAGTCTAGGGCTCATAAAGTTCTCATCTCCAAGTTCAGCTTTGTGGGTAGCTTTGATTTCGTTTCATCGCCAAATAATGGCCGTCAATTCTTATTATCAATTTTTGGGTTGGTTGGCAAACGGAAATTTTCAAGCAACAAGGAGACATCGATTATTCCTCTCCTATTTGTGCCCTACCATAGACCCCCTATTCGATATCACATTAATACTCGGTGTAGATGACAATATATCATCTCTTGGATGATTCAGCGGATCAACAAAACATATCATAAAAAACTCGAAAAACTCAAAAATTATATGTACAAATATACTACAACCATCATGTATAATAAACGGTGTCATCGTCTAAAGAGTAATAATAATAATATGACAATAGCATCATTATCAGCAGTAGTACTAGCTATGACAATATCTAGCTATCTAACCACGTCGTTAGTTGTTACCTCGGCCGCCGCTGCCACTTCATCTAATGATAGCAATCCGCATCATCATCATCATAATTTATCAACTTCATCAGCTACTCGTCGCCGCCATAATCACCAACAGCACTCGACTGCTGCTAGCCGTAAAAAGAAATTGCTATCACGCTACAATAATAATAATCTGAATACGCCATCAATATCAACAGCAAGCAGCGGCAGTGCAAAGAAGTCATCAAAACTTTATAAACAATTATATCAAAAATTTAATGACCAACAACAACAATATGAAAGAAGTGTCGATAAAGAGCAGTATAATAAGAAGAGATTATATGCCCAACAACAGAAAAAGACATCTCAACAACAACAATATTATAATGGTGGTGATTCTAATAATAGAAATGATATTGATGTGAACGATAGGCCGTCGCCGCGGCAGAATGAACAACGAGAAGAAGTACGACTAACAACATCAAATTATAAATCTACAAAAACTGAACAAACAAAATCTCAATATGATACTAAAATAATACCTCCGCATTGGGCTTTCAATAACATAGAAGACGTAGATAGTAGTAGTGATTATGATAAAAGAAGAAGTAGTAGACAACAAAAGCGTGGATTGGAACATGAGGATAATCCACAGTGCAGTAAGTTTGTAATGTGTGTGTGTTTCTTTTATTGCTAATCTCTCTCACCATTCTATCATACTCTCATTCAACCTAACCATACAAACGACACAATACAATACAATACAAACAATAGTGATAACAACACAAGTAGATGCAACCGCCGCAATCTCTCAAATATTACAATCCCCAGACAATTCACTACAACTACGTAACATCACATCATCGTCACATGCCTGTTATGCTTCATTTACTAATGGTCATTCCATGGGTACATTACTCGATCCACTCACAGGATTGAGCATTAATACTACTAATGGATATAGTGAAAATGCATATCTACTTCCAAATGATGGATTAATAATGAGTAGTGGTAGTCCGAATGATTTTTGTATTAATGATTCAGATCAGCAGACTACTCAGTGGAAGAATAATACTAGGTACGTTTGTAAGAGAAGCAGTTATGGTCATCATCGAATAACCCAAAAGGGGTTTGTGGATTGACTTTGTTTTGGTGCATATGATAGTTCTAAACCTCCTTGACTCACTCTTTCTCTCTTGACTATTTTTGTATTAGTGGTTGGGTAGCGGTCGGTGACGATGATTTAAATGGTATAGCACAGAAGAACAATCCCAATGCTGTTACGTATGATGCATGTATTATTGAATTTGGTGAGTACATTGTTGAGAGGCGGCGTTCAGCCGAGACTGTATTGCATATCTTGTGTCTTTGTGCATATCTTGTGTCACTTTTTCTAATTTCCCTTTGTCTTGGTATCTTCAATCCTGCTCCCAACTGCCCACGACGCCCCCACTCACCACTCCACTACTATGATATATAGAATTCAAATGCAATAATGATGAGGAGTTATCAACACCACAACTAAGCTTTGAATATATTTGGGGTTCCGAGGAGTATTATGAATATGTCAATTCTGAGTTTAATGATGTAAGTATCTCTCATTGCGGGGCGCGGCGGCGTGTTAAGATTATATGTATGTGTCTCTAACTCAACCTTTCCTTCTAATACCTCAATCTATTAGGTATTCGGATTCTTCCTAAACGGAGAGAATATTGCAATACTACCCGATGGAGTTACAGAGGTGACAATCAATAATGTCAATTATAATAAGAATCCACAATACTTTTACGGTAACGATGTTAGTGAATCAAATGGTGTACAATACCCGTTAATAGAAGCTGATGGCTTTACTACGAAGTTAGTTGCCACGGGAACACCCATCAAGGGTGAATGGAATACAATCAAGTTGGGTATAGCTGACGTGTCTGATAGAATATTGGATAGTTATGTATTGTTAGCGGCGAATTCATTAAGTTGTGTACAAAGGAGTGAAGTTCCTAGTACAAGTCCAACAGTTCAACCAAGTACTTCTCACTTACCAACAATACAAGAAGATGAATATCAATGTTTGGCTATTGAACAAAGTAATTTGGCAACGGGATTATTTGCAATTAGTGATAGTGAATGTGAAGTTTGTGCAGAGGGGTATCAGTTTTGGCCTTGTAATGTCAGTCCCCCACTGTGTATATGTGGTACTACTTTTACTAGTGCGCCTAGTAAATCATCAATGGCTGCTCCGTCTCAATCTCCATCGAGTGGACCAAGTCAAGGACCATCTAATGAGGTGAGAAAGTTTATCATTGTGTGTCTGGATCTTTAGATTTTGTTCATTCTCATCATATCTAACTTCTATCATGTTTTTACCATATCGTTACAGCCAACTACAAGCCCCACTCAACCTCCTTCAAAGAATCCTAGCAAATCACCGTCGAGTCATCCATCAGCCATCCCAAGTCAAGCACCGAGTCGATCTCCTTCAGCCATGCCGACTCGAGCTCCGTCAAATGGGGTAAGACTAAATGCCACAGTATCTACTCGTTTATTTAGGTTTTATTATCTTTTAATGCTAATTAACACATGCATCTTTCACTTCTCCTCATACCATCCTCAGCCCACATCAAAGCCAACTCAATCTCCTTCCCTTGGCCCGAGTAAAGAACCAACTCGAGCTCCGTCACTCAGTCCAATAGCAGACCCAACACAATCACCCTCAACTAAACCAAGCGAGTCTCAAATGCCTTCATCTCAACCATCAATCAACCCAACGTCTGAGAGGGATGCATTCGAATGTATGATATTCGATACAAAGCCAGCAGATGAATTGATTCAAGATACCTTCCTCCAAAATCCAGAAGGTGATATACAATTCCAAAATGTCAAGTCTAGTAATCACTCATGCTTCCGTTCATTCTACAATGGACATAAGATGGGTCATAATCACGAGACTGGTGTGCAGTTAATACCCGAGGAGGGTATCATAATGAGTACGGGCATACCCGAGGAGTTTTGTTGGAATGATTCAGATGAAAATACAAAGAAATGGAAAACAGATGGTGATGCTAATCTTACATCATTATTACGAGAGGAGAATCCGACTGCTGTTACGTATGATGCATGTGTTATTGAGTTTGATTTCAAGTGTGCCAATGTAAGTTCGTGTCTGTTTGTTTGTGTGTAATGTCTGTGCACTGAATATACAATAAGTGCTCACATCTTGTGTTCAAATTTTGTCATTTCTCCATTTAGGATACCTTGAACTCGCCTCAGATTAGTTTCGAGTATATGTTTGGTAGTGATGAGTATTATGAATACATAGGCAGTGCATTCAATGATGCCTTTGCCTTCTTCTTAAATGGTGAGAATATAGCGCTACTACCCGACGGGACTCCTGTGGCTATTAATAGTGTAAATCCAATGAACAATTCAGAGCTATATCATGAGAATGATGTTAGTGAACCAAGTGGGATGCAATATATTGAAATTGAAGCAGATGGGTTTACATCAATCATGACTGCGTCAGGAGCAACGAATGAAACTGGATGGAATACAATCAAGTTAGTTATTGCTGACGTATCGGATCGAATATTGGATAGTTATGTATTATTATCGGCGAATAGTTTTACATGTGTGGAGGCTCCATTGGCAGATCCAGTGCCAACAACAGCGTCTCCGACAGTTAGTCAACAGCCCAGTTTAGAACCAACGATGTTGCCGTCTTCATCAATCTTGCCAACATTGCATTTAAGTGATTCACCGTCAACATCAAGAGAGCCTTCTGTACTCCCAAGTAGCAAACCTTCTTCTACTACAAGACCTACCCTTCAGGCATCAAATGAGCCATCCATAAGCAATATGCCATCAAGCTTACCCTCTCATAGCCCAACAATATCAAGTATGCCAACGACACAACCCAGTATTAACCCTACATCAAGTGTAATTCCATCAATGCAGGTAAGATACCCAAGTGATTAGTGATTAGTTTACACTAATTTTTTTTGCTCATATGATGTGATCATGTTCATTCAAATGTCTCATATCTAACCTTCGCTGTTTCATTTATCATGACAGCCCTCTGGTCTTCCTTCTACTTCTACCAAACCCTCATTACATGTTAGCAGTCAGCCATCAAGATCATCGTCACCATCAGCTGACCCAACGACACGCCCGTCGACCTCAAAAACTCCCAGCCAAATGCCTTCCAGTCTGCCGTCACGTTCGTCACAACCAACACTCCAGCCCTCACAGCAACCATCATTGAGTAGTAAACCAAGTAATGTTAAGAGTAGCAGTCCAAGTGTGTCATCAGGGCCTTCCCAAATACCCACAAATCTTCCTTCCGTGTCAAACAAACCTACACCTGCACCTTCCATCGAGCCATCGTCGTCGTCACGACCATCATTAAGCGGATCAATGTATCCAAGTAGTAGCTCTATGCCAACTGCAACTCCATCGAGTAGCCCGACATCAGATCCATCTGCAAATCCTTCGAGTTATCCGACGAGAGTAGCAAGCGAACGACCTAGTGTATCTACGAGACCTTCACGTTTGCCGACGGAGTCTCCATCTGATTCAAGTCAACCGAGCCACATTCCGTCAACGATGCCATCAAGGAGTGTACAACCGACATCTCAACCCTCTACGGAGCCTTCTGTGACAGTCAAGCCAACAATACATGATAGCGAAATGCCTTCGTTGTCCACAAAACCATCACAACAGCCAAGCGACATGCCTTCAATGTCTTCCGCACCTAGCCGGTATCCTTCAGGACTGCCATCCACATCGTCGTTGCCCAGTCGACAGCCTTCACACCAGCCTTCGGGTAGCACTGCACCCTCCCAACACCCAAGTTATTCGCCTTCATTAAGTATTGGACCCAGTTCAATGGTAAGATTTGTGTATCTTCTTCTTTCTAATGTTCATAATATCATCGTCTTCTAAGCTCATGTTTGACAATCTTGCTTTACATGCTTGCCTCCTTAGCCATCGCAAGGGCCGTCAACGTCTACAGCACCCTCACTGCACGGCAGTGACGCTCCATCTGTATCAACACAACCATCAAGACATCCTAGTCTTTCACCTTCTGAAAGTGGAATGCCAAGCTCGTCGCCGTCTACTCTGCCCTCAAGCTCTAGCATGCCATCTTCTCAACCCTCAAGTAATCCAACTTTAAGTAGTATTCCAAGTTTGATGGTAAGTACAAATGCAAACAAGACCACTTTCAATCTTGTGTAGTCAAGTAATATCATATGTCTTTGTTCTTTTCATTGTCGTCAACTCTCATTCGTCACCTCTCATCTCTATCTCCTCTCTAGCCATCGGATCAGCCAAGTTTGAGTGCTCACCCTTCTCTAAATCCTTCCCATCAGCCCTCATCATCGTCTAGACCATCTCTACATCCAAGTTTCAGCCCTACTGATAGTACATCGCCCAGTTCTCAACCTTCGCATCAGGTAAGTAGAAAGTTAAATAAATTATGCACATAAAAATTTCTTATACTTTTGCTAACTTCTCTGTCTCCACTCTTCTTTACACCTACTGTCGTCATTTGGAATCAACTTCTGATTCTGTCAGCCTACAACGTCATCAAACCCGACACTGCATGCAAGTGATGAGCCTTCCTTGTCCACATCTCCATCAGCTGAACCAAGTGCAAATCCATCAAGCTCAGGTGCTCCTAGTTCAATGCCCTCAAGTGTGCCGTCAAGCTCTACAAAGCCTACCCTTCAGCCTTCATATCAACCATCTATGAGTGATTGGCCTTCAGCTCTACCCAGTTTGAGCCCGACAAGTAGCAATATACCTAGCTACCAGGTAAGCACATATCTTGTGATTTTTCGAGTGAACATATCCTCTTCATTTTGTCACATCTATGCACTTTTACTTACACACCCTCTCATACCTCGCTTATCATGCATATTAGCCATCGTCTCAACCTACTAAAACATTACGGCCAACTATTCATGGTAGCGATCTGCCTTCTTCGTCTAGAGAGCCCTCGTCTCATCCATCTACTGAGCCAACAATCACATCGCAACCATCATCTAATCCATCTCAAATGCCAACTAATACAAGTCTTCCCTCATCAATGCCCTCACAGTCTCCCTCGTTGTCTTCTCAACCATCTAGCCAACCTTCAGTGTCACCAACTAGCTCGAGTATGCCCTCTCATCAGCCCTCAAGCAATCCAACTTCAAGTGGTGTTCCCAGCTTGGCGGTAAGTTGTTTGTTTTGATCATCAAAAAGTGTTCATATCATATGCCAAAAGTCTTTTCAACTCATGCCGTTATCTCTCAAACTCTTTCTATGTCTATATCACAGCCGTCTGATTTGCCAACTTTGAGTGCACAGCCTTCCGGCAGCCCATCAATTCAGCCAACAAGCTCTAGTGTGCCCTCATCTTCTCCTTCCATGGCACCTAGTTTGTCATCCGCTCCGTCATCTCCTCCTTCAATGAGGCCTAGTTTGTCAGTTCAACCATCGTCTCCACCTTCTCAATCTCCCTCGTTGACTTCTCAACCATCTAGCCAGCCCTCAAGCAATCCAACGTTGAGTGGGGCTCCCAGCTTGACGGTGAGTTGTTTGTTTTGATCATCTAAAGTGTTCATATCATGTTGTGTCACAAGTCTTTTCAACTAACGCCGTCATCTCGCCTATTCTTTCTATCTCTTTCAGCCGTCTGGGTCTCCGACGTTGTCTTCTCAGCCATCTAGCCAACCTTCAATGCAACCAACAAGCTCTAGTATGCCAACATTGCAACCCAGTCTCAATCCGACGTCTAGTGGAGCCCCAACTCTGCAGGTAATTATAAAGTTCACAAGATGTGCACATGTTATGTTCATTTGTTTAAGTTTTTTTTTGTCTCATCCCCGTCATCACTCTTCTCTTTCCATCTTATCCACAGCCCTCATATCAACCCTCTTCGAGCTCTGAGCCTTCATCTCATCCATCGGCTGTCCCTTCGACTAGTACTCAACCGACATTGCATGCAAGCGATTCACCTTCGGCATCTACAGAACCATCAAGGCAGCCAAGCGGTGCTCCGTCAGTCTCATCTGCTCCTAGCCTGCAGCCTTCCGACCAGCCCACGAGCTCTAGTATGCCATCATCTCAACCTTCAAGTAATCCAACGTTGAGTGGAGCTCCAAGTTTGATGGTAAGTTTTTCATTTTAATACTCGTTTCCACTTCACTTTTGTTGGTATCCTTTTGGTATCCTTTTCAATAAGTTCAACACATATGTTCTTCTTCTCTCTTCGTATCACCTCCATAGCCGTCAAATCAGCCAAGTTTGAGTGTCCAACCAACAAACGAGCCCAGTATGAGTCCATCAACGACCACTGCCCCAAGTTTAGTGAAATCTAGCTCTCCGTCGATAAGTGCTCATCCTTCGAGTTTGCCCTCCCATGAGCCGTCAAGTTCAAGCCGGCCTTCTACGAACCCAAGTTTGCAACCTTCTTCGTCCTCTGCTCCATCAATTAGTGGTAAACCGAGTATTTCGTCTCAACCAAGTTCTAGTGCGGCTCCATCTCAAAGTGTAATGCCAACAGCATACCCAAGGTGAGTAATTTGAGAATATGAAATTAACTTTTGACTTTATCTTGTTCTCGTGTTCTATTCTCACGTTCTGCTCTTGTTAAACTTCTTCTTCAAACTCGATTCTACAGTAATATTCCCTCAACTAGTACCGCACCTACCGATTCACCTTCGATTCAACCATCTTCATCGACTGGCCCGACCTTGACGGGATCAATGTACCCTAGCTTTAGTGCACATCCGAGTTCTCATCCTACGGCTATGCCATCGGTTAGCCCAAGTTCAAGCCCAACGAATGTTGCAAGTGAGATTCCTAGTGTATCTACAGAGCCTAGTAATGTGCCGTCAAGTTCTCCGTCTACTTCGAGTGAGCCCTCAACTGCAGTAAGTTTCGACTCTTGTCAATGTGTGATTCATTTCAATATCGTTTCTCATAATCTAATTTTATGTCAATCTATCAATGTATCATCTATCTACAGCCCACAGGGAATCCATCTACTTCAAGCTTGCCATCTCTCAATCCAAGTCAAAGCCCTAGCTTATCAGTAGAACCATCAACGGAACCAACAACGCAACCATCAATTTCTTCTGTCCCGAGCTGGTATCCATCTGGTCAGCCGTCAGTGTCATCGTTGCCTAGTTTACAACCTTCATATCGGCCTTCAAGCTCAACAAAACCTAGCCTCGAGCCTTCATATCAGGTGAGTAAAAGTGGGGGAAATGCCAATGTGCATATGGTATGGCTTTGGTTTTACTCTTTAAGAAACAAATACTAATACTATACCCTCTTCTCTTTGCAAATTTGTGAATCGTCAGCCCTCAATCTCATTAAACCCATCACTACATCCAAGCTCAAGCCCGACAGAGACGAGTATTCCAAGCTCTCAACCGTCTGCTCAGCCTACACAATCATCAGTTCCAACGATACATGACTCGAATATGCCAAGTCAATCAGTAGCACCAAGCACAATGCCTTCACTTTCACCAACAAGCTCGTCTGCCCCAAGCTTCAATCCGACGGGAAATCCGTCCGCATCAGTCGAACCCAGCTCACAGCCATCAGATCAACCTACACAGTCATCAAATCCTTCATGGTCACCAAGCAACTTGCCAAGCGAATCAGCAGAGCCATCCAATAATCCAACAATCAGACCATCCGTCTCATCAGTGCCGTCGTATATACCTTCTCAAATGCCGTCTGAAACGTCAGAACCTTCCCTTCACTCAAGTGGCAAGCCGTCAGTATCATCACTACCATCACTCTTGCCTTCTCAATTCCCTACAACTACTACATCACCTTCTTACTCACCCAGTCCACCTCCAACTCAAGAGCCAACGACGCCGCCTCCGACAAAGCAACCTACGACGACAATTGGTCCTTATCAGTTCGATGATCCATGTGTTGAGAATGGAAGTTCACCCTTAGCTGGTGCCACTGTTCTTCTGTATAATACAAGGGGCGAGTATGTTGCCACTGCAACTACTGATGAGAATGGAGTAGTTGTATTTCATGATTTACCTGGTGGTCGATATAGTGCCAAACTTGCAAACGATCCGATATGTCCGACATCAGAACCGTCAACAGCTCCGAGTATCTCATCTTTGCCTACACAATCACCAGTGATACCAGGTCCAAGTGCTCAAGTGTTTGATCCATGTGTCGGTGGCAATACTCCATTAGTAGGAGCTACGGTAAGGTTGGTTGATATATACCAAGTTACAATTCAAACTGTTACGACAGATGAAAATGGATGGTATGTCTTTGACACGACGCCTCCTGGTGCAAGATTTAGAATCGTTGTAGACTATCCACAGTGTTGATTCTGACACATAGTGATGTAGAATGAATAGGCAAAGATATATGTACAATATAAAGAATAGATTTTTTGAAGTATCAGAATTTTTAAACTATGTACATTATGATTTTTATGGACACAGACATCAAAGGTTTAAAGTTTTACTTATATCTATGTACAGCATACATTCTTTGATAACATGTTATTACTTTACAGTTCAACCTGTCAAAACAGCCACAACAGGGTTTGGTGTGGCCAAATTTTGGCCTACACATGGCTGTAAGAGTGCAGCCAGCACCTCTAAAAAGATGCTGCAAATGTTCAACATCTTGTTAGATACCAAGGCAAGCAAATCCATCAGTATATTTGCCAGCCTACATCTCTAGGGGGTCCATAGATATCCAAACATTACCGTTGTTGTTCAGATTTTGAAGTTTCTCACAGATAATCTGCCAACAAGTAACTGTAAAAAAAGTGTTTGCCCACTCTCAGGTAACATTTGGCCATCAAGTGGCACCTCAGAGATGTAGGCTTGCCACAGTAGTGGTTTTTTGGCATTGTATAGGTGTATAACAAAGTGATGAACACTCCCAGCATGATTGTAAGTCCCTCTGCCATACTTTTACAGCACCATGTTGGCCGGTTTCTTGCCTCAGATCTCGATTTTTTTGCCCACTCTCAGACCACATTTGGCCATCAAGTGGCACCTCAGAGATGTAGGCTTGCCACAGTAGTGGTTGTTTGGCATTGTATAGGTGTATAACAAAGTGATGAACACTCCCAGCATGATTGTAAGTCCCTCTGCCATACTTTTACAGCACCATGTTGGCCGGTTTCTTGCCTCAGATCTCGATTTTTTTGCCCACT
>Ga0214481_100020_pt1 | contig 60918 bp, 41 predicted proteins | sample M1_20Mar14CPVII9_4_FD_165057 | JGI IMG/M metagenome (GOLD analysis project Ga0214481, IMG submission 165057) | Marine eukaryotic communities from Monterey Bay, California, United States - M1_20Mar14CPVII9sort6BwellG10 | ecosystem: Environmental > Aquatic > Marine > Unclassified | place: USA...
GCAAGTAGTACTGGTGATAGTAATAAAGAAGGAAATGATACTGACAAGCGACCACAGCTTAAACGGACACCATCTTCTGGCAATATTAATGAATATAGTACACATCAATTACAACCTACTCATTGGTGGAATGGTGTTTCTATTGACAATGATGAAGACAAGAGTGAAGGAAAGAATCAGCCGCCACCACCGCTGTATACAGGTTGGTTATATCCAACGAATACATGTCCTTATTATAGAACAAGTTACAAGCGACGTGCTAAACAGTTTACTTTAGAGGAGAACCATGGAAGTGTGTATAGACCATTATATGATGATTTGTGTATAAAGTTGGGGTTATCAGATGATAATGATGATGATGAACATGGAGAAGAAGAAGATGTATTCAAAAACTTTGTACCATCGTTCTTTCATACTCTACAGCATTACTTTCCTTCCAAAAAAGCAACAACACAATCATCATCCGACAACAACAGAGTTACTCTAGTTCTTAGAACGTTCGGTTCGGATCTACCTCGAGTGGCTAAGTGTATTTCAGAATTTGCTCAAGGTAATCATCCATCCTATCCAGATTATTACAATGCAGACTTGATTTTAGATGAAAACAATCTATTCTGTTCTAAATGGACATATTGTAATCCTGAAGAGGGGAAAGAGAAGGAGTTGATTTATGAATTACATCCCATGATACAAGAGAGTAGTGCTTCTATACATTCTGGAGACGATGAAGTACTAGACTATCTGCAATCAAAATCCATTGTTGGAATACAAGATAACTACCCCTTTTGGAGAGATAACAATCATCAACCTTGGTCCGGAAAGCCAGTCTGGGCCCGGACTAATGGCTTATCAAACAATCATCCTCACAATCATCATCATATTTTACTTGACGACAATATACATAATGATCCCAACGATGGAGCAGGAGGTATCCGTATCCCTGTGTCTACAAGCGATATGGACAAATCGACATCATCATATGAATCACTTCATGGTAATGAGGCACTTGACATGCATGGTAAGCATCTGATAAGAGTGCCAACTATCAGGCCATTGCTTGAAGATGGTTGGTTTATACAACAGATTGAGAATGCACGGCTGAGAGTAGCACAGGAAGAATCCAAAGGCAAATGATTGAGTAATATATAAGTTATTTTATATAATATTATGTCAAACTTCTTTAACTCCAATACACATGTGTCAGAGCAAACTGGCAATCCTCAGAGTCATTTGAACATCCAGTCACTCGGATTGATACTGCAATATCTTTTTCTCCAGTACTCTTTTCGTCATCATAAACAGTTAGCAAGCTGACGCCAGGAACAGGTTGTACTAACTTCTTTGTAAACTGAGACTTGTTTAATTTGGTGATAGTTCCATCAATTGCATATTCAAATGTAAATGACTCGGGAAGATGTTGCTCATCAATCTCCAAATTTAAAGCAATGTATCCATTCTCAGTTTTGATTGGTTGAAACACTAGCCATCCAGTAGACTCGTTGCCCCATATGCCGCCACGTGAGCCTTGATGACCTTCTAATAGACAGTTATTAGATGATATTCTTCCACATGTGGTGGAAGAGGAGAGAGATCCATTGCAGTCGTCACCGTAGCTATGCAGTAGCTGCCATCCTTTCCCTGGAGTAACTTCTTCTGTCCTTCTCTCATTGCGTGTTGATTGCACATTATCTATATCTCTTGCTGTATTGTTGTGAGTTGTCATGACATTACCACCAGATCTTGCTCGCCTTCTTCTTTTGCCTTCTAAATCCAAAAGTTCAACTGCATCAACATCGCCGTTGGGTAATCTAATTGGATTCTCTACATCATCTTCTTCATACAAAATTTGAGGTGTTGTAATATCATGATCAGTATGAAGTATTGATCGAATACTCGTTTCCTTTGGATTAGCTCGAGGAGTATATTCCGTCCTTCCAGAGAGTTTATATTGACACAATCGTTTCGGGAGATTCAGTTTGTCCTGTAATTGAAAACAATGTGGCGCTGCAGATTCATCTAAACTCTTCACCTTGTCTTGAATATTCTTTATATACTCTCCCATGTGCCAGTGTTCATCAGCGAGTGGAAAGCCTTGTGAGATTGTCACCTCTGAGAATTCAAGTAATGCATCGAGCGTGGCCGTTATCAAAACATATGCAAGAGTATATCCTTTGAACTGTTGCATTCTCCAGCCAATCGCTGTTGGTAGTATTGGTATATGATCTAACTGAGGAGTAGGAGGTGTAATATCTGATCTGTCAATCCAACATTTACTTTGAAACTGATGCTCTTCCTTTTCACATTCCTTTTGCATATTCGTTGGACAGTTTAGATACTGAGCAGCCCAAGGAAGATCAGATACTTTCTTTTGATTTGTACTTTCTGGAACTCCAGCCAATCCATTACCAAGTTGACCAACATCAACATCGGCATGATTATGTAAGTTTCGTAGTACTTCAAAGTCACCACCCCAAAGAAAGGGGACGTTTGTCGTTCCAGACAAGAGTGCTTGACGAGCAAACAAATCAAATATCTGTTTTGATAGCTCATCCAAGTCATGTGCAGACTCACCGCCATCATCATGAATTGTACTATAATCATCCCAAACAACCATATCTACATCTGATCCATAGATTGATGACCATCCAAGAGTATGAAGTAATGTTGATCGTCCACCCTCAAGCAATTCCATTTCTTCATCTAAACTTATATCCTCAAGTGGAGGCAAGCCAATTGACCTTACAACGAGATTAATACCCAACTTATCAAACATACCCTTTAGTAATGTTTCAAATACACCACCCATACTTTGAAATGCGTGAGATCCACCATAACCCATACTCTGCCAATTACCAGTAACAACAACAGTAAAGTTGGATTCAGTCATGATTGCATGTTTAATACGTCTTTCTAATCCATCAAATGATCGTTGTGTAGTCCATCCACCCATTTTATCCCACTTTGGTACCTTTTCATACAACTCTTTACTTGTTGTGACTGTATCTAAATCGATCTCTTCTATATGAAACATTTGTCGTCGTAATGATGATCGTTTGTCCACATCTTCCATTATATATTCAATACTATCTTCCTCTTCGCCTTCTTCATTATTATTCTTAACTGTGTGTACATTACTCAATCCATATCCATGATAGGTAGTAAATATTGCCTGTTGACCACGCTTGCATAACTTTTCGGCAGCATCTAAAAAATGATTGGCATATACTGCATCGGCCTGCCAACTTTCCAATGGAAATTTATCCTCTGGTAAATCCAAGTATATATTACTATTCTCAACAGTCATATATGGTGTTGTTGGTCTATCTTCGACACCTCCATCAAAGAATGTCCATGAACCATAGATTTGTTTGAGTAATGTAGTTCGTTGATCTGTTGACAGTTTGGCCAATGGATCATTATTACTACTACTACTGCTACCTCCATTTCGTCGTATATATGTCTTACTAAAGAATGATTTATGCCACGCACTAACATCATTTTCTGTAAATATAATCATACATGAAAATGCAATGAATAGTAATGCAATTGTTGATTTCGATCTATATTTTGGTTGCCATGCTATTGAACATAGTGTGAGTATTGACGAGCAATGTTTGTGTATGCATTGATATATATCATTATTAGTTGGTATTATTCTTCGTGGTGATAATGGATGTGATGAATAGGATGGTAATACTGATCTTTTAGTACCAACTACACTCGATGTTGTTGTTGGTGAAACTAATCCTTCCAGTTCAAACTGGTCGAGGTAGGTATCATCTCGATATAACGAAGATGACATTTCCAATTCTTCAGGCGGATCAGCACCTCGAGGTGACTGGATAATACCATTATTACTGCTACTAGTAGGAGGATCCATATTATATCTATATAGAGTATGAATGATATAGTTAGGTACACTCTGAACAAACAAAATTATATGGTGCATGTATAACTGAAAGTTTTTGTGCATATCATATGCGCATTATGACCCTCGAAGAAAAAGCAAATATACGTACCTTTAATAGTATACTCTCCTTCAATTAATCCTCACTATATTACGGCTGGTACGGCATGTTGTTATTGCAATAGTTGTAGTTGCAATACTACTTTACCTTTATTATTTTGATCAACCACTCGGTCTAGAGTCTAGAGAGTGAACTATAGACCCCGGTATCTTATGAGAGTATAAAATGCCCCGAGCTATTTCACAACCAATCACTCATATCTACATCATTATTAGTTGGTAGATTACGCCGTTGTTCAATCGATAGCGCTATAAAGAGGAACGACGCCATGATTAGTAGCAAGAACAATAGTGACGGTGATGATTGGCTATCAACATTGGCCAGTCAATCGGTAACATCTGATATTATAAAAAAGAAATCTAACAATAATAAGAATGCATCAAAAAGAAAAAGGAATGGCAATCAAGTAGACGATGTAACACCACCAATTACAACAAAAGAACAACGTATCGAACGTCGTGAACAAAAGCGCATACAGCGTGAGGAGAAGAAGAAAGTAGCCGAGGAGATACGGCTGCGTCGTATTGAAAAGAAGAGGCAGAAGAATAGTATGAAGCATAATATAAGTAATTCTGAGTATGCTACAAGTAGAACATTAGAAAGGAGCAGTAGTGGTAGTCAATCAAAGAAGAAGAGTGGCAATTCTAATGGCAAATTGACTACTCTAAGTAAGAAAGCATTAGCACAATTATCGACTACATTAAATGCCACAATATCACATCATGCACAACAGCAACAAGAACAACAGTCTGCAAAACATACAAAGCCAAAACTCAGCAAAAAGGAGAAAAGACAACAGCAACAAGACATACAACAACAACAACAACAAGAATTAATAAATGGACTACCAACATTACCAAAAGGTAAAGCAACAAAATCATCAACATTCCGTCCAACATCTACCGAATTACAACCCTTAAAAAATCATTATAACGGACAAGGCCTAGTCAGACCATCACTCTATATACCACTGAATGATCCAAGTTATATACCAAAAATAACATTGGAATTTCAAGAACATATACCTGGATTTTATGGTAAGAGTAAAGTCAAGGCTGGTAAGAAACAGAATGATGATAAAATGTTATGGAAACGTTGTTTGAAGAATAAAGAGGTGGATGTTGGTGATGTTGGTGGTAAAAAGAAGAGGAGGAAGAAGAATAAGAAGAATAGGGGGGGATGGCTGGATTAGACAATATGATACGGCAGGGTATCATGTAGATGGTGCTGAGTGTTAGAATATATGGCATCAAATTATTATGATATCATCGTCCGTGCAAACATCGTCAAAAATTAAAACATGATTGAAAACAAAACAAACAACATATCTTGTCAAACCTCGACTCAACTCAATCTTGGTTGTCGATGTAGTGTGAAGATAGAGGTCACAAACTCTATCAATCGCCAACACATTAAAATCAAAGCAATGGTAAAGAATACCCATCAAATTGAAGAAAATATAGTATATCCAGTAACCCCATTAACTGTTGCAACACCAGTAATACCTCTGCCACAACATCCAAATCAGCAACAACATCAACAACCTCTCCAAGATCCACCAGTAATAGTACCCGTACATCATCATCAATCAAACAAGAATGAAAATACTAATCAATCATACTACTTTCGTAATCGTATGATATTATGTCTATTCGCCGTGGCAGTTAATTGGGGTACTACATTACGTATAGCAAATTACTTTGCATCACAAGTTATACTAGTTCCATCAATTGACTTTGTAACACAGACATGCAAGACTGCATATAATATAACGAGGGATGAAAGGTTGAAATATTCCAAGTGTGTTGAATCACAGTTGAATCAATGTAATGTTAAGTTGGATAGAACGACCAAGAAGGAAGATGACCGAGTTTACAAGTTGACAAAGCATAATGAAGATGTGGTTCAGAGAGTGGAGGAGATTACGATGAACTGTTCGAGTGCATACACAACTCTAAGATTGGCATTGGAAGATTGGATGGCCAATGGGGGTGAGATACCTCTTCGTTCAGGAGACTCAGATGTATCTGCAAATACTGCACCGACAAATCCAAACAAGAAGAATAAGGGAAGAAGAAATGCAGCACCACCATCTCAAGCTCCCAGCTTCAATCCTACCGAACCTATTTGCTCGGCTGAAGACCGAGCACAATTTAATCAAACAATATTGGGAACACAGAATACGCTTGCATTACAAACAGAAGCTCTCAAAATGGCAAGTGCATATAGTGATGATAGTACATCAACAGTAACACGACTAGCAACGACAGTGACAGATCTCGATAGTGAAATATCAGCTCTTAATACATTTATTGTCGAAAGAGCCAAGTATGATGCCAATTATATCGATGATAAGACACAGAATATCCAAGATGAATTATATGATATCGTTCAGGCATTAGACCCGAATAAAGTTGATGTCGACATTGATGACATCTTTCAAGATTTGGTAGTATCAGCTGTTGACATCATGGCATGTCTATCACTTGATACTGATGCTCGTATGGCCGATGGAGGCATATGTCAACCAAACTTGGCAACAATGGTTGACGGATTTGTCGAGGATGCCAAATATAAAGTTGATTTCTTAACACAAACTTTATATGAGTATCAAGATAGGATGGAAGAATATAAAGAAAATGCATTGGATGCATACAATGTTGCTAAACGATTCTATGATGGTGCAAAAGCTTTCATCAATGTTGCCAGACGGATTGTGTTTTGGGAAAATATAGGTGATTGGTTTGATATTACTGATCAAGATTTCTTCCCAATTGATGTTAACTTTCCAGATGTTGATGTAGCTGTGGGGAATGTCGGTCCATTTGGTAGTATCAATGCCATGTGGGAGATGATGCAACCAAAGATTGGTGCATTCTATTCACGACTTGCATTGATACCATCAAGGATGAAGGATCGATTTGGGGATATACTTGAAACTGTTCTGATGGAACAATCAGTGTCAATCTTCAATTTGATTCCACGGATATTGCCAGATGATTACAATCCTCCAACCTATGTGGGTTCTTTTTTACTTGACATTAATCCAAAGGATGAAGTTTTAATGTACAAGAATAAGAGCGAGTTGTTCTTATCTAATGCTCGAACTGCTCTTGGTATGTTTTCGGGTATCGGTAATCAATATGATGAGGATATACTCAACTTGGACGTCTCCAGTTTCAATGTAACCGAAATCAAGAGCAAGGTCACCAGTGTGGATATCGCTTTCGAAGGTCTTCAAGAGCCAGATGTGGATTATGATCTTTGGTTCCTCCAACTTTCATATCTCAGTGATTGCTTTGTTTTGGTTGACTATATCTTTCGAGCATATGTGACTATCCGACTCTTGATGAGGTATTGGTTTGTCACTTCTTTGGCAATGCCTAACATTGATTTAAGAATAAACAAAGAGGTCAGGAACCCATTCCGAATGCATCCAGCTAGAGCTGCAGTCGCGTTTGTGACAAGTCCAATGGGTGGATTTATCTTATTCCTCGCAACAAGTACTTGGTTACTTGGTATAATTGCAGCTTTATATATCCCTATGCTTAAATCATATACATCTGGATGTGTCCGAGCAAGTGGTAATGGGACCTTTGTGACAAAGAACCTCTACTCGATTGCATACAATCATGCCTATCAAGATGGAAGTGGCCTATTAATTGAAGGGATGGACGTCTTTGATGTCAAGAGGGGAGATACTTGTAGCTCAAGATATACAGCCTCGGCCACATTACAAAACACCTTGAGCTCGAATGTTTCTACATATAAGAACTTCCACCAAGAACTATCGAATAGCATGGGCTTTGCTCGCCGATGTATAAACTCTGACGAGCTTGACTCGGCATTTACGAATGCTTGTTGTGGGATTACAACATATCCCGAATGTACTGAAGATCAATTGCCAAGTGATGTCACATGTCCAATTGATGATCGGAGGGCTATAATGAGTATTCCTATACCTCATGAGCTTCCAGGAATATCTCTCGCTGAACCATCATGCTCAGCTAATACCAACGGAAGTGATTGGATCATAGACAATGCAGTATTTGATTGTGAACAGCTTGCAGAATGTACAGTAACCTGCCTAGGCCCGCGGAAAAGTCTTCTCGATTCTGCAAGTGAGCGCTGTGGTTGTACTATTGAATGGTATTTGCACTCCAAGTGGATGGGAACAACATTTGCCTTCCTTCTCTATGTCTTTATGAATATTGCCAGAGTATCCTTCTTCTCTGGCATTACAAGATTATTATGGAAACACATCTATCCTGAAAGATTTACAGTCTTGGTAACATGTGACTCTGCAGGATTACTAGTGGCATCCTCGTCTAAAGTTAGTGGTAAATCTCATGAAGATTTAATAAGCGCCATCCAAACGAGAACAAAAGCAGAAAGTAATCATACCTTGTCGAGGGAGCTGCATGTCAAGCTTGACAGGTGTCTGAGAAACTTTTATCTAACTGGCTTTGCCCTTTTATTGGGGTCACTAGTGGCAAATGGTGTGTGGTTATACGCTTTAGGGGTGACATCTCAATCGTTTACACCTAATGTTTGGTCAAATAAATAAAGTCCCTCATTAAATTAGTGAAACTTTTAACTCTATGACCTAATCTCAATCCTAACAAATATATTATCATCACATATCCTCCTCCTTCGAATCAATCGGATCAAGGCCTGATAACCGTCGACCTACTTCGGCTGGACGTTCGAAGCTCCTTGGTTCCTCAGCATCATCGTCATCCTCCTCTTCGCCGACACTATCAATCGATAGAATACTCATTCTCTGCAAAGTTTTACCTTTCCTATTCAAGTAAGAAGCAAAACTATTAGTACTCGATGATAATTCAGAGTCTCGTCTACTCCGAAGCGTCCACCGGAACCCTCGAGCGAATATCTCGTCTTCAACCCCTTTGAGATTCTTCAACTGTGTTTTCGGCGTGGCCTTGAAAGCAGTTCCTTTTGACGTAAGTTCTGTATATGCATCTTTTGCATCTTGTGTTTCTAAAACATTTTCCGTGACGAAGCATTCACTTGCTTTGGCTACACTCTGAACTCGAGCTGCGATATTGGCTGTCATGCCAAAGTAATCATTTACACCATTCAAAGGAACTATTGTGGCTTGGCCTGAATGGATACCAACACGAATCTCAAGATAGTTGTTATTATCAGGTCGTCTTCCAATTTGTGGCAACATCTCCATTGCTTCGCTAACTGCCGTGAGAGCTGCTCGTCCTGTAGTGAAACTGGCCATGACAGCATCTCCAATAGTCTTGACTACTCGACCACCATTGCGGGTAAACGCTCCAAATAAAACTTGAAAGTGCTTCCTAACAAGTCTGAAGGCTAATCCATCACCCAAACTTGCATACAGCTTTGTCGAGTCAACAATGTCTGTGAACACTAATACGACATTGGATACTGATAAGAATACATTCTGCTGCACTGATACAACTTGCTTGTCTTGGAATAATGCATTAAAAATTGGATGGTGTATAACTCGTGTTGCAGTAGTAAAAGGGGACCTTTCCTCTTGTGGTAAGTTAAACAGTTTCTTCTCTTCCACATCTTTTTGTATCCAAAGAACAAAGAATGATCGAGTGTCAGGGAAGATATCGAACTGAATCTTTCCGTGTGATACTTCTAAAGTCTTTCGCTCTCCATGATGAGGACTATGGACCAAGTCAGATACTTTCATATTGAGTTGTACTGCTTTATCTTTGTCTGTCGCATCTCGTTTGACTACCAAATAATTATCAGTTTTGGCCACTGGGCAGTGCATTCGGTATCTTCCAGCTTCCAGTTGAGGTGCAATTTGTGTTTCTTCTCCTGTTCCAATTGAATATGAATACCCCGACCCAGTGGAGTTGGCAGGTACTGCAGCAAAAACTGAAGTATGTGTCATTGATTCCGCTGAGGGTGTACAGGCATAATTCTCAGCGAGGACATACAGCACATCAGAGTTTAATAAGAACATGACTTTGATATTATCCATACTATCAATCACATTTGGTGTATTGCAACCTCCGCACAGGGCCTTTGCAGGGACATTTCCTAACATGTCTGTATCCATAACAGCACTACCACACTGAATGCATTCTGGAGCAAATCTATACCATGTTGAGGAGTAATAAATGAAGGTTAGGAAAATAAGACATATCATATGAGCAAAATTTGTAAACTATATATACTCACCTCATTGCAACTAACCCAACTAAGGTGCCATAAAACAATTCAGCTAATACTTCTTCTTCATCGAATCCACCTTCTTTTGCGATTGCTGGACGATTCGCGTTTCACAGTTTACAATGTTGAAGAGAGATGAAAGTAACTTCTGTTAGTACATGTGGTTTGCAAAGGCATTCAAATATAGACACATAAAGTTCAAATGAAGTAGTCAAATCACAGGGACTTCATAATAAACGCTTGAAATCACATGATAAAACAATACCAACGCGGACTTTCCAGCGGGCTGAATAGGGTTAAGCAATCCGATAGAAATGACTTTTGATAAAAACTTATTCGCATCTTCTGGACCTTTGATGCTGGTCTCATTTGGGTTTGGTAGCTCATTAAACCCTACGGGCTTTGCATTTGACAATATACCACGTATATAAGCCCAGAATTTGACATTGAATGGATATCGTTCTGTTCTTTCGTCGTCTTCGGGTGTATCCCCCTTTTCTTCTGATGCAATATCATTCAAGGGAACTGTTTCTTCAAGACTACTTTTGGAAGGTGATGTATTAATTGCCATACCAATATGATCATCCTGCTCTTCTTCACCCTTTCCCATACTTCCCTTGTCCTCAACATTATCACTATCATCATGATCACCGCCCTCATCATTCCATAATGGTATATCCAATTCAGATCTATCAACACTTTCCATAATAGAAATATATCGATCAAATTCTGCCAAGTCCGCAGTATGACTCTCTCTTCCAGGCACTGGCACAGTACCATGACCGTGATTACGTGATATATCAATATTATGCATATCTAAAAAATCTGTAGAGCGCATACCCATGGATGCTGTTGAGTTACCTTTGTTGAGTGATGACCTTGCTATTGATGTAGCTCCATGATGTGATGCCGAGCAAGATCCCGATGTGCAACAGGATGTTACGCTGCGATCTAGATTATCCATGCTGATGGTTTTAATGTGATGAGTAGTATATTGTTAATTGTTACAAATAGATAGGCCTATCACTCCGACCTCTCTTTTATTCAATTAATATTAAAGAGACTACCACCAAACTACCGCCAATCGAAAGAGCGTTAAAAGATGATATAGTAATGTATATGATAGTATAAGATCTTAAACTTATCCCATACTATCAGCCCTCAACTAAACCAACAGCAAACTGAACAAACAACAAAATGGCATTTGTTAGTTGAAGTCGTTCAGACACAAAACACCACTGGAATAAAATGGCGGTTTTGTTTATTGGGGACATACAACCCATGCCAAGCAATGTTGGTTGTGGTTGTATGGTCAATAAGCCCATTTCATATCGGTATATAGATGAAAAATATGGCAAATGATAGTAGCAATAAAGAGTCCACGGTCGAGACGAATCTAAATAAAAGAAAGCGTACAACTCGATCTAGTACAAACTCCCTTCATATTCATAACTCCTCTCCATCAACTGAAGATAATAATAGAGTCGATGATAACCCAACAAGGCAGCAAGATATAGAAAAGATTGCAAAAGAAGAAACATTATATCATATAGAAATGGCATGGAGGGCACAACAACGATTGGTACGCCGGTGTTTAGGTTTGCGTATGTTTAGTGAAGAGAAGGACACACAGACACAAGCAGACAATTAAACACAAAAGAGATTATCGGCAGTTATTAACATGATGGTACTGCCCATGGATGAATTGTTCAAAAGCATGTGTGTACATAAATGATATGCACATGCAACACAACAAAAAAGGAGAAGAAACTATACGTACATCATATGTTTACAGAGTTGACTTATACTATAACCAATTGATTATTTAATTTGCTCCATCTTTGCTTTCTTCGAGTCCACATTCTGGTTTGAAACTCTGAAATCTAACAATTTCCTTTCCAGTATTGGAGCAGTAATCGATACATGTAATAGATGCAGTTGCTATACCCAACCCCGCTAGCTCATCCACACTCATCCCCAATGCTTCAGAAAGTATAACTCGAGTAACTTGCAAATGACTAACTAGTGCACTAGTACATCCCACATCAGTAATTTTCAGTAATTCATCTCTTGCTTTAAGGACACGATCTTTCAATGTTGGATAACTCTCCCCGCCATCTCTTGGTGTTACCGACTCATCACATGCGTCAAAACGGGCAAGGTTATCTGCTCCAATTTCATCTTTCGTTAGTCCACACCAAGCACCCCTATCCAACTCCTTAAAACAATCATATATATTAATATCATTGGAATCATTATTATTTTCATCTTTAGATAGTGGTTGTCTTGCTAATACTTGGCGTGCTCCAAAAATTGCTCTTTTCAATGGCGATGATGCAACATGTTGGAGATGATATCTAGAAAGATATGATGCAGCTTCGATAGCTTCTAACTCGCCAAGAGGAGATAATGATACATCCATTGCCCCATAATATACAGGTCGATCGCCTCCAGGGTTGATAACCTCTCCATGTCTCACTAGAAATAATCGTTTATGCCTATATTAAGTATACATGATGAGACATGGGTATCCTAATATCATATACATCTTATACAAGAACTCACCCATCAGGTACCGGATCAAGAAGTGGTACATTCTCAATCTCACACATCGAAGCAGGACTTGCATTGAATCCTCCAGCACCTAACGTCGCAGCCAACTTTGTAGAAGTAGATGAACACTTTGTTGTGTGTAATCTTCTCTGCGGTATCCTCTCAAGCAAATGAAATGCAGAAGTCATTTGCAATATTATCAAACAGCAACATATAATGCAGGATATCATAGTTGATTGGGGTCAATCTCGATATAGATATGGATATGTAGAGTGTTGTCATCAAATAAAGCACCCCCGGCAAGGAAGATGATAAAATGACGAAAAAAGGATACCGGATAGCTCAATCTTGTGGACTTAGTTGTCTTAATGAACACCCTCCTCCATCTGCTATATAGCGCATCGAATATTGATAACCATGTGATGGACAGCTAAAGTATGCAAAGTGTTTAAGTTAATTGCTGGTATCCTCATGTTCTATTTGCATTCCTTCCGATTCTATTTTGCCTCTTGTGTCATTATCTTTACTCATGCCATTGTGAAGGAGTTGGTGAACAACGTGCAGCTGGATTGTCATCTCCAAAACGTCCCCCGGTCCAGCTAGCACCCCCTTTCTCGACATGATTCTCCATATCTACGCCTATACTTGATCTAGACGCTTCGCAGGTTTCACTTGCTGTGTATGTTCGTGGTTTATCTAAACTCAGCTCATCGCCTAGTCGCGCCCCCGTCCATGATGCCCCTCCCCTCTCGATATGATTCTCCATGTCAACGCCGATGCCTCTCTGACTTGATGCTTCATATGTTTCTGATGCAGTGTAAGTAGTCGGTTTGTTGATAGATTCATCCCCGAATCTTGCACCCGTCCAAGATGCACCGCCTCTCTCAACATGACCCTCCATCTTGACCCCAATTCCTCGTTTAGTTGAAGCAGTGCTACTGGTGGGCGATGTATTATCAACTAGCAATCCAGTCAAAGTATCGAGAGTTACCCCAGTATTAGCATCATCTCCAAGCTCTTCTACAATGACTTTTGCCCCAGTAAAGTCCTCTCCAGCTGTATAGCTTGATTTTGTTACCAAACAACTAATATCCGCAGCTACAGCTGCACCCACTCCGATATGAGAATCTTCAATGATGACACATCGTTTTTTATCTAATCCCATCTCATCCACTGCCATTAAGTAAACATCAGGAGCAGGTTTCTTCTTCTTAACCATGTCTCCAGCGAAGATTTGGAATTTACTTGCTCGATACGATCCCATTAATGTAGAAACCAAGTTACTCACAGCCTTTTCATTTGAAGTAGAACATACCGCTAATCGAACATTGTTTGCAATTGCCTCATCAACCAGTCTTAGTACTCCTGGAAGTTGCGCGTTATCACGATTTGTGAAGTGAAAGAGAGATGATAGAAACTTGCATTAGTACACGCGACTTGCAAAGGCAGTTAAACAAAGGCAAATGTAGGTCAAATGAAGTAGCCAAATCACCAAGACTACATATTGAGCACAAACATTCACATGATAAAACAATACTAACGCGGACTTTCCTGGTCGTAAAGGAATCTTTCCCTCATCGATTAGTTTCATAAATATATCCGTCTTTGCTAGATGTAATGCCAAGATTTTATCAGCTCTTCCTTCTTCTGGAATTTGTTCAGGCCAGCCAACCTCATTCTGAATTCGTAATTATATTGCATGCATTGTAAAATAATGGTTAGTTATATACTTGTGCAAATACATCAAATTGCATGAAGTAGATCAAAGATTAATAAGCACAAGTATATAGTATCATATGTTATGTGTATGTGCATTCATAGTACATATCATTTGTCTAGAATATCTTGTGTTCGAATAATGTAATGTTATAAATCACTCACCCAATGTGCAGTCATACGCTCTTTTCCACCTCCGGTTTCAAGTAGCTTACCGTATCGTTCCTCGCTCCACTCCTCATTTATACCACTGTTTTTGAATGCGATATTGAACGAGATTCTATTTGGGTATATATTGTGTAATGATAAAAATATATATGTAAGTATATCATATCATACACACAAAGCATGCTAGAACTAAATACACATAAACAATCAATATATTTACCTATGACCATCCCGTTCAGTATCAGCAAGCACACCATCACAGTCAAATAAGATAGCCTCGAGAGTAGCAGAGAGGGAAGATGGTACACCTACACTTCGAGTGTTGGTACTTTTTATTTTGTGCCGGCGGTCATTAACGTTTCCATTGCAAACAAATGAAGATGCCGATGGGGCAAATGATAATACAGCCGGGGTAAACAGTAGTGCAGAGAGCAGGAAGGCCGTCATTGCAAATGATATGGTACGATTACTGAGATTGTGTTGCAAATTGAAGCAAATCTCTCCAAAAATAAAGATAACACCTAACAACTAACACCATTAGAGAAATGGCGACCAAACCACCACTTAAGGTAAGAATGGCTATGCAAAAGCCTTCAATCAATATCTAATTACGTTATATATTAGATAATCTCATGCTCATCTAACGTCTCTTATAGATACAAGGCTTGGCAGTAAATCTCTCCTTCTCAGACAATCCCTTTGATCCGTCAACTTTAACAAAGTCCATAAAAAGAAACATCTTATTCGATCTATCCATATTGGTACATTCAAATCCACATCTCTCCATAAGTGCAAGGAATTCATCAAGTAACATGATTGGTTGTGGTGTATTGTATTCATTATCATCACCCCCTGAAGAAGAATGAGTAGGCTTGCTATTCTTCTTCTTGAGTAGACTTTTCTTTCCATTGTTTAGCTTGCCTCTCTTTCCACCACCACCACCATGATTGTTGATATCATTATCTTCGGCGGCGGCAGTTTCAAATCTAGACCTCACCTCTGCAACTCTCAATACACCATTAAACTTTAGTACACGCCATGCTTCTCGTACAAAGTCGGCGACATTTGTACCCATAAGTGCCAGTGAATATACACCGACATCTATACACTCTTTTTGTAATGGTAGATTGGCCATATCGGCAGGTGTAACTAACTTGTTCCCGCCTGAAACTAAATCAAAGGAATGAACCTTGAATGGACATATAGAGGCTTGTTGTTGTTGATTCTGTTTCTTTTTCTTCTTAGATGATACCGATGGAGTTAGTGATTGACCGTCTTTACCAATTTGCAGTGACAACAGACGTTTACCCAACTTTGCATCACCACATCCAAAGTCTGCAACAACTGTCTGTTGTTCCTCCTCTTGACTATCTTTACTCTTCTTCATATCACCACGATCTTTTCTCCAACTACTAAGAATCTTTTTATATATAACATCCACAGGATTGACTGGCCAGTCTTCTACTTGTTTCCTGAAACCAACATGATATTGATCGAACAGTTCTGGATTAGCCGTGAAGTAATCAAAGGAATGTTGTGATGAATGTGTGTATAATTCTTCATTCAATTCACGAAATCGTGATGATGTTAACCGTTCTAAGAATGACTTTTGGAGAGTTGACATTTGTGATTGTTTGGGTAATGAGATTTTAAGCTTTGGACTTGCTGGTTTCTGAGTTGCTGTATTGTTGTTTGTAGTAGTCTTTTTGTTATTGGTAGTTTGCTTTTTGTTTGAGTTTGGCTTAGAATTGCTACTAGCGACATCTTCTTTATCATTTGTAGTTGAACTAGTACCTTCTTTCACAGGAGACTTCTTCTTTTTCTTCTTCTTCTTTCTCTTCTTCTTTGTTGGAGTATCTTCTCCATCTATATGAGTGTTAGATGTAGGACTACATGCAGTATCATTCATTTGCTTCTCTTCCCTTTTCGGGCTTCTACTATCTTCATTCGATACTACTGTATGATCACTTATTGATTTGTCAGCTAATTTCTCAGATTCATGAGTAATAGATTTGTCTTCAGGATTCTTTTTATGACGCTTCTTACTACTATCCTGATCACTATCATTAGAATGTGCAATACTAGTCTTTGTAGAGTGATTTGGACTATTCATATTCATCTTTTGCATAGCAGATGCAGTTTGTTTGCTTGGACTATTGATGATATTTGAAGCTTGCTTTACTCCGTTATTATCAGTACTATTATTATCTCCAGAAGAAGAAAGTGCTAACTTCTTAGCAGCCTTATTACGTTTCTGTCTCATACGTTTCCTCTTTGATTTACTCCATGTACTTGGATCGTCATTATTAGGAGGTGTGTAGTTAGTATTGCTGTTCATATCATCACTATTGTTGTTTGGTGTCTTATCGACTCCTTTGGGCGTTGGCGAACTCATACTATCGTCGCCGCTAAAGACTGCCACTTCATCACTACGTTGACGCTTCTTCTTCTTTGCCATGACGCCGTATCTATAGGACCTATGATTGCCAACCAAAGTAAGAGTTAAGAGAATAGAGAAATGATTGAATGGTGGGAACTTATTCGCCATTCCATGATAGAAGTTTCATATACTCTCATAATATTTGCCTTATTGTCAATGGTATGCCTCTCCAGTCTCCTACTCTCCCTGTTTGTATAATATAAACCGTAGGCTCAAACAACTCGATATATACCTTGTATACGAACGGCTTTGGGTATATATAATTAGTTTTAGTTATCATCCTCACAACATATAAATTTCACTAAATTTCACATACACCGACTCTTATACTTCTCAACTACTACAAAAGAAGGTATACCCACAATACAACACAATACAAACCATGAGTGATAATTCATCAGACGAATCATCAGATGATGGATTACTAGATTCACCAGTATTTGCCAAGAAGAAACGATCCGAAACACGTGCCGAGAATGCTAAACTCAATTTTATGGCACAATGTCTCAAAGGATCAGATGCAAGAACTGATGTACATAAACGTATTAATGAAGTTGATATTGAGTTTGGATTGAAGACTGAACAGGAAAGTGTGGAAGATAATGAGGATGATAATGAGGGTGATAAAATGGAGGTTGATGATGGTGATCTAAAGCCATCTGCAAAAGATGACAAAGACAAAGATGGTGCACCTACAGCAGAAGGCGATGACAGTAAGAAAGACACATGCACCAACACAGATAATATTGCAGAGGAGGAAGTTACCAAAACTGAATCATTTGCAACAGCCACCACATCAGCAACAACTGTAACAAAAGATCCCCCGACAACAAATAATAAACAAGAAGTAGAAACCGAAGATGCATTTTGGGCTCGAATGAACTCATTTGCTGAATCAAATGAAAAGAAGACACCGGGAACACGTGATGTACACTTGGCACGGAAACAGTTGACTGATGCAGTGTCCGGATTGAATGATTACACGTCTGATATGACAGATGATGAGAATAATATAGATGGTAATGATGGGCATAATGCTGGTATGACACGTGAACAGTTACGATTTGAGGCCGAGGCTAAAAGTCAGGGTGCATATAGTAATTTGGGATTGAGACATATGTTCCATCCTTCATTGGTCAAGAAGGGTGATACTGCAGCTGATACGGGGACAAAAAGGGAATCACATACATTTAGTACACGTCAAGAGGCAATGACCGAGTTGAAGACTGTTGTATTATCATTACAAAGACAGCATACACCGCCACAAACAAAGTCAGATAAGGCACTCAGGAAATTCTTTATTGATCCATTGATCAAATTATTGAAAAAACAACCACAGTACAATGTATGGGATATGTTGAATGACTTTCTAACACGGAATCCAGTTCTAAATGGAAACTTTGCAATTACTCTGCCTGAATCATTTTGTAAATGGATGTGGAAGTTGTCATGTTCATCATATGATGTTGGTAGATTATGTTCTAATACTTGCTGTACATTGATTCAAAAGTATGTGGCTAATAATGTCGATGCTGATGAACAACAAGAGAATGCATCGCTTTGTGCGGATGTGTCTTTCCTCACTAACTTGAAAATGGATGATTTAGTATCTTGTTTGGTCAATGATTTTGGATTATGGACTAAGCCTGGACCTATCAAGTTGCCTAAACCAGAGAAGGATGAAAATGACGACCCAATGGATACATCTAATGATGATGATGAAGATGATGAGGATGAAGATGATAAAAAGGATACACGTGCAGCTGTTGATGTGTATGCATTAAAGAATACCTTGTTGATATGGATGACACTGTTCAACAGAAACTTGATCAAGATTCATCAGGACGAAGCTCTTGGTGAAGGAGACAACGGTAAGACTGAGGAGACTGGCGCCGATGCAGCAAGACTTTTGGCCGCCATCACTCGTGTCGGTATTGATCCAAGCTGTAACATGGCAGCTGAAATTAGCTATGATACATGCGGAGAACCACTCCCAATATTAGTACAAAAGCTTACAGCCTCACTCGTCAAGACCACGACATGTCAAATATCTGAAAAGTTTGACGAAGCTCGAGTAAACCAGTGGATCGAACAATCAGCTAATGTCTTGGTAGAAGCATGTAGTGACCTTGAATCAGGCGATGAGGATACAGCAGACTGTGACGATGAAGATGGGGACTTAGCATTGGCAATGGCAGTCAAAAGGATGGGTTGGTGTGATTTCGACAACAGCTATTCACCGGAGGCTGCTCTAATGAAGATTCGATTTGCAGAGAAGGCTCTTCATAAGTGTTTGCCGGATGTTACTGATTGGGAAACACAAGTGAAGGATCGAACTGAGAATTACTGCAAGGATTGGAATAAGGATAATACCGATGAATTCACAGCAAATAGGCGGCAACTTCAACATGTAATCAAGGCGTTGGTGACACCAGAGGTTGGTTTACAATGGATCGATGACGAAGCAGAAAATTTTGTCATGAGCAATCAGCCATGCTTCCTTGCTGCTGTCATAATCGCTGGGGAGTGTTCATCGGTTGGTGTATCAATCTACTGGCGAGTACAAAATGACTATATATCGGAAGAAGGGGGCGACCCAGTGTTCACCACACAAGAAAAAGATATTGTATTCGAGATTGCTTCAAATATTGAAGATTTGTGTGATGGTCTAAAGAAAGAGTGCCGTGCAGTTATTGCATACCCGCATTTGAGACGAGCAAAAGAGTATCTCACTAGACTGACAAAGAAACTCAGTGTTACAAAAGGAAAGAGCAGCAAAGGTAAACGCAAGAAGAGAGAGCAGGGTAGTCTAGACAGCTATTTTTGCCGTACCCCTTCACAATCACAAGCTCCAGAAGCGGACGATTATGAAGATTCTCAAGAACCAGAGTCACAATTTCCCTTTTCTCAAGATAGCATATAAGGAGGTATATGAATATGTCAGTTTGTTATTTATAAACATAAACATGGACTATTCTACTTCAACACTATTTTAAGACATTTACACTTGCCCATGTTTACACTATCATCAGTCATCAGTACGCAGCATGTCCTCCTTTTCCTATGCTCGCTTAGATCTCAGAGTTATAAACAAACCTGCACCGAAAGTAATGGCTGCAAGGAACAGTGTTGTTGCATGACATCTACTCCTCATAACTAGTACATCATTTACACTATCCCACTGAGGGGATGTCTTCTCAATTACTTCCACATATCCATCATCATTCATTGACCCGAAATTAGAACCATTGTTACGGTAGAATGCTTCCTCTTCTGTATCAATTATCAACGAGAGCAACTTTTCCTGACACTTGATATACTTAGCTGATAGTTCTTCTCGTTTTGGCATGACCTTGCCTTTCCACTCGTCTAGATTATCACTGTATTTAATTAACATATCTCGGCTTTCACTAGGCATATCATCAAGTGATAGCTCTTCTGGAAGAGATGGTGGTAGCGGTGGAAGCTGATCTAACTGTTGTTGCAAATCCACAATCTCCTTCATCAATGAGTTAAACAACTTTGTTTTGGCACTCTCATCTCTTGTTGTTATACCAGATATTGTTTTGTTGATGGACTCATATATTCTAAGGAGCCACTGCAATAGTCCTTGATGCTGATCGTTTGGATGTTGTTGTTGTGATATACTCTCTTTGATAGTTGAGGTCTTATTCACATTGTATTCAGTGCTAGTACTATTTTGTGTTCTATCCTTCATTTCTTCAGCAATGAGAACATTAAGATACTCATTTGCTTCGATCCTAAAGCTGTTCCAATCCTCCTCCGTTTTTAATCTATCCCACCATTCAACAACTCCAATCATTACTGATTCTTTGTCACTGCAATATGTTGCATCATCATCAATAGATGCAAGGGCTAAACTTCTTCCAACATTAGAAAGAGCATCATCAGGCTGTCTGGTAGTATTAATGGAAACTGCTGAATCACATGATGAAATGAGAGATATCATATCATCAGATAATGAACTTCCAATAGTACTGCTTGATCCAGGGATGAGTATAGATGAGTTAACCATGGATGGACTGAGTGATAAAGCGATATCATCTGCTAAGTGTATGTTGATGTTATTATTTGCGTCATCTGTACCTCTATTGTTGTTGGAGTTAGGGGCAGATGATAGTATTGTAGCACCCTCCATAGAAGCTGTTGATGCACCGTCGTATATCTCATCATTCTCCTGTCTCCCTCTCAGATCATATACTTCATTAGTATTGATACTGATTCCGGTAGGGAATATACCATTTACTGATCCGAAGGTCATGATAATATATTGACTGTACCTTACTCTTATTATTGTTGTCTACCAATAGCGAATATCGGTATCCAATTATCTTTAACAGATCTATTTAAAAGAACCACTAAATCAAAGCTACTATTATACTGATATTGTTCTGTCGTGTCAAGTGATGTGTTTTGTGATGAAAATTAGTGTATCTATTGCAGACAGACAATGAAATCGACGGCAGATCGTTTACTAACCCGATGTAGCCAATATAAACATACAATTTAATAACAAACAAGCGCTATACCTCTCCTAGAGTATAACTCTTCTACTTGACAACAAACCTCACTTGTAACATTGAATAAAATCCATAATTTAGCGATTTAACGCACCTCTTGTAAAGTATTATTAGTCAGCAATGAGTAGACGGTGAAGTAATGCCGTCGGCGTCTCTTATCTATGCAGAAGATGAAGACAATACTATTGCTAATATATGTATTTTCACATGCTATAACCTCATGTGCATTCTCGTCGATATCACTCAAAAGCTCAGTTCGAACAGATACATTTTTGAGATCGACAAAAAATGACGATGATAATATAGTAGATATCGCTATAGTAGGCGCGGGCATAGGCGGTCTCTGTGCTGGTGCGATATTGAATACTCTATATAATAAGAAAGTTGGTATATATGAATCACATTATCTACCAGGTGAGAGAAGTGTAACTTTATGTGCATATCATATGCTCAAAATTATATACTCATATTCATATCTATGTATTGAAAATATAATATGATACAAAGGCGGATGTGCTCACGCCTTTGATAGGAAAGCAAAAGTTGGAGATGAGATTGTCAATTTCACATTTGATAGTGGACCTACAATTGTCCTAGGTTGCAGTAAAGAACCATACAATCCATTGCAACAAGTATTACGAGCAGTTGGTGTTGATCATTTAGTAGATTGGATACCATATGATGGCTGGGGAATGATTGAACATCCAAATAAACCTGATAAAGAAAAGAGATGGAAGCTAACTGTTGGTCCCAATTACTTTGAAGAAGGACCATTGAAACAATTTGCAAACAACCCCAATGCATTGGCAGAGTTTAATGAATTGCGTGAAGTAACAAAGCCTTTAGTAACTGGCGCTGCCACAATTCCGGCAATGGCAATGAGGCCGGGAGATAGCTCGATCATTCCATTACTTCGTTATCTTCCATCACTATTTAGTATAATAAGTAATGGAGTTGAGGTATCGACTGGTCCATTTGACCCTTTTATAAATGGACCAATATTTGAAGTGAAAGAAAAATGGTTGAGAGATTGGTTGGATGCTTTGGCATTTAGTCTTAGTGGTCTTCCAGCAGAACGAACTAGTGCCGCGGCCATGGCATATGTATTATTTGATATGCATAGAGAAGGAGCAGCACTTGACTATCCAAATGGAGGCCTTGGTGAGGTAGTTAATGCTTTAGTTAAAGGAGTAGAGCAAGGTAAATTGGGTTCAAAAGTAAACCTGAGACAACGTGTAGAAAGTATAGAGTTTAACGACGAAGGAAACCGTGCTACTGGGTTAAATGTTCAGAAGAATAATGGAGATAAGATCCATGTCAAGGCAAAAGAAGGAGTGATATGTAATGCACCGATATGGTCATTACGCAAGTTGATTAAGAATAAAAACGCTCTACGCTTATTGAGTGCCGGCGGTGTGATACCTAAACAGAACAATCTACAGGAAGGTCCACCTCAATCATGGATGACATCAAAAGATGATAATCCTAGTAGTGGCAGATGTAGTGTCATCCGGCCTAGACCGATTCAAAGCGGAGATGATACCAAAGAAGACACAAATCTACTTGAAAAATGTGATAGTGCAGAAATGACAGGAAGCTTTCTTCATCTACATGTGGCTCTCAAAGCGGATGATTTAGATCTTGAAAAACTCGAGCCTCACTATACTGTAATGGATAGAGGACTTGAAGGAGATAGTGTGCTTATTGAGGGAGTAGAAGATGGCCCATGTGGAGAGCTCAACATGATTGCAGTCTCAAATCCTTGTGTATTGGACAGAGAACTTTCACCTGGTGGTTATATACTAGTACACGCCTATGGAGCAGGTAACGAGCCATTTGAGATTTGGAAATCAAAGTCGAATAGTGCAACAACGAGTGACGAAGAGTCAACGTCTACTCAACAAGCAACCGATGAAGGACGATACCAATCATCTACATATGAAGCCCTTAAAGAGTCACGAGCACAGCCTCTCTGGCGAGCAATAGAGTCTATAATACCTGATGCACGAGATCGTACTGTCCTTGCTATGATTGGCTCTCCATTGACACATGAAAGATACCTAAGAAGACCAAATGGTACTTATGGAGCAGCAATTGAAGATTGTCTCAAAGATGGTAGTACCCCGATTTCAAATCTATTATTAGCCGGAGATGGAGTCTTTCCAGGTATTGGCATACCTGCTGTGGCATTGTCGGGAGCAAGTGCAGCAAATGGAATGGTTTCTCCCTTTGATCAGTGGTTCACTATGGACAAGTTGAAAAGAGTAGGTGCAATATAGCTACTAAAGAATACAATACGAAATTTATAAGAACTGGCGACTCTCCAATCAATAAAGTTATTTATCATTAGTCAGAATAGAATTAAAGAACGATCAATGTATACTGAATGGACGACGACGACGACGACTCTTTGCATCATTGCCATCCAAGTTGAGAGAGTTGAAAGGATACCGTAACCTAGGAGGAACTCACCTAAAATACCACCCCCTCTCCCATCTCCTCTCCCACAACACGTCATAGATAAACAAAGAGCCAACGCGCTTTGATGGTCCACTCCACAACTTGTGAGCATTCTATTGAATACATCTACTAACTCCCCTATAATCTATTTATTCAATCATGGTACACATCGCCCCTACAATGATTGCCTCAGTGGCATTATCGGCCTTGAGATATGCTTCTGCATTTCAACCAGCTTCACCAACTTTTGCTCGTCGTGCTTCTTCTTCTATCTTGAGAGCAAGTGATGATGATTATGCGGATTTCTCATCCAAGGTTAGTACATGATATGTATTGCATTATATTGTCTATAATATGATGGTTGCTATTGCAAACTGCTTTATAAGAAGTTATCTAATCAAATCCTTTTCTATGCAAATCATATTGAATGATACATATCATTGATATCTTATTTTATATGATATAGGTATCATTCATGTTCCCAGGACAAGGAGCACAGTTTGTTGGTATGTGTGAAGATACATGTAAAACTGTACCAGCAGCAAAGGTGAGTTGTATTGATCATCATAATATTATGTAAATGCAATGTAAAGATATGATCATCTAACATTCTTCCCTATAAAAGGCACTATTCGATGAAGCATCTGAAATCTTGGGATATGATCTACTTGAATTATGCACTGCCGGACCTAAGGAGAAGTTAGATTCCACTGTTGTATCACAACCTGCCATCTTTGTTGCATCAATGGCCGCTGTAGAAAAGATGAGACAGGAGGAAGGACAAGAAGCTGTTGATGCTGCCACTTGTGCCATGGGATTAAGTCTTGGAGAGTACTCGGCATTATGTTTTGCTGATGCCATTTCATTCGCTGATGGTGTTAAGGTAACAAAGGCTCGTGGTGAGGCAATGCAGGCAGCCGCCGATGCTATTGATACTGGTATGGTTTCTGTTATCGGATTATCAAAGGATAAGGTTGAGGAACTATGCGAGGTTGCTACTGAAAAGGCTGGAGAGAAGATTCAACTTGCAAACCTATTGTGTAATGGAAACTATGCCGTTTCTGGACATACCAAGGCATGTGACGTTGTTGCGGAGATTGCCAAGCCAGACTTCAAGGCACGAATGACTGTTAAGCTTGCAGTTGCCGGAGCCTTCCATACTGATTTCATGGCACCTGCTGTTGACTCATTGAAGAGTGTATTGGAGGGTGTTGAAATTAGCAAACCACGTATTCCTGTTATTAGTAATGTTGATGCTAAGCCACATTCTGATCCTGCCACAATTAAGGAACTTTTGGCCAAACAAGTTACTGCTCCTGTTCAATGGGAAACATCAGTTGCTAGTATGTTGGATCATGGTTTTGAAAGAGCTGTTGAACTTGGACCTGGAAAGGTTACAGCAGGTGTATTGAAGAGAATCAACAAAGCTGCTCCATGCACCAATGTTGAGGTATAAACAATAAACAAGTAATGAAGTTGGTTAGAGATGGATGTGATAACGGATAGTCACTAGATGGCTTGTTTAGAGTAAAGCACACAAGATGATCATAAGCTATTTAAATGATATTATCAACGCTATAAAGTATCTGTTCTTATGTTTTCTGTTTGATACCTTACTTTTGCTGGCTTGGGGCTTCCTCTTGCTAGCTTGAGAGGAATCAGTATGTAGGATACCGTCTTTACCTTAGAATATGTCCGTACCTTTAGAATATGTCCGCACGAAATTGAACCCCAAGGTATTATGTCTGCACGATCTCAGAACCTTAAATGTCTGCCCAACGGCAGCATTTATACGTGGGAACTAGTACATATGTGCGCATCGCGCAGAAATTTTTGACATATTATGTCTGTACCCCTTCATTTTTGGTGGTAATTTGAGCCCCAAGGTATATGTCTGCATGAGTCCGAGACCGCTTAGGATATGTCCGTACGAATTAGACCCAATATGACTGTACGGACATATTCTAAGGTAAAGACGGTACGCCCTTGTGTGATATCCTCGTGACGGATACCAAATAAATCACAACTTTGTAAAAATTATAAAAAGCCCAATTAGAGAGAATACCACTTCTTCTTCTCCAGCGTTTAGAGACAACTAAACCCATCAGATATATCACTAAATACTTCCTAATTATGAAAACATCATTAGCTGCAATATTGATGGCTGCGTGCGGTAGCTCGGTCGCGGCATTCTCATACTCTACACTTAACAACAAACGATGTGCCATCACAACCAGTATTGCAATGTCGTCAAGAAGCTTTGGGTATAGAAATAATAACCGAAGCGGTGGGTATAGGAACCGAAATGACGATTGGGGCTATGATGATGACAGGTATGATGATGAATATCGAAATAATGGCATTTACAATGGTGATTATGAAGGAGATGACTATTTAAGATACAGTGGTCGAAATAACAATAATGATTGGCGTCCTAATAACAACTTGTGGCGGCCAACTAATAATAGTTGGGGTGGGTTACCTTTGGGATTTGGAGGAAATAGGAATATCAATAATAGCAATAATTGGGGAAGGCGTAATAAATGGAGTAGGAACAGCAATAGTTGGGGTGGTAGGAGAAGTTTTGGCGGCAGGCGTAGTGGTGGACTTCAAAAGTATCAACAAGAGTTTCAAGATTATGGTTATGATACATATGATTATGATCCATACATTAATGATAACTCTTATTCTCCGTACGGTCGTCGGTCTGAAAGCTTTCGTGATATGTCCAACAACGATAGATACCGCAGGCAACGAGGATATGCAGATCAACGTACATTTGGTGGTCGAGTTAGGTCTAATACTTATGGCAACTACGGTAGTGAAGGATTTCGTCGCGGTAATGCTTTAGATCGTATCCAAGATTATGTAACTCCACGAAATCGTGAAATGATTCAACAAAGACAAAATGGCGGGCGAATGGCGAGGTATGGTAATCAACAGCAATATGACGTTAATCGAGGAAACGTAAGGGCAGGTTCAAGTAGTGACTTTCGTAGAGGCAGAGGATTTGATCGTATCCAAGATTATCTATCGCCAAGGGAGAGAGAAATGAGGCAAATGCAAGATAATCGTATGCTTGGTCGTGGAGTTTACCAACAAGGGTATTACGATGATGGAAGAGGAGGATATTATGGTGGTTATCAAGGAGAAGGGATGGGAGATTCTTATGGACGTGATATGTACGACGACTTTTCATTTTCATCTTCCAGTGGAAGACGAAGAGATTATGGAAGGGATCTATCTGACTATGGAAGGAGCGGATATGATTCAATCTACAATGATGGCTTAGCTGATCGATCGTATTCAGGGCGTAGAAGTTCTGGTTGGGACAACTTAAAGAATGTCTTCAAAACAACCGGAGGTGCATGAGTTGAGTGTTCTTTAAATGAATGTATGGTGCATAAAGAGAGGACAGAATGGTGTGCATATATTATATGGGGGAAATGCATATGTATGTAAAAGAAACTTAGTTGTAGTATTCGGAGATGAGCAAGTTAATCACAATCTAGTAAGCCGTTACTGTATAACATCTCTGATCTTTCAAGCACTCTATGTACTCCTTTGGATACTAAGCCTGTACTTTCAGCCTCCTTTACTTCTTGTGCACTCCACCATCTAGCATCGTCTGCATCATCCGAAGCTTGTATATTAGGTATGGACGATGATATTATTTCAGCAAAGCATTGGGATATTACATAATGATAGTTTTCATGTATAGAATCACTGCATGCAAATGGTCCAAACTCATGCCATCTCAAATCGTATGTTGATTGTTTTGTTGTTAATCCAGTCTCTTCTTGCAATTCTCTCTTTGCTCCATCTAATGTTAATTCTCTGGGTTCGATGCTGCCGCCAGGTATCGACCACATACCTTTATTTGGCTCTTTCCCTCTTTGTACTAATAACCATTGTGGTGGTGATATACTATCTGTAGACCATCTGACTACAACAGAAACTGCAGCTCGGGGGAAAACATCGGATTTCGAAGATGAAAATGAAAGACGTGAAGATGAGGCAAGAGCTTTTCTCCAGAGACTGCTGTTCGGAATTGTAAAAGACATTGATATATATATTGTGGATATCAATATAAGCAATGCAAACTGTGCCATCTCAACAGATCAATGATACCACCCCCATCATCTCCTCGCTCCATACTCAATACTCCATCCCGCGCGCCCAGGGGCGGAGGGTTCCTTTAGGATACCACCGCTACCCCTAAAAAAAATCCAAGGGATATATGCTAACCAACATAAGCCCATACATACGAGGGGACTTGTTCTTATTGAAGTTGTTATAATAATGTCTAATCAAGGCGTCATGAATTATTCTGGCGGTACGGTTGTTGATTTGCCTCCCGCTTCGAGTAGTAACAATACACAAACCACTACCACATCAGATGTAAACAACAATATATCAAAACGGAGGGCTAAAATGGACGAACGCAAACGTGAATTACTATTAGAAGCTAGAAGTGCTCGTATAGAGTGGATTCATAGCGGTGGCGAAGATGATGATGAAGATGATACTAACAATAATACATCCGCCAACAATACAAATTTATTAACTGAACTACAAGCCTGTACCTCAGATATATTACCATGTGCTCCTCAAATTATTGTATCTATGTTATCTTCCAATTGTGATTGGAGACGACATCAATATGATAATAAGAGTAGTAGTGCCTCTCGAAATAATAGTGCACTGAGACAAGTTATTGAGAAACAAAACTTATCTTGGAAATTAGTCAAAAAGGTCAATAATACAGATGAAGAAGTGAAAGATAACGATGATTCTGCGGCTGTTCAAAAGAATGCAGGTTTGAATTTGCCATCTATTCCATCATCACAGTGTTATACCAATTTCTTAAACACATTATGTGAACCATCGGCTGCAAATCTTATTATATCCATACAACAATTTTGTAAAACGATACATGAAGCTGCCAATGTTATGATTGAAAGTATGCAGCCGGCTGATAATAATGCAAAAGAATCAGGAGATAGTGAAATGAAGACACCATCAGCTGATCAACACAACCATGGTACTAGTTTAGCAAAGGCAGTACGAGGATTTATCAATAAGACTATTCGTGAAATTGAAGATCATGAGGCATTTCATGACTACTTATACCCTCAACAAAAAGAACAACAGCTAGATGGTGATCAGAAAGCAACACTAAATGAAGCTGCTCGGGAAGAATTGTTGGCTTCCCTTGAGAAATTTGTATATACTAAATGCCGGCATGATATTGATAAAGTATTGTTAACAGCCTGCGAAGAGGCTTCCAAATCAATGAAGACATTAGAAATGGAATTACATGATAAGATGTTATCATTACAGTTTGTTACTCCGACACATTTGGAAATTCAATCATTGAAAAAAGCATCTGATATTGATCTAAGTTATATCATTCAACAGATACAATCTATTCATGGTCAATCATCACCACGACAAATGTTACAGTGTATATTATCAGCACACCGGGGTGTATCGTTTGCGTTGGATAAAGCCTGTGGTGGTAGAGATCCGCCCGGAGCGGATGATATACTCCCAACACTCATCTTGGCAACAATACGGTCACATCCTAAACATTTACTATCTTCTCTTCGGTTCATTGAAGACTTTGCACCCATGCCACTGCTTCGTGGTGAGATGGGATATGCGTATACCAATCTTTGTGGCGCGATGCAGTTTATTCGGGAATTAGATGTTGACGGGCATATGGCTGAGGTCATATCTTTAGAAGGTACAGGGGAGAAAAGCGCGGTGCTATCCATTGGTCCTGAAGAGTTTCGTTTAGGATTAGAGATGTGTCGAAGAAAGATTAAAGAAAACGAAGAATCTTTAGATAACAAGATTGATGTAGACATAGAAGATGGGTCAAATGAGAATGTTGATGACGAGTCAACGAAGAGATCTTTACTAAACTTCGACATTAAAGCCCGAGATGTACGAAAGGCAAGGTCTAAAGGAGAAACAATCGACCTTGATTGGGCAATAAAGAAGCAAAACACGTCTATCTTACAACAAGGGAAGGGTACTGATGATGCACAGAAGAATCAAAGCCTACAGCAACTTAATCTTCCACCACAAGAGCCTCCATTGCCATCTCAGTTCTCCAGATCATACTCCTTCCTTACCACTCATCCGGATAATATTGGTATACGTGATCTACCCAAGTTGCTGAAAGAATACAAAATGCTAGTACACGCAACGGAAAAGCTGTTGAATGAACGATCAGTGTGGAGAGAAGGAGAACGAAAGCGTCAAATGAGAGCAGAGAGACATCAATTGGAACAAGACTTTATAGATTATGTTGGTATTGACGAGAACAACAGTAGTGTAAAGCTCACTAATGGGCATTAAGACAGGTGTAGAATAAGTCTATTAAGATGTGTAACAGAACAGTAGGCGTTATTTTGTACTATATTTACTATGCAACACCAGCCCACCTTTTGTGCGTCAGATATAATATCTCACAGACTCTAAGCTGCCAGACGGAAGGAGTAAAGGATTGCCAAGACTTTTGTTCCTACCCTTGCTTCACACAATCAAACTTATGACCATCCTTCCAATTCTCTCCTTGGCATTCCTTGCTACAGTACCAACAGACTTGCACCTTGAACAAGCATTTTTCTTCACATCAGATGCCTCTTTGCATTTGCATTTAGTGGTATTGAAGCATACTCTCGACATACATCCTTCCCATTTTTCAACGAAAACAGAAGCGCTCTCCTCGCCAGCCTCCTTAGCCTTCACTGCCCAATACATAGCTAACGGAACTAGACAGTGGCCAGATATAGGAATTCCGAAGTATTTACGATGAACTTCCATTAATATCTTTGCCAAGGGGTAAAAGGCTCGCTTATCTCCCTTCTTTGCAGCTTCACCATAGTAGTGTTTAGATAACAGTAACGACTTTTCAAACCCTCCCTTACCATGTTCGCAAAGTTGAGCAAACATCATATCAATCTCTCCGGTATCATCTTTATTACATGCAAGTGAGAAATAATGAACTGCTCGTTTCATTGTATAATCATCAGTACCCCGGCCAAAGGCTAGGACTCCTAAAGTCATTTGAGATTTTGTATGTCCTTTATTTGAAGCCCTTTCAAAGAAGACCTTTGCCTTTTCTACATCTCTCTTGATGCCATTCATACCCTCATAATGAAATTGCCCAAGTGCATATAGAGCAGTTGGCTCATCTTGTTCGGCAGCCAATCTGATAAACTTCAAACCTTTCTTTACGTTACTAGGCATGCGATAGATGATATACAATATTGTTAGATATACATGATAATTAATCAAATCAAATACACAGAATCTCACTTACCGTGGCGGATTGTCATATGGTAATGCCATTCGATGGTGAAGATATGCATGTCCCAATTTTGACTGCGCCCAAGCTTTCCCACTCTCTGCAGATTTAACAAACTCGGCCATGCTTTCCTTTTGTCCCTTTGGCAATTCTGCTCTGCAAAGGGGACATTTAGAAAACTTGGTGCCCATATTGCCACATTGACGGCAATTTGCTCCACCACAACATTGGTACATAACTGGGGCATTATCCAAATCGTCTGACATCGAAATAGTTTCGAGGCAAATGGGACATTCAAAAGTCTCGGACGGATGAAGCTCTTCATGCTTACGGACAACGTCATCAATCCGTTCATTTTCAATAATCAACATAAGCTCCAATTGTTTATCCATCAATGATTGAATGTGTTCAGCCCGTAGCTTATCATCACCTGGTGGTGATGTATCATCACCAAGAAATCCCCACCAAGGTAATCCTTTAATAATTTGTTTTTCTTCTGCTATTTCCTTCTTCAACTCCTCAAACCTGTTAGTTGTTTTAGTATCCATATTTATATCTTTTATATTATGTGAGGGAGAGAGAGTTAGGAAATCAAGAAATTATTGTTTTATGATGTTTGTGGTATAAGACAGTAGAAGATCGAACTCCGTTGCTACGCCTCCTCTTTGTTGAATTAATATTATAACTAATATATAGATTCCTCTTGAACTATGGTGTTAATGTGATCATATCATGGCTTGCTGCACACAACAACTTCAATCAATAATACATATCGTAGGTCACAAGTGGCCACTGTTGCGCAAAAAGTTGGTCGTCAACAAACCACTACCACTTGAAATCCACTTATATTTACTGAAACCACCCGTGCGTCAGTACCATATATTCGTATGGTAGCATGTCACAACAATCTCTCTGTCATGTCTGTTCCTTCGGCCCGTCTGGTGCACCAACTTGAGATATTGTCACTTGTTCGGTAGTTAACGCCCTTTCGATTGTTGTATTCGGTTGACTCCGGTATACTTCCTGATCTCAAGAGAACTTTATTGCAATACATAAAATTTTGTCTACAAAACAGTCACCACATACAAAATTATGATTCTCGATAGTATTTCAGTTATGGGTGATCCTCGATCATCATCTTCATCAGGTATTGGCAGACGAAGAGGTCAATCTACCAACAAAAAGTCCAACTTGATATCCATAATTGTTATAGGGCTATCCTTTACCTTCACTTTACTTCTCATTCTATTTGTTCATTATGCAAGCTCAAGTGATAATACTAAGTCGGGAGATGGTATAGAAGTTAATAAGAACAATCCATATCAACAACAAATTAATGAGAGAACTAAAGCTGAGGAAGAAACTACAAAACACTTTGGAAAATGGGCTGGTATTATTAGTGGAGAGTTACATTTAGTTGATATAAATGCCAGGTCTATTAAGCAAGGAAATAAGGTATATAGTGATTCAAAGTATCAAGGAGTTACTGGGCGGTTTTGCAAATTAGATTGGGACAAATACAAGAAAGATCCTCCTTCCTACCCAATGTTTCGAATGTTAGTTAGTGAATCAGAATGTGACAAAGAGAAAAACATAATCAGTCTCGACTTAGTGTCAGTTGTTCATAAAGCGCGCGAGTATGATAAAAGTATTGAACATATACAAACACACAATGATAATGATGTACATGTAATGCCACCATCGGGTTTCGTCTTTCATGAATCTCGAGTTGGTAGTACATTAGTAGCAAATAGTTTAACAGCAATGAATCCTTCTGGTCACCGAGTGTATTCTGAATCACATCCTATCAATAATGCATTGAAAGCATGTAAGGAAACAGGTTGTGATATTGACACTAATGCAGACCTATTGAGAGATGTAGTATATTTAATGGGACGAACAAGAGTACCAACTGAGAAGCATATGTTCTTCAAAGTCTCGAGTGCAGGCTCGAAGAATATTGATGTGATGCGCAAAGCATTTCCACGAGTGCCATGGATCTTTGTCTTCCGAGACCCAGTACAGACAATGATGAGCCACCTTGATCCAGAGAAACTAAAGACGGTTCGAGGTGGTACTCCGAAAGCAGTCTGTTTACGAGGAAAGCAACAGCCACCTAGTGATTTGGTATCACTTGTATCTGATATGGGCAGCAGTGTCAAAAGTTTAACATATGAAGAGTACTGTGCAGCCCATCTTGCTACCCTCTGTACAAGTGCATTGAAACAAATGAAAGAGTCGGATGGGAAAGGCGTTGCAGTTGAATATGATAATCTCATTGACAAATTGATTAGCAAGATTATACCAGATCACTTTAATATCCCTATCGATGATGACGCTAAAGAACGGATTCAAATTGTCGGCGGCACATATTCCAAATCAAAAGGAGGAGATAACAAAGTCTGGGTCGAAGACAGTAAAAAAAAAGATGATCATTCAACGCCTCAGATAAGATCAGCCAGCGATAAGTTCTTATCGAGTTCATACACAGAACTCAAAAAGTATACAATAGTGTAAGTAGACAAGACCTTAAAACTAACCTATTCTCTTTAAACAACAGAACAATGGATTTATATCTATACAGTGTACATCCAAGCAAAAACTAATCATATCTCGATACATTCTTCTTGTTCAATTTCCTAATATTGTGTTTCTTCCATTTCCTCTCTCTATCCTTCAACTCATGTTTAATATATACTCATCCTCCCCCGAGTGCTACTAGACTTCTTTGTACTCGTTGATACACCCGCATGGTTACTCATTGTACGGCTACCACTGCTACTGATAAAATCATGAGGATGGGAAAGTGAACTCGTTAAGGCCCGATGTCCACTAAGTCCCGTCCGGAAGTTCACCCTTGTGGGTGTTTGTACCGTTGACCAATTATGATTCGTTGGGTGTTGTAAGTTCGGCGTAACCTGCCCATAAGGTGGACTTGGAGGTGACTTGGCCGAAGTTAAGTTGCCACTCCTCCCCGGAGAGTGTGACTTGGCCGTGCGTATCTCACGATGTGAACTATCACCAAATCCAACATGCTGATCTCGATCTCGGGGTGTTCTTAATCCAGCCCGAGAGCGTTTACTAACATCAATATCGTCCACGGCACTCTTATTCAGTACTGCCAAACTTAGCTCAGACTCACTTCGTATTAATGAGCCTTCTGGTGCCGAAACCACAACACGATCCTCGGAGGTTAGTAACGAGGATTGCAAATCGATCATTAGACCGGCAGAGAGATGTTCAAGCTTCGTCTGTTCATTCTTAAGTCTATTACGTTCGAGTGATAGCTCGTGCAGCATGGCCTCAATTTGACAAGCCTTGTCACTCGTTCCACCGACTAACATTTTGAGAGGAAATGAGAAAAGCCAGGGTGAGTAATTATCATATAGAATACCCCAAATAGGTGACAACTAAAGCAGTCAGTAACTCACCTTTCACCAACTGTTTCGAGTTCTCTAATCGTATATATCCATATCCTCGTGCCAATTTAACCCAGCCTCGTGAATCCATACTGACAACTTGTACTCGATCACCATATTTTAATCTAATCAATGGTCGTTCAAATTCATCACTGTTCTGATCAGCGGCAGCAGAATTGGGTATCTTGCCACTTTTCTTTTGTTGATGCACTGTACTACTTGTGGATGATCTAGTATATTTCTTATTTGTCGTATCAGAATCATCCTTGGTAACTCCCGACACTGCAATCGACTGTGACCGCCGAGCTGGTAAGGTACGCACACTTGCACTTATCACATCTTCATTATCTGTACTACTACTATGTTTTGGCATATCAGGTAGATCTTGTATTGATGATGATAAGTTATTTGGCGGTGTATCATTCTCGTCTTCGTCATCACTAATTGTTAAACTTAGACCAACATCACTTTCTCCCGATGCGGTGGCTGCCAAGGCAGGTTTTGGTGTACCCTTTTGAATTGGAATTGCATCTAAATCACTACTACTGGTGGGAACACCTGGATCACTCATCATTGATATATCCACGGGACTATGTTCACTAACATCTAATAATGATTGTCCAGTGGGAGAAATTGTCAAATCTTCTTGAACTGATTTGGTTGGAGAAGGTAAAAATGAATCTGTCGTACAATGTGCTTCAATATTTTCATCTTCATGGCATTCTACCGATATTGTCGGATTACCTAATTCTTTTACTTCTTCTTCTTTTGGTGTAGTTGGCGCTGTTGCCTTTTCGTCCTTGATATTACTTCTATCATTCAAAGCCTTCTTTTTCCCAGCATTACTTTCCCTATAATAATTTTTAACAACATTCTCAACGTCTCTTTTAACAACATCAACGTCGGAATCATTTATTTGTCCATTCTGTTGTAATCCCCTTGGCAAAGTATGCTCGAATAATGTTGGATAAACTATAAAAGAGGGATAATAATTTGTTAGACGAGTGTTTAAAAAAAATGACATATCATGTGCACAAAAAAATATATATATCTATCAAATTGCAACACAAACTTAACAATCCAAATAAACCACAAACTTATCAACAATATTAAAACTTACCCAATAAACCACTCTTAACAGCAACAGCATAGGTACCGCACGGACCACCCTCTAAATATGTCCCAACACGTATCTTATGTTCCTCTCCGTCGGCCGAACTACCCTGCAATGCCTCATCATTACTTGTATGCTGATTTCCACCCTCACCACTTGCTGATCCATCTAAAAACAATGGTGATGGTCTAGAAAATTTTGGTAGTGATCCTGTTGAATTGGAGTTGGTGTTTAATCCCCCGCTACGAGCAGCAATTGGACTAGATTCCCCACTGCTACCCGCAGCTGTTAAATTTAATAAACTCTTCTCCTCTTGAGTCTTAACAGGTGTTGGCGGGGCTTCCACCTCTGCCCTACGTCGATGTGGTTCACTAGCCTGTATTAAGGATAGTAATACCGCATTTTTTGGTAGCGGTAGTCGAGTTTTAATTGGTTCGGGCTTCTTTTGTTGTGCTGCATTACCACCGGGCATGTTATGAACCCGTGTTCCAGAACGTTTATTATATTCCTCACGATGACCATATCTTCTACGAAAGCCTGGTGAATTTTGTACTCTATCTGCATATTCATTACCACTACTTTTTGTTGTTACAGATGATGTTAAACTTGGTGACGCTGCGCCGCTACCCCTTCTTTGTTGACCTCCAGAAGCTGCTTCCAATTGAGGAGTATTCGGTGGTGGCGGCGGAGGCGGTACTTCAATCTTCATAACCAATGGTGTACGACATTCCATACATATATCAATCTTATTAGCACATGTAACACAAACATAGGTATGCCCACAGGGTAGTACTACTGGATAGTTGGTGTTTGGATCAAATTCTTCAAAACATATCATACAATGGAATGAAAATGCTGATGATGCCATGTTTTCTAGTATTTTATTGTTTATTGTGATGTTTGTTTAATTTGTTTTTTTGTAATTGTTTGCCGGGTGTTGCAGCTATATCAGATTGATTTGGTATACAATCGCGCCTTTTCAATATACTGTTCTGGTAAATATCAAATACAGATAGTATTGATATGGTGCATATAATTCCTCTCCAAAAGTGCCCGAAGATATTGTATAATTGCAATTCCGATATCTACTCTTAATCCAACCAACAATATACGACGAGGAGGATATAAGTAGGTATTGCCTATCAAATCTTTTTAATTGATTGTTTTCTTGTTCTTTGGGATTTCGATTTGATATTGCAAATTGATATGTACTGCTCTTCAAAAGTCCACCCGCATATTTAATATACTACTACTATTTAGAGCCGCCGCGGGTTGTATAATCCCTATCTCTCAATGTTATTAAACAGAGTGGCGAAGCAGCAGTCTTGCAAAATCTTCTTCTCTAAAATCGGCTAATTAGCAAGACATCTCTGAGACTGTCGAAAGTATTGGTGTCACATCGGCTATAACCGATGTATGAATTGCATCTTGAGAGGCTTCCTTACGAGTCGTCTCTGCCTTGATCATTTCTAGACATAACTGCTACATACATCTACATCCTCTCATCATATGAGGTATGCACCAGTATTGTGCTTCGAGCGTATCCTTTGTATCCTAGACTGATGTGGCTAGTGGCTGGAACAAGTCATGCGAGTAATATCATATGGTTGTTCAGTATGATCTACAATACATTTCATCTAGCATTATTGCTTCATTGTATTCTATTTCTACAGCTTCTATAGAGGTACCATTACACTTCCTCTTCCTCTCCACCCATGTTAATGAAGAATGTAAATATTACCCATGCAACCAAAGTTAATATGTAGGTAGTTGCAAGTAATAAGGAGTCCATAACTTGCATTTTCTCATTGTGATTCTTTGGCAATTTCATCAGTAATACATCACCTGCTACTGTTTCTAAACTTTCCGTCAAGTATCCATCTCGTGCCAGATGCAACGCCACATTATCAATTGACGATAAGAACTGCAAGGCTGCAAAGTTTAAGAATGCACTCAGGACTTGAGTAGCCTGGAGCAGCAGTGTAGTATTGATAAACAAAAAGGCCAGACCATCTATAAACCGCATAAAGTTGGCAGCATGAAACTTTGCCTTGGATGCACCTGGACTCAGCTCTAATATTTCTCTACTCCACTTTAGATTGGCATATATGAAGAAAGTCGTAATAAGTTCTTCTTGAACAGAAACATTGACTGGTAGTAATAAGTACTGTGTAGTCTTGACCAAAGGAGGAACCGTGTCACTCGCGGGAAAAAATCCTACAGTGTATAAATCTATAGCGATGATAACGATCAATCCCAACTTCAAGAAGAACACAAGAATTGCAAACCAATATGCCTGACTACAAACGTCAGCTAGGAAGAACATACTGTACACATCATCTTCAATCTCTTCCATATCTTCATCTTCTAATCCTAATATATCCATTAATGTCATACTGCCGCCGCGTAGATCCCCTTTCTTCTTCGCCATGTAGGCATTTCTAACTTCCTGTCTTGTTATAAATCCGTCGTGATCTTCATCCATACTGTCGAATAGTTCATGTATAGCCGCATCTGAATGCTGTGTATGACGCTTCATGAATAATTCGAATTCATTCTTGGTTAATGCACCATTCCTATCTACATCAGCTTTATCAAATAATGCATCTGCATCCTTTGATACTGCCAGCATTTCATCTAGTTCAGGGATATAGTAAAGGAGGTATTGATGAGACAAATATTGCATATCATATACATCAAGAGTACATGATTTAAATAATACTCACCTTCCATAGTACGTTTACTCTCCGATATAGTCTCCCCTTTCAAATCTCTCCGTTTCTTTAAGAATGCATTTCTAACCTCATCACGTGTTATATCTCCATTACCATCAACATCAATCATATAAAATGCATCACGTATCATTGCTTTCGTATGATCAGTATTTGATTGCATATAATACATAAATTCCTCTCGAGATAGTAACCCATCGCCTGATGTATCGGCTAGATCAAACATTGCATCGGCACTGAATGTTTTGTATGACACATATATCAATGTGTGTTAATTGAGATATCAAAACAACAATACCAAAATCAAATACATATACTTACCTCCGAAGTGTCTCCATCAACTCTGCCTGTGGATCAGTACCATTCGTTTGAAAACTATTAGCAGATGATGTCCTTCGCATACCACTACCATTACTCCTATTATTCATTGATCTACTACTTCCATTCATCATTCGACTTCGTGTAGATTGTCCTCTATTTAATCCAGGTCGTCCACCACCACCATTATTGCGGCCATTACTACTACTACGGCCATTATTATAACTTCCTTCATCAATGACCTCAATTTGTTTTGGTTTCACTTTTACAATACTTTGTGGACCTCCTTCTTCTAATGCTACTATAACTCGTTCATAGTCTCGTGAATAGTTCTCGATGTATCCAATTTGTTCATTTAAATTTGGATTCTTAAGACCAACTAATATTACTCGCGTTCCTACTGGTGGTAGATCTCTAAGACTTCTACTACTACCATTCATTGTGTTGTGATATGATGTCGTAATAATGTGAAGTGTTTGCTTTGTGAGTTGTTTATGAGGTTTGTATAATATTTGCAAATAAATAGGTGATATCTCCTAATACTATTTCTCTACTACTACTTTATATAAAAGGATGTGTTTGGTCAATTGTCTCTCTATATTACTTATTAACATTGTCATCGACTAACAAGGGCGAGAACTTTGAGCCACTTCATTTGTGTGCACGGTGACGGGCTTATAAAAACATGTAAGAAAGAAAGATGGACATTTGCGGTATCGTTATCCATCAAGGAGTTGTCACATGAATGAAAACTGTTAATTGTCATATCTTACACTTCAATAACAAAATGAGAAAACAGATTGCCACCCTATCACCAAAAGCCAATGATGCCAATCAGTTGTCCATAATCTATTCCATTCATTTATGAGAGTATATTATATTGTTGGGGAGATATCGGAACGACTATAATAAATAACAATGATGGCATCTAGATTTTTACAAAGTATTTGCATCGTCGTATTGTCATTGTTTATTCTGGCAGCAGACGCAAGGCCATCGTCGTCGTCCTCTCAACCATCTGCTATTGTCAGGGGTATGATGGATTCCGATAATCAACTTCTATACATGACTGTCAGCGGATCAACTCCTCGTGGTGGTGGCGAAAGAGGGGGAGAAGTTGAGAGAAGTGTTACTGTAGAATCATCATCGAGTAGTAATCCACAGATGACGGAACAAATGCACCGTGCTGTTGTAACAAAGGAGATGAGCTTCAAAGATATTGTACGGAAGAGAGCTTTCCTACCTCGAGATAATGGAAGTCTTTTTTGAACACACAACGAGAGGATACTCAAGTGGGTATCTTCAATATATGTGATCGAAGACGAGAGTATCTCTTTTTTGTGAAAACCAAATAGGATGTGATAACATATCAGCTGGGTAAGCAAAGGGATAGGTGCTTGTATAGAAGTGAGGTATAGAAGTAGCAAGAGCTCGACTTATGTAGAGTATATTCATATATAATTAATGTTTTGGCGAGAGTTGTAAAGTAGATGTTCTCTTGATATTAAAATGTTTAGTTTAGAGAGTGACATATTCTATACTCCCATAAAGCACATCTCCGGTATTTCTATACAGCACAAGTACATGATCAAGTATATCTCTCTATTCTACAGATTCTCTAGAAACATCCAACTCGGTATCACTCTCATCAAACATATTTTCAAATGCTTTGTTTTCTTCTGTTATCTCAGTCATAATCTCATCAATGTCTACCTCAGTATCTTCTGATTCGTCTATTCTTTCTTTCATAAAGTCTCCATCTAAGTGTGTTGTATCTATATTGATTTCATCCTCAGAAGATACTGGTAATTGTATCGCATTATATGTCTTGCCATCTTTTGTAGACACTATCTCCTCTTCAGTTGATATAATATCGACATTCTCGACTGCATCTTCTACGTCCATGCTACTACTGTACCTACTACTATCGAGAGACTTATCTTCTTCAACATAGTCTATATCATAACGGTTCAAAGAGCTCGTCTCAACTGAATCTGACTTCTCATTATCATCTTCTACCGGTTGGGTGTCTGATTCTACACTATCACTAGAACTGTTACCATCTCGAGATTCAGTATCATCTCCACTATCTAATGAACCCTTTCCAATCTTACTTTTACTTTTGGATGCTTTACTTTTGCTCTTCCCGGCCTTACTTTTACTTTCAGTAGTACTTTTTGCGGCTTTACTTTTCGATAATTTATTTTTGTCAGAAGATTTGCCCATCTTACTTGCTGCTTTGGCAGATTTACTCTTTGATCCACTGATTTTAGATGATTTGCTTTTACTGCCCTTGCTCTTACTGCTTTTGTTTAATTTGGATTTAGCGCTCTTTGATGATTGTAAACCTCGTACATTAATATACATGCCGCCACTTTGTAATTGTTCTATAGTATCATTTGGTCCGATATCTTCCCCATTTGATGATAGAACAATGGATATAGCAAATAATAATATCCGGGCTAGGAGTAGATTACGCCACCGAGGACGAATGTTGAACAACTTACTCATTTATGTATTTAAGTGCACCTATTTTGATGTTGTTGCAAATGAGTGTGAATAATTTAGCTTGCGTACAAAGAATGTATATAACGCGCCACTATATGGTTCAGTGGTATACTTTCGCACAGTTATAGTCTATCTGTAGTCCTCTGATCTAAATAGCCCTAGAGCCACCCACACCTGGCACAAAAGGTGGAATTTAAAGTGAAGTTTAGGGCATGAAAGTTTCACATGCATAACTCACTTCAAGTGGATGCACCTTTTCGATGACCTACTTATTCTGATACCTATTCAGTTGCAATAGTATTGTAATTCTCATGGCAAGAAGCCATTAACGTTGCCCTTGATTTCTTGTGCATTAGGTGGAGTAGTATCTTGGGCGGCGGCAGGCGGTACATCATACATATAATAATACACAGGAGAAGTGAATAATAATAATTTGTAAAACATAACGAATACCTTGACATTACATATTATGAAACAAGCCTACACGAATACGATCCGTGGAGGTTCTAATCGTCCTCTTACAATTCAAACGGCCCAGAACGTTGGTCGGAATAAACAACTGATACCTAAATGTGCATATGGATCGGCATGCACTAGGAAGGATTGTGCATATAGACATCCTGACGTTTCTGTTGGGTATGAGTGTTATGAAGCTGATCCGTGAGTATAAGATATGTGTTTTTAGTGCACCTACACGTATGTTATGATGTAATTAACTTACTATGTCTCTTGTGCGATATCATGTTTGATGTACAATAATTATCTACCTAGGAAATCAAAGATTTGCAAACCTTTTCTGGCAGGATTGTGCACATATGGTCATAAATGCATGAATCGTCATCCAGGACAGGCTGAAGCTGATGCTGTTCGTGCAACATATAAAGAAAAGACGTGTTCATATGGAGATGATTGTCAAACTGAGGGATGTCTTTATTGGCATCCATATGAGGAACATGAGGTAGTAGAAAATGCTGCAGAATATACAACAACAGGAGAAGAAGGACAACAACAGCAACTTACTGCTGCAATGGGAGGTCTTCATTTAGATGCCAGTGGTACACTAACTTATGAACAATGGCTTGCTTACAATTGTCCATCTCCTCCAAAAATGGATGAGAATGAAGTATACAAAGCATGGTATTATCCTGGAAGTGGAATGCAACGTGATCCTTGGGAGGTATATTGTTTAATGTATCCCCAGAATTACAACAATACAGCATCAGGAGGAAGTAATAATGGTTTGAATGCAACATCACAAACATGGCAACCAGCATCTGCGGCACCACAATCTTGGGAACCAGCAACTAACACCAATTACAATTACCAACAACAGCAGCAAGCTCAAAATACAGATCCTCAGTCATTTCAGGAATGGAAAAAAAGAGGTCAACCAAACCCGTCATGGTTTTCTTTATATATAAATATTGATCCATGGTATGATGATGAAGGAATGCGGCGTGACTTGGAAGAGGTGTATGAAGTGCTATACGGTCCAAATGCAGAAGAAAAATTTGCTCAGAAGAAGTATGAACAGGAAATTGCCAACGATCCCACTCCAGCAGAGCTTGCAGCTATGATCAATTCAAAGGAGGATGTTCAATTAGGTACATCACCAGTGATTAAAGACCCGGTGCCAGCAAAAAGTGGAGGTTGGGCTAGTATTGCTGCCAAGCCTCCTGCTCCTGTGTCTAAAACAAATGTTGCTAGTGGTGGAAGATCAAGATCGAACTCCAATGCAAGCAGTAGTGGCAAGGGTGAAGCATTGTCAGCTAATCAAAAAAGCAAAATGGTCGTCATTCCGAAAGAAGTATGGCTGCCGTCTACTGCCAACTCAGACTGCTTCCATCTGTTTCCGAACCCAATAGAACGATTCAAGGCAGTTAACAGTCATCATAAATCATACCTGGCAAGTGTTACAATCCCCTTATGCTTCGACAATAATAAGAACACCAACTCAAATCAGAAGTCTAAAGGAGGTAGTAAAGTTACATTACTGGATGTACACTTTCAATCGGCAAAGACTATCACTCCTGTACTCAATCGATTCTTGGTACCTGCGCTAAAGAAGAATGATGAAGTTTGGATAGTTACTGGCTCGGGACATCATGTCGCTGTTGGTCATCAAAAACGAGAAGGCGGCGGTGTCTTATTCAATGCCGTGAAGCGTTATCTTGACGATCATGCGGATGAGATGGAGATGCGAATTGGTAAGGATACAAGTGGTGGAAAAAACAAAAATGGAGGAGGTGCCTTCCTAGTACGACATCGCACGACGTGATGAAAGGAAAAAAATAAATAATCTTGAGTGGTCAAGTGGGAGGTATATTGTTGTGACTCTACTGAATGTGCTCTTGTCAGCAGATTCTGCTTTAATAATCATAATGATACCCAGTATATCACACATTCGAGGTTTTCTATCTAAAATGCTATATATGCTAGCTAGCTTACAACTACTTCTTGTACTCTCCTCGCCAACCTGGAAGATGCGCGTTATCACGATGTATGATGTCGAAAGAGAGATGATCGTAACATATGTTAGTGCATGTGGTGTAAAGGCAGTCAAATGAAGACTAAAGAAGGCCAAATGAAGTAGCCAAATCATCGAGTCTTCGTATTGAACACATAATAACACAAGACAAAACAATACAAACGCGGACTTTCCTGGTGAAATCCAATCGATAACACCCCCTTCCCCAACAACAAGATCTACCCAATCTGTTGTAGACGTGCCAGTTCCAGCACTTGCATCATTTAATGACTTTGATGCAGTAGAACAAGTATTATCAATCCTAGTGAACTTGTCAAAGTCAAGCCCAGCCTTTGCTGCTGCATCCTTCACGGCAGGTACAGCAGCACTAGGCAAGATGGACTCCTTACTGTATACAAATGCCCCCTCATAATTCCCCTGGAGTGTATGTCCCTTATAAGCAACAAGCTTGAATGGTGGTATATCCTTTTCACCATTACTCTCACCAATAATGTACCAATTCTCTGTAAACTTGAGTCCGTACATCTTCCCGGCAGTATGCATCGTTCGTCCGGTAGGATTGGGCACTTCTGGCATCTTAGCATCCACAACCATATGTTCTGTCAAACTATTTTCCCAGAATCCGCCACCATATTCATCTGGACGTGGTACACGAAAGAATATACCCATATCTAACTCCTGTTGCTTATCATCAGTGAATTTAAATGTATTCGTTTGACAATCAAACAGATCATAGTTTGGATTGAGACCATCAGTTTTATACCACTTGCCAACCAATGTACTTGGATCAAACTTTTTAATTGCAGTGGTGTATCCCAGATTCTCTGCAGAGTTGTCTACATTCTTTGGTACTTTGACACATTCATTCTCTTCTATTGTACATGATAGCCAATTGTCGAGATCTTCACTACCGAATTCTGCAAAGCATCGTGTAGCACATGATTGTTCTCCTTTGCATCTACCCAAACATGATACGCCCTTGATTCCTCTGGGATTAGAGAATAGTTGTTTAGTTTGATCACCGCATTTATTAATAAAGCATCCGACATCTGATTGTTCCATTTGATTATCTTTGGCATACTCTGCCTGTATAAATAAATGAATGAAAAGATATGTGAGAATATACTTGCTGTACATATTATGATGCATATCATATACACATATTTGCACTTACAAATCCATCATACTTTTGTGCTGAGCTTGCCGGTGTGTCGGCTAAGACGGGACCAGCTAATGAACCAAGTGTGAGACTTGTAGTTAATGCTGTAGCTATCACAGCTGAGAGGAATGGATTGGGTCTTTCATTGTCGTCATTATTATTATTCATTGATAAATGTGACGATGGTTGTTGTCTACATGTTGGTATCGTTGCAAAGCCAGAAACGCCATGTTTTCTAGAAGCAAGGAGCAGTAACACCACCGATGATATCGATATTCTCTGTTTTGCCGCCGCCATTTGAAGCTGTACTATTGTCTATTGCAATGACGAGTTGAATGAGTGATGTGTGATGTTTTGATTGAAGTAAAAAAAGATACGGTATCCTAGGAATTGGTTGCTTGGGAAGTCAGTGAGACTCGACTCACTATCCTCCTCCTGCTAATATGTGGAGTGAGAGCCTAAATAAATATATGTTTACATTCTATATCTATTCTCTATTCTGTTACTACACTTATATTCAGAATCATCATTCGGCCACTGCTCCGTTAGTCTGATTTGCTTCTTTCAGCAGTCTCGTCAGCAATATTTGTACCGACGTTCTTATTGTTGTATTATTGGTCTGAATACATACACTCAGTAAAGGAGAAAGCCATTTATTCATGACAGCTATCTTGTCGTCATTTAGAGAGTTGAAACATTCAAGGATATCAGATGCCATCTTCGACATGTTTCTCATCTCAATGGCAGAAGATGACTCATTTGACTCTTTTGATAGAAATGCACGAAGAAGAGAGTTTGTTTCATCCTTCAACACATGTTGACAAGGTGGTGTTTCAAGTGTCGATACATCTCGTTGTGTCAGTAGACTAAGTAGGAACTTCGTCATCCATCTTCTTGCATATAAGATATTTTCCAAGTAGTGTGGTCTAAGAAGTTGGAGGTTGGAGAGAAAATGAGGAGTAAGATACGATTCGAGTGATTCAAGGTCAGATAAACATAATGAAACGATAACTCACGGGGATGGACTAGAGTCTGGTCTTGATGTTTTTGAATCCATAATATCCGCAGCCTTTTGCCAGTCACTTATACCCTTGCCCAAACCTGTCGTTAGGAATATATACCAGTGAATACCCATACTCTCCACAATACTTTCAGTTGTAAGGAGAGATCCAATTACCATTGCAGCATTGCAACCGATATATCTCCGGTTGGAGAAGAATTTCTGTTCTCGAATAAACTCATTCATCGTTTCGATATGATCTTGCTTCAACTCTTCCTTCTGCTCGTCAGTGGCACCCTCTACTTCAGACACTGATGATGGAGGAAGACCACGTATTGACATCACTCTGAAGAGCATGTGAGATACTGTTGCCCATGTATCATCTGTGATATTCTTCAACTCCATATCTTTGGACACAAATTGCTGGAGTCGGCGTAAACCTTTCACAGCCAAATGACCAGAGTCGGAAAGAAGACAGCTATTAAGCATTGCCAAAACTTCTTCAACTAACGAGTCGCTGTTGAACGCTTCCAGAGACCTCAAACAAATGGAGACGCACCCATCCATTAAATGCTCAAACGTTGTGTTTATCCATTCAGGTCGTCCGCTTCCTGCTGCTGCATCTCCATCTGATGCTGGGATTGTTATGAAATGAACAAACTTGGGTGGAAGGAGCTCTGGTGCATATCCAGAAGTACTGTTTCCATCAATTTCTTCAAACTCAAGTGCAGGAACAAGAATACCACGGAAGATAAGTTGCAGCGTTTGCAAGTCGCCATGCTGAGGAGAAGAAGAGTCTTCGTTATCTTCCTTGGTATCGCTGGAATCGGGAATGAAGTGCTTGTTGATGATGTTAAATAGAGTACCCAAACCCTTTACTCGGACTTCAGGTCTAGGATCTCCCATCGTTTGTGATAGACCAAGCAACATGGGCCACCACAATTCTAACCCATCATTACCTGACACTTCAACAGCAGCTCCAGGGGATGGTGGCTGACTGCCAGAGTTAGATGGAGCCTTTCTTCGAGTAGAAGAAAGGGGTACCTTGCCTTCTGCAAGAACATCTGATAACTGTACGAGTCTATCAATCGATTTAGAGCTCAAGTCGGCTCGAGGTCCAGAAACAAAGAGTAGAAGACAGTTTACCAAATCGACAAAGTATTCTGAGAGGAGAGAGTCGGGCTGTTCTTCTACCACGTCCTTGTTGTTGCACACCGACATACACTGATCAATTTGATCAGAAAGAAGTTTGAATCCATGAAGGGCAATTGACTCATTCTTATCAAGACCGGCCGTGCCCAAACAAACTAGGACAGACCTCCAGCCACTACGCAATGTTCCCTGATGATTGTTCGGTTTGTCATCCTTATTGCCGAAGCCATAAATGGAAATAAGCTGTTCAACAGAACTAAGGAGGAGTTCCTTGACACTAACATGAGTACTTCGAGACATGATAGTTTCAAGTGACTTCAAGAAGCGACGTTGAAACTCAAACACACCCAGCTCCTCTCGATTTAGAAATTGTAGACTCAATTGACGGAGAGCATCAACGGCAAAGAGTGCCACTGCCGCTTCTTCGTGCAGGGCAGTACTCGTAAGATGCATGGATATGGTTCCCCAAATATCTGCAAATATTAGGCGGGGACGTGACTCCATATTAAAATGAGTAACTTCCACAAGCTTTTCTAGACTGTAAATTGCAGGTTGGGTGGAACCAACGCCTACACCACTTGAACCTTGCTTGCTATTTGACACAAGAGTGTGATGTTTCATGTAATGATCATTCGTTAAATCAATGTCATTTGCATTACTCCCCACATGGCCGCCATACCCTGATATCTCCATCCTTGATACACGACAGAGTTGGTAGACAAAGTCCTTGAGAGAGCGTCGGGAGAGTATAGTCGACCGTTCGAAGATTGAGTCTACTATTTCTAAGGATATCGTGTCATGGATGAACATGGCGTTGGCTTCATCAATCATGCGATTATCCATCTCGTCCTCTAAGTGAACATCATTGTAGTCACTCATATCTGAAGAAGAAGATGCATCGCTCTCATCGTCATCATCGACGATATCGTCTACTTTGCCATCCTCAGAAGCTGCAGCAGCCAGGGCAGCAGCAGCTTCTCTCTCTGCCTTGCGTGCTGCACGCTCTCTTGCTTTGATTTCCTTTCTCTCATTACGGGCCATGCCCTCCCACACTTGATGTAACCGATAAATCTCAGTCAAAGCTCTAAATATGTGCTCCCACGTCACGCCAAGAAGTTCTCCGTCATCTCTCCCAAGACGGAGAAGTGATTGAACACACTGAATATGACGACTAGCGAGTAAATGATTCGATCCAAGGAGTGTAAAGTGATACAGAGCACGAACATATGCATCTCGTGCTGTATCGTTACCACAGAGTCCGGCAATGCAAATGGCAAGTTGGAACCCATTCAGTGACACCTCAATAGCTAATGCAGCGTTGTCCACGGCATGATCCATCTCCTCGTCGGTGGCAATTGATGCCAGAATCCCATCGGTACCGTTTGCACTCTCAATAGCAGTTGAGAATACAGCCAGTGCTGGTCCCCACGCCACATCAAACATGGGCGTAACATACTCATCCCTCAATCCTGAATCAGCCGTTCCAACAAATTTGACTGACGCATGCTTCTTCATATTTTCACGAAGTGCCTTCTTTCCGCTACCGCCACTTGGTGCTCGTGTCAATCCACCACCGCCCTGCTTGTTGGCCTTTCGTCTACGCTTAAGCATTGATTCCGTATCACGGACAATCTGATCACTTTCCTTTTGGTAGTTAATTTCTCGTGACTTATCCTGCTCGACGTAATGGCTGCCAAAGAAGAAATCGGATGCCGTAGATAATGCCGAAGATGATGTGCTAGCTCCGCCTTTGCCAAGCCCAGCGCTCTCACGTGCTTCATCGTCCTCCTTCAAACTTATCGGATCTGTCAAGATTATGTTAAAAATCTCTTCCAACATTTCATCAGGAAAGTCTCCGCCATCACAAACACCTGAATTCATACGTTGAAAGCTTGTTATGGTCATCTTCCGATCCTCCTTAATTGCCGGGTTGTGTAAGTCGGTGTTCAACATGATGATACTGAAGGCTAATATGAAAGCAGAATCAGCAGTTGGGAAGACGGTCGGGTTCTGATCAGTATACCGGGCTGCAAATACCTCCATGATACGATCAATCTTCTGTGCCTCCCCAGGTAAACGAAATCCACTGAGATAATATCGAATAGACTCGGCAAAATTCATCCCTTTAAAGTCTAATGCAGCGCCGTAGGCACGTAAGACCTTGAGTGCAAAGCCATCCTTCCATTCCTTCTCACGACCTAGATATTCACCAATCTGGGTTTTGTCAAGCATATCCTTGTTTTGTAATAGATATCGTGCAACATCTGTGGGGTCGGTCTCGTCAAGATGACCACACTCGGCTGCGAATTTAAGCCCTGTTGCTGGTTTTTGTGCAAACTTCAAAGCTGCTTGGGATTCTTCCTCACGACGCTTCTTCTTGGAGTCATACATTTCCACTAATGTCTTCTTTGGTGTGACGGGAACTCCCTCTGCCATTTCACTATCCAACGCTTCGTCTACGGCCTCCATCCTTTCCTTAAGTGAGTAATCCCCGTTAACTGTTGTTGCCAAACTCTTCAAACTAGCACTAGCCTCATCCAAAGTAATATCACCATTATTCCCATTGGCAACAGGCGTGACAATACTCGAATGTAAACTTGCCAATACTTGTCTCATAGCCTTCATGGCAGCTAAACGTAACTCACGATGATCCAACCTTGTCATCTCGGCACGTACGGCACCGGCTCCGGCAACAAATTGCAACGAGCTAGCCGCGGCACCAACACCACCACTTGCACCAGTAGCATCACTCAATCCAACACGTGCAACCTTAGCCAAGGCATTCACAATCCTACCAAACAAGTCAACGGCAGACAAGTCACAATCATAATTCAAAAATATCTCAGCAAGTGTATTAGCATCACTGCATATCTCTTCAAACAAAGTAACAACCAATAACTTATGCTGAACAGTTGAATTCTTCGAATCAAGTATGACAAAGAAAACATTAGTAACGAATGCTTCAATCTCAGTCTTTAATAGACTACGAAAATTCTGTATTAATGGGACGAATAATCGTAATGATAATTCCACCATGTTGGTATCTAAGCTCGTTGTATTCTTTAATAATGATGTACAGAGATATTGACGTATGGCATATTGGAATTGTGGACCAGCTTGAAGTAGACACGGGGAAGAATCATGCCGTAGTATATGTAACAGAAGTTGTAATGCCAATATACGTGATTCTAATGCTGGATCAAATGTGGATCCATCTTGTACTGTTACAACTGCTGGTGATGGTGTTGATATAGGAGTAGACGGTGTACCTCCCTCGGCAGTATCGACACCCTCACCCTCTCCTCCACCAGGGGTGGCATTCAAAACAATCGGAGCAGGTGCAGCTCGTACCATACTACTTTGCATACTCAACTTACATAATGAACGCAATACCAAGTATGCATCACGATGATCTTGTGTTGGGAATGTAATACCCGATGATTCTTTCAAGTTAGACGATGATGAATTAGCACGATTCCTATTCACTTCACTAGGCGACGACGACGACACAGCAGCAGAAGCAGAGTTGTTAATACGTTCTTCTAATCTACCTCGTTCAATACTCCGTTCTAATCGTACAAATACTGTAACAACCAATTGTTGCAATGCAGCCTTTGCCGTAGTTTTATTACTCTCAATATCGGTATGTAAATATATCTGTGAACAAACACGTATAGTTTGGAGTAAGTGTGTACCTCGTAACATTGGTTCAGTGGTGGCTCCTCCATTACTCGTTGTTTCGCCACCATTGGTTGAGGAAGAAGTAGTAGTGACAGCCGCCATTCGACTACCAGTAGTTAGTAAAAACTTTAATGCACTCAATTCTGTACATTCACTTGATAAATCCGCAATACATATTGATTCAACTAACAAATTGACTGCCTTTTTCATCAACTGTTGTGATTCATCACCAAGTTGCTGTTCTATTTCGGAGGAAGTTGATTCATCCAATCCTCCTTCTTCTCCATTCATATCAATATTACTACTACTACTACTACCATTGGTGGAACTATTACCAACCTTTAAAAACAAATCATCAAAGCATCCATGTGCAACTAATCCACTAGCAATATCAATACCTGTTGCTAACAACTCTGCATTAATCACATTTAAATTGGCAACGCCTGCTGTACTCTTACCATCTCTTTCCATTTCATTTAATAATGATGCATTCTCTGCACTTGATTTACACCATGTGTTTAATAATTGTATAAATTTTGACAAGGTGGATCGGGCTTTGGAGTGGGAGTCGCCTTTATGTCCTAATATTGATTCTACTATTACTGTATCTTCTTCGACTTCGCTGGATATGTCTGTGGTTGTTATACCCTCACCGTCGTTATCTTCGGAGTTTATACCTAATGCTGTTGCAAATTCTTTATATACTAATAAATCATCATCCTAATAATAAAATGTATTGAAAAAGTTATGTGAGCTTAAAGTCTTTGAGCTTTTATGGCAAGGCATTATCCACAAAAACTGAACACCAACTAAATAAAACACAAAACACAAAGACAACTCACCATATCACCACCAATCTCAGCACCACTACCAAATACCCATCCATACCAACTTGATACCTGTGTCCCACCAGCCGATATTGGTATATTAGTACTACTTTTTGTATAAAATTTACGTAATAAACGTAATGTAGTATCGGGATGTGATATTTTTGTGGTGGTGGGGATTGTGATTGATAATTTTTGAGTGGGTTTAGTAGCTGTATTGTTATTGGTGTTATTGTTAGTGGATAAGGGAGGGATGGTTGGGGCAGTACTACTATTAATGGAATTGGAGCGCACTACCAAGGGACTTGAAGTAGCCTTCTTCTTTTTCATATTATCTATATCGCCGCCACCGGGCGAGGCATTGGAATGTACTGGAGTTGATGCACGTGATGTTGGCTTTTCGTTTGTTGTTTGTGTTTTATCATTAGTTGTTGTTTTATCGGATGTTGTTGTTGTTTGTTGAGAAGGATTTGGAGCGGTTGTTGATGATTCGTTATTACTACTGTTTGGTGATGAGAGTGATAAACCGGCAAATAATCCGCCTGTTGTTTCTTCTAGATTGGTATCAGAAGCTGAAGGTACTGCGCCTTCAGTATCAGATACTTTATTATCGGTATTATCAACAGCCATATCTTTCTCCTCAGTCATTAGGGCTGGTTGAGGTTCACTTGGTGTTCGTAGCTCCTCTATGGGCGTAGGCGGTGGCGGTGGAGACTTTGTACTTTCTAAACTATTGTTAGGTGTAGATGTAGGGCTAGAGGGTACGGCTGGCGGTGTATAGCCGCCGTCGTCTTTCTCCATCTCCATGCTGTTGTGTTGTTAGTTGTTAGTTTTTGAATTTATTTATGTATTGTATGAAGCCTCCAATCTTCTTATAACCTGATCTTACCCCCTTTTAGGAGTTTTCCTTAGGTGAAAACTGATTATTGTAATGATCGATGTGGTTAGTGGTTGCGAGCGTACGTGTTGTAACTGTTATCAAGTATAACTAATAGAACTATGGTAATCCACGGCGGCTTTACTTCATATTGATTGCTGGTTTTTCATATTTATTCGCGAGTTATCATACATTCATTTTGCAAAATAAAAACTTCCAATCATACCTCCAACCAACACTGCTATACATACCAACACTGGCATCATACCACCAAAACAACATTTTTGTATACCTACCCAATCGTCAGCCTACTGTCGATATAGAAGTTACTGCAAAGAATCTTATTATTATGAAAGGTGAGGTCATAATGCGCATATGATATGCACAAATACTTTATAGCCCACATTCTGCACCATCTTATACTGTTTTCTCTTACCACAAACACCTACCTTAGATAGTATGGATGCATCAACAACACCTTATTACGAGCAGAATGATGATACCAATATCACATCACAACATCTTCATGATGACAGTGAACCAAACTCAAACATTGATGAAGGAATAACAACATGGTCATTTGCTGACACAAACAAACCACGACAATTATCAAGAGACAAATCAATCCATGCTACAGATGAAGTATTCAATTCAATGTCACACATGGCAGCGACAATGTTATCGCTGTTAGGTATGGTATTATTAATTGTACAAAGTAATGGTAACGCTTGGAAGATTATTAGTTTTAGTATATATGGTACTTCATTGATATTTCTATTCGTTTGTTCAACGTTGCATCATGCCATTAACAGTACTGTTGAGGTGAGTAGTATGTTTGTTTAACTGGTATGTATTTGAAAAGAGTATCTCACAATTGATTGAATGCAACAACACAAAACAAACTCATGCAACAAACGAACAAAACACACAAAATATACAATAAACAATATCAATAGGTGGAAGCTAGATTACGAATGATGGACTACTTAGCAATCTATCCACTAATCGCAGGTACCTTTTCACCATTTTGTTTAGTATTCCTACATGATAGTGTAATTGGATGGTCATTCTTCAGTGTTGCATGGTTCCTTGCTATCATTGGTATGTTCTTAACAGCAAAATTTGGTCCAGATAGAATACCCCGATGGATGTCAATGACAATGTATATAACAATAGGTTGGCTAGGTGGGTTCTTATGCGTATGGTTACAACCAGAGATAGGGATGAGTGGCCTGTTTGTGTTTATATTAGGTGGAGTAGCATTTACAATTGGTGGATACATTTATACAACAGAAGAACCAAATCCAATACCCGGGAAGTTTGGATTCCATGAAATATGGCATGTAGCGGTCATAGTTGGTGCTGCATTTCATTATGCTGTCATGTACTTTTATGTTTTGCCATGGGAAGGGTAGATGATATGTAGCAATTTTGTAGTATGAAGAATGTATAGATTGTAATTATGCCTAGTGCTTAGTATGGATATCTATATCTTTGGAGCAGAGCAGTTAGTCATTCTGTTGTGAGGCAATTGTGCCTAAAACAACTTTTGAATTACTAACGTCTGGAACACAGTCCCAACAACCTTTGCAACATTCTCCTTTAAATGCAACACAGTCTTCACAGTACTCCCTTTCGCAAGTATCACAGCAACTAAGTCCGTCCACTTCTTCCACGCATTCATAGCAACAATGGGCAAAACACTTGTAACAACAATAACTTTGTGTTCCATAAAAGTGATCATCGTCTTTATACACCACCATTTCATTCTCCCCAGGTAAATCTCTATCACATCTAGAACAACTAGGTTTCCGACTTTCTAACAGTTGATTGTAATTGATAAGAAATTGAGTAAGCTCATTGGTTTTTGCTTCTCGCCACTTCTTAGGAAACACAATCATCTGCAACGAGTTATTATCTTCAGAAACAATACTATCAAGGACGTAGTCATCAGATATCATCTTCAATGAGTTACTATTTGCGGACACAATACTATCAAGGATGGGGATTACATCTGCTTCCGATATCATCGGCTCGGGGTCCAACTTAGGTGATTCAAATTGTTTTACTAGGCTCAAATCGATATATTCAATAACAGCAGACCCCCTCAATACTTGCAGACCGCGTCCAGTAATATTGATACAACCTGTCAACTTTAACTTTTTGAGCACATCTTGTGCACTAATGCATTTCAATACAGCATGTACATCATCGTCCGTCAATTTCTCCGTTAAACTCTTCTCAATATCCTCAAAATCTAATGTATCCCATGTACCAGATGATAGAATAGAAGCTATAGTTTGTTGATGCTTACTATCAGTAGTGAAATTATCTTTTGTCCAAGATTTGGAGGGCGATGTCATTGCTACTGCAAAAAGAGCTCTTGATGGTTGTGCTAAGTATGAAGCAACATAACAAAGTATACCATCGGGTAAATTAGATATATTTAGGCTTTGTTCAGCTATCCGCTGTCGTTTATTACTGGGTATGGTCGCCATCGTTAATCAAGAGAGAGATTTGTGATGTTGAGAGTTGAGAGGAACCAAAGTAATGTATTGTATTTACTATATTTGGGCCCACAAACTCACAGAATACGACCATGGGCAAATACGACAACCGACAACCACAAAACTTAAAACTGAGTGTTGTGAGAGACTAGAGAGGAGGTCGGCAGTCTCTATTTGATTGAACAGATTGCAAAATGATCCGTACTACAGCACGTCAATTAATCTCTATTAGACATAGAGAATGGTCTAGTAATAATATTGGTAAATCGATAGGTGGATATGCTTCATCGTCTTTGCAAAATAATAATGAAGTAAACAATACAAATTTTATATACTCGAAGAGATTAATTAGTAGTAATAATAATAATACAGACAGTAATGGTAGTAGTTTTACACAGCATGATTCAACCACAACAATGGATATACCAAGTTTTGGCTCTAGTCCAATATCTCCACAAAATAATAACATAGACATATCAGATGCAACAACGACGGCAATTGCACAGGAAATAGCAGCATTTGAACCGACATGGTGGCCATCTGACCAGGCTTTACTATTGATAAATTGGGTTAATGAAAATGCAGGTTTACCATGTTATGCATACGCCATCGGTGCTACCACATTAGCCTTTCGAGTTGTACTATTTCCACTATTCGTCAAAGGACAGGCCAACTCATCACGAATGGCACATATGCAACCAGAATTAAAGTTACTTAAAGATGACTTAGAAAAATTGGGTGATAAGATTGATCAACAGACACAAATGCGTCATATAGCACAAACACGTGCATTATTTAAAAAGTATGATTGCAATCCATTGAAAAGTATATTGGCTCCATTATTATCAATGCCAATATTTATGAGTATGTTCTTTGGATTGAAGAGGGCACCAGAGTTATTTCCAGATTTACTTTCCACTGGTGGGATGTTATGGTTCCCTGACTTGACTGTTGCAGATCCATACATGGCATTGCCAATTTTGAGTGCGGCAACATTCTTGGGTATGACGGAAATGGGAAAGGAACAAATGATGGCAAGTGATCCTGCTAGAGGTAGGACAATGGTGAATGTCTTTCGTGGATTAGCAGTTATTATGGTACCGATTACAATGAACTTTAATACTGGAGTATTCGTCTACTGGACAGTGAACAATACATTCTCATTTGCACAAGCGGCATTACTTAAACAACCTGCCGTGAAGAAGGCGTTTGGTATCTGGGATCCTCCAAAATCTGCCCCTGGAACAGAGGGAGGACCTTTAACAATTGATGATATGATGAACAAGATTAAAGAATGGAAAGAGGGTGGAAAGAAGGAAGAACCAAACGCATGGGATGGTGATAGGGTCAAGCAACACAATGAGATCATAGCACAGCAGAAGGCGGTCGTTAAAAAGTTGAAAGAGAAGGAAGGCTTGATGGCTAAGACAGGTAGAAAGAGGCGTCGTGGTGGGAGGAAGTAAGATGCATCTTTTATCTTTAACTTTGGCAACCATTAAATGCTGAGGGAAGCAAATAGAGTGCACCAACTAACTGTTAGGTGCAAAGCAATAAGAGCAGAATGAAGCAATCTTCTTGAAAAACTAGTTAGAAAAAGCAGGTAAATGTGTAGACTGTGCTCTATGGTGTTATCACCTATCAGACTATTGACATGTATTCAGTAGTTGCCGTCTTATGACGACACAACTAACACACAAGTTTGATGAGCAGGAGAAGCAGGATACCCTTAAGCTTAGTACCCAATACTTCTCTAGCTCATTCCAGATATAACAAAGGAGTACATCTCCACATGAAACAATTACTGCTTTCCCACACTATCTTCTTCAAAGCTCACTGGTCGAAAGAAGTGTTTATCCCCCAAGCTCTTTCTTCTAAGTTCAACAATTCTAGAGCAGGATATTAATGGCGGAGCATCTTGTCGTTCAGGTTTTGGCACAGAGTGTACACCTGATGTAGGAAGAGATGTATCGACAGAGAGTCCAGCCTTCTTCCGCCGATTACGATTTGATTTTGACTTTGTTTTAGGGTTCAATGGTGGTCTCCTTGGATCATTGGAAGAAGCAGTTGTGGTTCCTGATGATGATAGAAGTGAAGCCTTCCTTCTAGCTCTGACAATCTCTAACTTCTTAATTGCTGCTGCAGTCGATATTGTTTCTTTATTGGTCGTTGTAGACGGTTGATACTCTTCTTTAATGTTGCATAGACTTGAAGTCCCGATAACATTGTCGTTGCACATTGTTATAGAGCTTGAGAGGATGTTATTGAAGAGCTGGCTCATACTACTCGTTGGGCTATGAGAATCAGATTCATCGTGTAGGGGAGGCATGATTAAGTTCTAATGCTCGTCAACCCTCTTATTATTGCTCTACTTATAACACAAGAGATCTAAAATCAAATACTAATGTTATTGTCGAGAGGGTATAATTTATTTAATATGTTACCATCATTTATCACTAATCACTTGAAGTACATAGAACTAACAAATCATTGGGGACCAGCCATGTGGTCTAATAATAAATATGGAATAGCATTGCTGCCTTCTTATGGTTTCGTTAGTAGGCGCTTCAAAGTGCATTGGCAATCGACTGTCATTTTGATTTTGGTAGGGGGGAGGATACCTGAGAAGTATCGTAACAAAAATGGCCATTGATGGCATTTGATGGCTGCACTTCGTTTGTTATAACCATCACCACTCTCAATATATTTAGTTTTGTGGGTCTCTTCATGTAGTGGAGAGGAGAGATAAGAGTTGTTGAGTTGGGGCACGGCACGCACCGCACTAATACAAAGTATCGAACATCTGTATCTTTTTTACCTCCGATACTTTTTGTCTATATCTGCATTGATATGTTCTTTCGACATACAAAACTTGCTTTCTGTACGTTTTACTTTACTTGTAAAAGAAGGTGCAGATCATTCTCCACCGTTAGTTTTGGTAATACATCTAAAAGAAGTATGAGCAGTACAATATTTGAAAGTATTAGTACAAATAAGGGGGGAGAAGCAATGATGATGGATACAAAAATGATGATGGGTACAAGATATCAAGTTAAAACAGATATACCAAATAAATTGATTCATATATCCTTTGATGAATTAGATGATACAACTATCAATTATCCACCAGCAAAAGAAAAGGAAGATGATTGTGCACCTACAACTAAATTAAATGAAGAGGATACCAGTTGCAATGATACTGAAGATACTCTAGACATATCCACAATACAACAATCCATACCAGAATCAGTTCTTCAATATGAAAGACAAATGAGAAAGATAAGAGCAGCAGATCGAGCTTCAAAGACAAATGTTAATCCTGAAGATCATTTACATATAATTTATAGAGATGATTATATAGCTGTTACTAATAAGCCTAGCGGGATATTATGTGTCCCTGGAGTGAACAAGAATAGAAGCTTGTTAGATTTAGTCTTCGAGATGAATAATGGAGATGAAGGGAGAATATCAGAAGATAAATTGGCAAAAGATTCAATGATAGTTCATAGATTAGACATGGATACAAGTGGTATCGTTATCTTTGCTCGAACAAGAGAGGCAATGTCAGAGCTACACAAGGCATTCAGAGAACGGACAGGTACTAAAAAGACATACGAAGCATTGCTTGTGGGATGGTTAGATATTCACAAGTGGATAGAGTCACAAGATGATGATGATGATGATAATGATGATGATACAAATAAAGTGATGGATGAAAAAGGCACTAGTAGTGATATCACTAATCTTGGAGGTGGAGAAATAAATCTTCCACTTCAAAGAGATCATCGTCATCCACCCTTTATGCGAGTCTCTACTCCAGAAAGTGAGTCTGAGGCACAACTTGCTGTAAAAGATCTAAACAGTGCAGGCTATAAGAAGCTAATGGCCAAGAAACCAAAGGCCTCTACAACTCAATTTAGAGTACTATCACATGAACGTTGGAAAGGGTACCCAGTGACAAGAGTTGAGTTGACACCGATAACTGGCAGGAAAGTCCGCGTTAGTAGTATGGTATTGTTTTATCATATGATTTCGTGTATTTAATATGAAGTCTCGATGACTTTACTGCTTTAATTGAACTAGTTTGCCTGTATTTGATTGCCTTTGCAAACCACATGCACTAACAGAAGTTACTATCATTTCTCTTCATCTTCATAAACTGTGAAATGCACATCTTCCAGAACACATCAATTGAGAGTCCATTGTGCAGCTTTGGGTCATCCGATTTTGGGGGATAGTGCATACGGCTTTTGTGGAGAAGCACATCCAAACGGTGGTTTTGCAGATGAGGTAATGCAAAAAATGTCGCCCACAAATGCAAGTTTTGATTTACGACGCGATGTAGAGAAAGTTGTGCAAGAAGAAGAGAGAACAATGTGCCTTCATGCTAGACAGTTAACAGTAGATCATCCAGTAACAAAGAAAGAGATAACGTTTGATGCCGAGCCCGACTTTTGAGGATATGTGGTGACTACATTGTTGAGCAATCTGTAACATCTTATTCAAGATTCCTCCAAGCATTGGGGAAGATTTCATCTGGTATCATCCTTCGAAATAATGATGGGGATATTTGAGTATTACAAAGCAGATGAGCAAACAATAAACAGCAATAATATATCACTCACATTTTGTGTCTAAAGGCTTGCGGTATAAAAAAGTCACTGCCGTATCTTTGTTGTGAAAAGGAAAGAGCTCTTCGTGGCACATTCTCGACAATGTACTCCTCATCTTCTTCTCCCATTAGAACCACTTTATATACATATGAATCATCCTCGTCCTCAGCTATATATGTTCGATCAATGAAACTAAGAACTTGATACTCGTTTTCCATATCTTCTTCTCGCCACTCATAGACATAATCGTCTTCTCTAAGTGATGCCTTATTAAAATGACACCAGGCATCTAGATTGTCGACAAATAAAGTATCATTTTCTTCTTCCGTCGGTATTGGTAGTGAAGGGTTTGAATTGAGTTGTTGCGATGATATATAAGTTTTCGCATTCTCAACTGGCTTCCATTTTTCTACATGATTATCCCATGCTTCTTGCCATTCGTCTCCATAATCAATCAGTATCTCATCACCTTCATAGATTTCTTTTATTGCAATGTATTCAAAACTTAACTTTGTTGACCATATATTATCAAATATTGACACTGGCTCCTTCAATAGACTGGCATTATGAAAGACTGGATCAGTTGACCATACTACTTTTGCGTTTGGCTCCTTGCTGTGATTAATGAATATATTTGAATACGGGCAGAGAAGTAAGGATGAACTTCTGTGTCCAAAACAGTAATTCAACCAAGGTTGATAACCAGTAACTTTCGATGTATCTCTCACATCCTCATATGTAGATGGATCAAGCATGTCTGCGTACATTGTCAATACGTCACGATCGGGAATGTGTACAAGAGGTGAGATATGTATGTATTCTCCCTCTTTGAAGGATCTCTTAGAAAAAGCGCCTCTCCCAGCATGAGGTATTGTGGAATTGTTGTAATCAATATAATCCAAGCATTTACCATTTTCACTCAACCAATCAATTGTATGTATACTCTGTTCTACTTCCAATTGATCGATACCAATATCAAATGCCCGTTTAACATCATGGAAGATCTTAGGTATTGCCGCATGAGGTCGTGATTTGTAAGGAGATTGTAGTATGACATTCCAGAGATCCGTTAAAGCTTCTTCAAGTACCTCTTTTTTAGTATCATCTGATGTTATT